>Ga0307517_10006923_pt1 | contig 16666 bp, 10 predicted proteins | sample 23_EM_MG_FD_194515 | JGI IMG/M metagenome (GOLD analysis project Ga0307517, IMG submission 194515) | Populus trichocarpa ectomycorrhiza microbial communities from riparian zone in the Pacific Northwest, United States - 23_EM | ecosystem: Host-associated > Plants > Roots > Unclassified | place... | reverse complement strand
ATTAAAATAATAATTTTTATTTTTTAAATTTTATTTTTATATTAATATATAAAAATAATTTTAAATTATAAAACATTTTAGAAATTCTTAAAAATATTTTTTGAACTAAAAACAAACACATCCCTTTGTCTTAGTGACTCATTAAAGTCATAATAGGGATGATCATTTTTTTTCAGTTTGATTTTTATAAAATAAAATAACCAAACCAAAATTTAAAAAAAAATAAAACCGGTTCAAACCGGTTTGGCTCGGTTTTTCCGGTTTGGCTTGGTTTTGGCTCGGTTTAGGTTCGGTTCAATTCTATTTTTTGGGTTTCAGACTTATAAAATCGAAATCGCACCAAATTGGTCGGTTTTTTTAAAATTTTAATTGGTTTAATCGGTTTTTTTTCACAGTTCGGTTTTTTCGGTTATTTTTTTCCGGTTTTCTCGGTTTAATTGGTTTTTCAGTTTTTTTGCTCACCCCTAAGCCATAGTAAACAAATTGTTTTTAGAATATTATATTTTTCATCTACTTAATTGAAAAATTCTTTACAATAAAAAATGATAATTAAAAAATTAAAAATTAAAAACTACCATAGATGTTGATTGAACCCATAAATAAATAAAAATGGAGTATTATATTTTTTATCTACTTAATTGAAAAAATATTTATAATATAAAATAATGATTAAACAATTTAAAATGAAAAATCTTTTTTAAGAATAAATAAAAAGTACCATAGACATTGAAAAAGTTTCTTTCATGGTTTTATTTTAAAAACAAATACAAAATTATGTTTTTTTATATTGATATGTGTTTAATCAGTCACGTCAACTTGTAGCTCAAATTATAAGTTAGGAGGGGTTAAATTATTATAATAAAAAGTTGATGCATGAGGATTTTTATTAATACACTATTTTTCTTAGTTATTATTATTTTCTATTAGTTTAGGAAAATATTTTATTTATGGTGTTTTTATTTTTTCTAATTTATTTAGGGTTTTTATTGTTTCTCCTTTATTTTTTAGGTTTTCTAGTGTATTTAGATTGATTTTTTAACTTATTTAAGAAGTTGTGAACTTTTCATAGAAACAAACTACATCAGAGTTATTTATTCAATAATAAAAATGCAAATTAGGGTTCTATGTAACCACCCTATTCGACTTCAATTCTATTTTTCTAGTTTGTTGTCTTCTAACATGTTATTTTTGTCTACATCAGTTGATATCAAAACCTAATAGTTCTTAGTGGTTTTGTTTAGAGTACGTAGAGAACATGTTTTAGAGGTCCAAGATTCATGAAAGTTAGTTAATATGTGTTGTTGAATAACCATAGCCCAAAGAGGTTGCAAAATAATATGTTGTATAGGAAAGGATGAGGAGATTCCTTTCAAAAAGAAGACGTTCAATAACTAGTATATTGTGTCATATCTACGTTATTTGTTGATATTAGAATACTAGTAGTGTGATCCACGATGAAGCGACCCGTACAAAGATGTTGTGTAAAGGACCCACAATGAGACGACCCGTATAAAGATGTTATGTTAGGAACTTATGATGGAGTGACCCACACATAAAGAATGTTTATGAAGGAGAATGGTTGCTAACTCAGGTCTGAACTCAAGGAAAAGTTATTTCCAATCCCTAAAGACTATGCAAGAGTTTTTTTAGGAAAAAACATATTTTTCTTAGTTAATTTTATTTTATATATATTTTTATTTTTCTATCCAATATTATTAGGCATTTCTAGTTTTACAATATGAATGGAATAATTTTTCTATTTCTATTTTCCTACTCGATATTAATAAGGTTTTCTAGTTTTTTTTATATAAAAAGTTGGAATAGCTTTTGGCAAGTGAAAACTTGAATGAATAAAAATCGAATATTTTGGATGTCTCCCTGTAATTATGGTTTTATTGGTCTTTAAAGGTTTTAACTCATAACAAACCTTGTTATCATTCACTTTCGTCTATGTCAGTTAGTATTGAAGCTTTGCATCAGTTAGTATTGAAGCTCAACGATCCTGGTGATTATTTAGTTATTATGTACTTGAATAACTATGGCTAGAAGAGGCAACAGAACATGATGTGCTCGTGTAGGAGGTTCACCCTCGAAAAAAAAATTATTAAAAACTAATGATAGAAGACGTGCAAAGAAAGATTGCAAAACTGAAAATAGGTGTTCAATAACTAGTGATATAAGATATGTGAAGACAAATTGCAAAATTAACTCGTAAGTTGGAAAGGTGAGGAGCCCTAGAATCATGAAAAGAATGATCACGAATTCATGGTTAATTTTAAAAACTCATTTAAGAGGAATATGAGTAGAAAAAGCAACTTATTGATCAAGATGAATATAATATTAAACTAAAAATGTTAATGATTTTAGTTAGATTGGAATCAACCACCAAGAGAGGAGCATCACTGCCAAGCATTGCTAACACTGAAGTCAAAAGAAGATCATCATCAATGCCTAATTGGGGTCAGCTTCTTAGTGATGTTTTACTTCCAATTCTCAACCGTCAGTCTTTCGTTGATGTTCAACGAGTCAAAACTGTTTGTTTGCACTGGAATTCTGTTGCGAAACAACTTAAACTCTACACCAAGTTCCATGGAATTCCTTGTCTCTTGATTTTCCTCCTCGAGATGAAGAAGGTAATGCAAACAGCAAAACCAGTACCAGGAAGCATATAAAATCAAACTGTTATTCAGTATTGAAGAAGGACAGATTTATAGTACCAAGTATGTTGCGTCGAAGGAGATTTGCGATCAGAGTTTTAGTGTTGGATCATCTCTTGGATATTTGATCTCCATCAACTGTGAAAGAAACACCCTTTTTGTTTTCAACTCTCTAACCGACAAACGAACAGAACTTCCTGCAAAGGACACTTTCTTGGGGAGAATAAGGGATGATATGGATAATGGAGGTGAATATATACATTATTGAATTTGCTCCTGAAGCTGCCTAAACTTCAAGATTTTATAGGGGGTGGACGTGTTCAAGACAGCTGAGAGAGCACTTTATTCAAAAGGCTATTTTGTCATGCGACCCATGTCATAATAAGAGCTATCGAGTGGTACTATTCTGTTGTCAAAATTCGAAATTTGCTTTCTGTCAGTGTGGAGATAGTGGGGCAATGTCATGGATGTATCTTGATGCTATGGATGCCCCGTTCCATGATATTATTATGTGCCATGAAAATAAGCTATAAGCACTCGCGAATTTTGGCACTCTTGCTGTTTGGGACTTGGGAGCTTATAGTTTTCCTGCAAGCACGAAGACTATATCGAAGCCTTTCTTGAGTGCATCAACGTGGCGAATGCTAAATGTTTCGAGTTATCTTTACACCTCCGGACTTTACTTGGTGGAACATCTGGTAGAGTTTTGCTCGTTGTGAGGCGCATAGGGGAATTTGTTGATGAGGAACGTAGAGTGTTGCATGAAGGAGGCTTGCTTACTGACAAGGCTGCTGAACCTTTGGTTTGTCCATACAGGACATTGCTATTTGGCTTGTTTAGGATGGACTTTGAGAAGGAAACATGGGTGAGCATGAAGTCGTTGTATGATCAAGCAATATTTGTGGGTGGAAATCACTCTGCATGGCGCCGTTTGGTATTGTAGCTGCGAGTGAGGTTCACCCACAACCACAAATATTATTGTTTGGTAATGCTCCTACCGTAATTTTGCACTGGTGGGTCCCACCATTAACTGTGGCATAACCACAGGTTTACAAGAAGCAGCTCGTTACTGCTTCTTGTGATGAGAAAACCCATGAACAGTGGAGCCATGCTCCACTGTTCATGGGTTTTCTGCAATGAACAGTGGAGCTATTCATGGGTTTTCTTCAATGAACAGTGGAGCATGGCTCCACTGTTCCGGCTGGACCAGTCCGGTTCAACGCTAAAAATGCATTAAACCAGGTCCGACCCAACAAAATAAAAAAATATATTTTTTATTTTTAATTGTGTTTTATTCGAAAAACTAGTGTTAAACATTATTCAATGACTATATAAATTAGACGGAGATCGCTTGATGACGTCGCATTTACAGAATTTGATCGCAATCTCAATTTTGTTCCTGATTATATTTTACTTGATGTTGTTGCGCTCTTAAGAAATTTGTGAAAACTGTAGTCCTTGTCGGATGTATTTCATACGTGATGGAATTGTAGATAGTTTAATGGAACAATAAAAAATATTTTATATAAAGTATTATTTATTTCATGATGTAATAGCAATAGTTAAATTTACAATATTTAAATTAAAAACCATCAATATTAATATATATATATATATATATATATATATATATAAATTATTTTATAACCTCAATTTCAAAAGCATTCTTAACCAAACACATTAAACTATTATTTGTTCAACCTCAATTTCAACCACAGTTTTAACCAAATATCTATTTTTTCAAACCAACTTCAACTAAAAGTACTTTTTATAAAACAACTTTATTCAAACCACAACCACAACAGCTACTGCAATACCAAACACATTAGACTTTGTGATCTTCCAGGATTTGAACGGAATTCTATGTACTTTACTGAAGATTATTGGGAGCGAATGAACGAGGATTACTTGTATGGTGGTCATTATGAAGTTCCATGATAAAGAACTGGTTGTTGTTAGGAAAAGTAGTAACATCTTTAACGCACCTTACCTGAGATAAGTTACATCGTGTGGTCTGAATATGGTTTAAATGTATTGATGGGTTCCTAAGCAACGGCCCGTCTATTACTCAGAACAAAGATTTAAGCTCGTGAATAAATCTAGCATTTTGAATTCATTATTGGCTCATATACCCGGATAAATTCTTATAGGAAGAATCCATGTTGGTACCCTTAACAGGGTTGTCTATATTGGAAGGCGAAAATGTTTTCCACAACTCGTATATTATGGTAAAAAAAATATTCCCAATTAAAATTGGTAAATATCCAAATAATTCTAACAATTTTTTAGTCAACTCTTGATATTTAAATATCAGCCTACTTGTAGGTCCAATATTTATGCCAAAATATTGACCATTAATTTTTAGAAATTAAAATTTTTAGGGTCATTGAAATAATGGCCAAAATCCTTTGGAATTTTACAAAGTTGATCTAAAATCCATGCAATATTTTTTTTTAAATGCCAGAATTTTTTAGATTTTGAAATAATGCTTAAATAATTTTTAGGATTTTTTGCCAAATGCAATTTAAAATAAAAATTGTATTTTTAAATTTTTTTTTTGTGGAAGGGAATTGATTTATTTAATACCAAAAAAGCACCTCGCGTGTAGGTCACAATTTCAAATATTAAATATGTAAGGGGATAAAAAAGTAGGAAATTCATAATTAATTTTAAAATGATCTTCCAACAATTAAAATTTTATTAAAAACTAGACGAAGACCATATTTGGCAAAACGTAAATAAGAAATGTTTTTATCAAGGCTATTTCAACCATGATATCAATTCAGAACAAATTATCGATCATTCATTAACTCAAAAATAAACAACGTCAAACATTCACACAAATCTTATTGATTTCACAAACTTATATTCTAATTTCATGCTAATTCAAATTATTCAACCCAAATCCAAACATAAATTCACACATCAACATTTAATGTTTAAATAACAATCACAACCAAAAAGAAAACCAACAATCCAACACAAATTAGATCAAATCGCAACACACATCAAACCAAATTAAGTGTCCAATAGTCCAAATATTATACAAAATAATAAATTTTGGTCCTAAAATTTCACAATCTTAACAATTTGTCAAAAAAATAATTTGAGGTTGTAAATAGACCTATCAAAGACTGGGAATCAACTGGAGAGGCTGATGTAACCCGAGACCAATGCTGGTAGTAGGGAAATAGTGGCGATGCGTGGGTTTCACGTGCCACTATCACTATCGGCTTGTGGAATTACGCATCGTTACCGGTGAGAAAGGAAAACTAGTGGATCTGAAAAATCTTCTTATGTTTCTTCATGTGCCAACGGTGAGTATTGTCATCACCTGCAAAAACAAAATCACACCAACAATAATTGGCTTTCCTTTTCTTTAGATTTGTTTCCCTCTTCCATGGCTGGGTTAGTTTTATTTCTTCTTCTTTTTTACTACCGATGGGTATAATTTCGATGGATTTTTGAGGTGCAAGATAAGGTGGGGGGTTGTTGGTTTCAATCGATGATGAAGTCAGTAGTTGTTGAATAGGCATTGATGGGTATTTGTTGGTTTAGTTGTCTTAGGGAAACTCACCACCACTAGTGGTGTTAAGGTCAAGGGAGAAAGACGGGGTTATTGATTGGAAGGCGGGCTATAGAGGAGGGCTTATGAAAGAGGAAGCAGCATTAGGTAGAAAGGAAATGGTCATTGTAACCTATTGTTGTGATGCGAACCTCGTGATCACGTGGTCACGCAACCCATAATCAAGATTGAGATCTGATCCAAGGCACCAACACTATTGGAATGAGTAGAATGACGCCACGAAGCCAGTTAATCTTAGGTCTAATAGGAGTGTAACCCAATGAAAACCTGCCCCAAGGCACCAACGCTATTGGAATGAGTAGAATGACGTCACGAAGCCAGTTAATCTTCGATAAGTCAGATTCAGTTCGTTCAAGAACTGAAGAATGCAAGAATCACTCTCACGCGTTAAAACTGAAAAATTCAGAAGTAATAATCATCCAAGGCTGCCAAAATTTAGGTTATATGAGTTTAAATAGCTCTTGAAAAACTAGCCCTAATGGACCCCTTATGTGAACTTATATGAGGTCCACTCAAAAACTGACCCAAAACCCTAAACTGAAAAGCCCATAACCTGATCCAAACAAGCATTGGATCCTAGCTCAAAACAAAGTTTTAATTAAGCCCAAACATGAAAGAAAATAATAAAAATAACTAATTTGTCATTAAATACCACTAGTCCTTCTTTCCTTGTGTAGCTAGGATGAATAAGGAATCCTTATAAGAAAAGGATTCTAAAACATTAATGAATCCTTGCCACACTTGGAGATTATATTGCAGCTCATTACAGATCCTTGTGGAACTAGGAAATTCCCAAAACCAGCTGTCACATCCTTGTAGAAAAAGAATCCTAACCAAATAGAAAGTCCACAAGTCAAAAGGAAGTAAATAACAAAATTTGTACAGCCTTTGTTGACCAGTATTTCCATGCCTTTCCAAACTTCGATTGACCTGAAATTGTAACCCAAGGTAGGAAAACATGTCTGGAGAGTCCACGTAAAATTTTAGCCCGATCCAACGGTTGGTTGGATTGAGAATTATGATTGTTGTCGTAAACTTGGATTGTTGCGTATTTTATGCCAAAATCTGAATTTGACCTTACTTGGGTCGTATCACAAGGCTGAACCGTATCAGTTTGGTTGTACGGGCAGCTACTTACGATGGTTGAGGCTATGGTGACTCATAGGTGGACAATGTAGGAATTACTAGTTGTTGTTTGGAAGAGGTCATTGGTCCACAGTCGAGCTGGAGAGGAAAGGATAGATGCGTGGGAAGGGAGAAAAGTATGTGAACAAATTTTTGGATTTTTTTTTTGTTTTTGGCTCCCTAAAATTTATCTCTCCTTATGTGTGTGTGTGTATAACTACCTATATATAAGTAAAACCTTTTATCTTCTTCTCCTCAATTGTTTGGTCCCCAAGCAATCTAAATTTTCTTTGATCCCTCATTTTCTTCCTCTTCAGTTTTGGTCCCTTTGCTTATTTATTATATTTTGATTTTTCTTATTTTTTTGTATTTTATTTTTTTAAAAAAAGGGCAACATCAACGTTGACTCGAAAAACGTGTTAACAACTGAATGCGTTGAAAGTAGATTTTTTACATTTTAAATTATTTGGAAAAGACACTGAAAATGATGCAGATACGTCAAAAACATTTTTTTTTTAAGTTTTTGTTGTTTTTTTACTATTTGTTGGTTTTTTAAAAAATTGAGTAAAAAATTAGGTAGCAACAGATGCCCTCCTTTTACAATACTTACGGAGCAAAGACTTATCAAGGGTTTTATGTATTAAGTTTGTAAAGACAAACAAATTGTTCTTCAAACCTGATCTTCTTAAAACTTTAGCTCGGTTGACTTGAGACTCTGTCTTCGCAACAATCTCCTTCAACCAGAATTATGATTCAAATGTTTCCATCGTGAAATAAATCCTCTCATTTTGGTGACTTTTGTTTTCATTTCAGTTGACCTGAAATCCTGCATCTCAGCGATTCTCTTCAACTAGAACTTTGGTTTCATAGCTCGGTTAACCTAAAATCTCAATATGATAATTCCCTTTAACTAGAACTATGATTCAAATGTTTCCATCAGGAAATGAATCCTCTCATTTTGGTGACTTTTGTTTTCAGTTTAGTTGACCTAAAATCCTGCATCTTAGTGATTCCTTTCAATAAGACTTTTGTTTTCACAGCTCAGTTAACCTGAAATCTTAATCTGACAATTCCTTTTTAACTAGAATCCATTCTTTTTGTTTTTATCTTGGCCAACCTAAAATCTCAATCTAGCGATCCTCTTTAACCCGAACAAAAATCTCTTTCTTTAGCTCTGTCAACCTAAGATCCTAATATGGCAATCTCCTTTAACCAGAACCAAGATCTTACCTTCAACTTGGTCAACCTAAGATCCCAATCTGGCTATCCTTTTTAGCAAAAACCAGAATTTATGTCTTCAACTCGATCAACTTGAGATTCCAATTTGGTTGTCTGGTGATCCACCCATCTTAGAATTCTAAAAACTTTGTTTTTTTTTAAGAAAATGATCTCATTATCACGGGTGACTTGCCCCTTTTAGAATTCAAAAATTAGACTATTTTCACGGGCGATCTACCCCTTTTGACTTTTAAAAATTTGATCTATTTTCATGAGTGATCTGCTCCTTTTTAAATTCCAAAAAGAATTTCAGCAAGCATCCATGCTTTCCTGAAATTGGTCTATTTTCACGAGCAACCTATCATTTTTTAAATTCCAAAAATAATTTCAACAAGCCTCTATGCTTTCCTAAAATTGGTTTATTTTCACAAGCGGCCTGTCTTTTTTCAAACTCCAAACAAAATTTCAACAAGTCTTCATGCTTCCTTAAAATTGATTTATCTTCACAGGCGACCTATCCATTTTGAAATTAAAAAATTGGTATATTTTCATGGGTGACCTGTCCTTTTTCAAATTTCAAAAATAACTTCAGCAAGCCTCTATGCTTCATTGAAATTGGTTTATTTTCATGGGAGACCTGCCCATTTTGAAAATTCCAAATAGGATCTACATTGGATCCTTCCAAAAATTTTATTAAACAAAATTCAAAACAAAAAAAATGCCCTCCTAGGGTAAACTCTTAAAACGAGTGTCTTATCTTATGACCTTAGTTATTCGTACCTTATGGATAGGATGTCTTTGGCATTTCTCGGCTTCCGTTCACCCATGCATATTTCACCAACTTTCCTCTTGATTAGTGAATCCTATACCAACACTATTTCAAAGTTAAGGTTAAACCATATGCAATGCATGCTTTTTGAAATATAGGCCCCCCGTGTTCAATACTTCATCATCATATGGTGTCTTGGCTTGCCATCTGAAGCCTTCTTAATCCTCTAATTCACCAGCTCATTCGAGTATATCATATGTCAATCTTCTGCTTAAATATAAGTGCTCATTATGGACTATCCAATAGCCATTATTGCTCTCATTGTTTATCAAGTCTGACCAAGGCCCCAAGTGTGGTGTTGCTTGTTTCATCATGAAGGAGTTTAACAAATCATAAACTTCTTAGATTATTTCAAAAACAACCATCTAATTATCTGTGTGCATCCTGCCAACAATTATCAAAAGGGTTTTTTGGTGTCAACCTTATCTTAGATTGTTAGTTAGCCGCAAGGTTGCCTTTAATTGAAGTCACGATCCTTATGGAAAAGCTCTTCATGTTTTGAGAGCATCATTTATTAGTTCAAATCTCTTACTTGATTAAAAAGATATTTTAAAAGCACGTAATACAGGTTATAGTTCTTGGTCATAAAAAAAAAAAGGAAATTCGTAGGCTCAAAATGTGTTTGAGAGTTTCAAAGACCTAGGATCACCATTAACTATTCAGTTCACTCTCTCTCATTTGCTATCTTTGTAATGACATATAACCATGCCATAAATTTCATCAAAAAGTCTTGTTTTCTAATACTGGACAGGAAACTTCATTTCCATTAATTATAATCAAACAATGACATATAACCATGCTTCACCTTTTCTAAGGAATCTCCATTAATCAAAATCAAGTAGTGGCATATAATCATGCCTCTCCTCTTTATAGGATTTTTTATCAATCAAAAACTTTCAATGTTATTAATCAAGGTCAAACATTAGCATATAACCATGTCATTCATTTCAACAGGAATTTTCATCTCATTCAATCAATGGTTCAAGAAGTTCCATTCTTATAAATCATTAGCATATAACCATGTCATTCATTTCATTATTAATCTCAAACTTAAGGAGAATATTAAATTTTATTGTCCATCATTTATCTCATGATACTCCTTCATCTTTTTGTTGTCTTACATTTCAATTTGAAGGAAGGGTCAAGGTTCACTACCAATCGTTAGCCTCATTATTTCATTTTTCTTTTGTTATCTTTGTAAAAGAAAGGCATATAACCATGCTACACATTTCATTTTCACCTAAAAGATCAATATTCTCTTAACAGAGGTCATAATGCAACTCCAACTTTTCATTTTATGGATAACCAATATAATTATTTAAAGACATTGGAGGCTTTATCACAGATACCAAAAGACATGTTCACAGTTCAGTATTTTTTTGCTTTTTATGTTTTTTACTATTTTTTACTCTTGCCCTCGACATCAACTTTTAGCATTTATTGTGTCTTTTCTCAATTAAAACCTTTCTTGTCCCTCCTAGACATGATAAGCATTTTTCTACCTTTAACATTTTCATGGCATTCCACCAATCATCAAAACTTGATTTATCTTTAAGTGTAAACAAATTTCTACTTTTGGCTTTCTCACAGTCTTTCTCAAAGTTTTCCTAGATGCCCCATAGTTTAGGGTTTTTTCCATTTTTAGTCATTTCTCAATCATTGGGCTTTCATTCTTAGCATTCCATTTACCATTGATTATATTAGTGTCATCATCTTTTCAACCAAAAGATCTCTCACTTGCCCCTAGTGTGGGGTATGATCCAAGTTAAGGTTTCTTTTCTAAAGAAAGATTCCAATCAGACTCAAATTGGGATTGTAAGGAATATATATTTTTAAGAATTGTGAAAAGAATAATAAAAAAAAAAGATGGCTTTTTCATTTCAAGAAAGGTTGGTTAGAACCAATAAATTTTGACTTTGTCTAGTGTAATAATTTGGACTTGCAAAGAACCATGATTCGTGAGTTCATAACTATCGAATCTACTACATGTCATTATGTATACTGCTAAGACTTAGCTCCATGATGTGTGGTTTAATTTCATATGTGAGCTCAATATTATTTGGTCATCCCATATTATTTGTCATGATATTTTAACAAACGTTGAATCATTTATACAAACAAAACACTTTTAATCTTTCAGGATTGATTAGTCTTAGTTTCACATGTTGGAGTTTGATCAAAATATCATAGTCAATAATAAAATGCTAAACATCTCGTAACAAAAATAAAAATAAAAGGCATATTTCATTAAAAAAGATGATTTAATCCTAAAATAAAGTGTTGAATAACAAAATTCCATAACAAAATTGTTGATAATGCACACACCAATTAGGTCAGCTTCTCCAACAATCACTCATGTCTCGTCATTCTTTATCAATCTTTGTTATGCTCATGATGATTCAGTGACAATATGGCAGATGACATCATCCTCAACTTGCCTCTTGCTCATTAACTTCTGGACTCGATACTTGAAATTATGGAAATTACTCACTATCATTTGGATTATACCACCTAGGGAATAGTGGTTTGGGGCAATTGTTCTTGAGAGTGTGGTAATTCCATTGTTGTGTCCGGTTGTGCTCCTTCCTGGGCAATAAAAGTGGATCAAAATGGAAAGCATCCATAAATTAAACTCTTTCCTAATTATAGCATATCAATGCTTTCGGTCTTGAAGTTGAAAAATATCATGTCGGAAAAATATTTTCTCATTAGCACAATGTCAGCATTGCAGAAGACCAAAGGACTTGCATGAGGTTTTTTTCTCATTAAAACCCCTATGTTTATTGAGTGTTTTTTTGTTTCATTATCTTCCGTTGTAACTCTTCATTGTCCATACTTTCATGAAATCACTCTCCTTATTAATATAGGTCATGACAAGTTTTCCTTCGTATTCTACAAGCCCAATATCATAGCTATCATTACCCTTAGAAGCTGGTGGAGGAAGTGGAAGCAAGCAATAGCTCTCCCTTTTTCACATCAAATGCAAATATGTTTCTTTTCCAAGTAAGCCAATGAAGTGAATCATTCACTAATATTTTTTTCATACGACAAAGGGACTCCTCTTGTGGCAATTTTACCTCATCCAACAACTTCCACCTCCAAGTCTTTGAGTCAAATAACTTGACTCTAATACAGTGGTACATATATAATTCTTTATCATGCGGACAGAACTTGGGCTTCAAGAATCTCACGATCTTATAGTATAAAGGATTTGATCTTTCAACCATCATGTCAAATTCTATAGTGTCATATCGTGTCTTCATATTCGAGATCTTTTGTCATTTTTTGGTAGTAGGGTTGCCCATATAATATCATGGTCTATGATATGCGTGGCAAAGTAACACTTCTTCATTTGTTGATGCCACAATCTTCACATGGTCAAGAAGGAAATTAAATGACATTTTAGGATGAGGCTCGGAGTGTTAATTGAAACAAAGAAAATATGATATTCATTCCTGATCATACTTTGTATAAAGAACCCAGAGACAATGTTGGTTCTTTTGTTGTGTGGTTTCGTGAATGTGGATTCGTAAGTGAACTTGTTGCACTCCTTGAAAAAAAGCCTACATTTCCCCCACAGTCTTCATTGATGAATGCATTAAAACTTCATAGATGACATCTAGGTATAGGTCATGAGATGATTTCATGGTAAAGCAAAGGTTCTTGTTACTAGCTTAAAGAAAACCACAACAATGCTTCTGGATTGGAAGTTAAGCAAATCCTCCTTAACACTGTCAAACGTTGTCAACTCTTGACTCTTTAAGGGAAAACCAGATTTGAAGGACTTGTATTTCAACCTATGAGCATGTATGTTAAATGTATGAGCATGTTTTTATATGATGAACTCGTCCTTCAAAGGGTGACACATGGTTGTTACTACTGCATGATGAACAAGAATTTTGATTCTTGCTCAACCTCTACAACAAAAATTTCCTAAGTGACGGTCATTGTGTCAATCATAAATCCTGAACTCAAGATGTTACATGAAAGGCTTGACTTGATATAAAACATGTGTAGATATACCCTAAAGGTAAGTTCTAACCCTATTACATGAGACAGAGGGTAAGTTTACTACTTGATCTCTAAAAAGGATCTCTTAGTATCCTAATGATCACCCTCATGGAAGTAATATAGGGGCTCAGTAGGTAATGAGATGGCACGTATATCAATCATTACCATTTTAAGCATTCAGGAAAGAGTCAAATGGTTTCACAAACTTAAACCATGACTAAAGTCATAGGATAAGTCATTACTCCCCCACCTAACCTAAAGTTTCCATGTATATGCATTCTGAAATGCTATATCATAAATAGACTAGTGATGCATGAAGACATTCATTTATATCCAACGTACATGTATGAACAGAATAAAACAAGCTAAAGTGTAAATAAGTAAACAAAGAAGTAAGCTAAATGCGAAAATTTAAACACATCAAACCACATAAAACACGCAAAGCCTAGTCCAATGCTGTGAAAAACAGAAATTCCTCGGTCAAGTCGCCATTTTATCGACATGGTGGAACGTTAGGGTCAAGGAGTCGTCACCTAGTTGTTTGGTTTAGGGTCACTAAGAGACCCGGGTGGACTGGTCTTGTATAAAGTTCTAGCGTGAAGGACTGGTTGTGGTTAGGAAATGTATTAGCACCCCAAGCGCACTGTACCTGAGGTAAGTTGCACTGTGTGATCTGGATATGGTTTAAAGGTGTTGATAGGTTCCTAATCGGTGGTCCATCTACGGCTCAGAACAAAGATTTAAACTTATGAATAAATCTGGCATTTTGAATTTATTATGGGCTCATATACCCAGATAAATTCTTATAGGAAGAATCCATGTAGGTACCCTGACAAAGTTCGCCTATCATAGAAGGCGAAAGTGTTTTCCATAATTCATATATTGTGGTAAAAAATAATCTCAATTAAAATTAGTGAATATCCAAATTAATTCTAAAAATTTTCTAGTCAACTCCTGATATTTAAATATCAGTCTTCTTGTAAGTCTAGTATTTATACCAGAATGTTGACAATTAATTTTCAAGAATTAAAATTTTTAGGGTTATTGAAATATTGGCCAAAATCATTTGGAGTTTTACAAACGTGTTGTAAAATCCATACAATATATTTTTAAAAACATGATAGAATATTTTAGATTTTGAAATAATACTCAAATAATTTTTAGGATTTATGCAATTTAAAATAAAAATTGTATTTTTAAAAGAAAATTTATTTGTTGTTTTTATACAAATTAACCGATTCGTTTAATATCAAAAAAACATCTCGCGTATAGATCATAATTCCAAATATTAAATATGTGAAAGTAGAAAAAAAATAAAAAATAAAAAATTAATTACAAAATAATCTTTCAATAATTAAAAATTTATTAAGAATCAAATTAAAACTATATTTAACAAAACACAAATAAAAATATTTTTATCAATGCTATTTTAACCACAATATCATCTATATTGGCTTGGTCTCTTGCTTTCTTGTTTTCTTGCCTTCTTCTCCTTTTTTCTGCCCTAAAGGAGTATGTCAGTTTCTTGCAAAGCAATGGCTATCAGTACATATGGTTTCCACATCTCAAGAAGGAGACGGTCATTGTTAGAGAATAATATAAATCATATCTTGAGACCTCACCTAACAGCTTAAACTATTGGGTTGAGATGGTTATTTTACATGGTATCAGAGCCTTGATGACCAAGCGGTCATGAGTTCGAATCTCACCATCCTCATTTATTTAATAAAAATTAAGCACAAGGTAATGTGGGTCTGTGCAAGTTTCAAGCCCAAAGGGCTTTCACTTGAGGGAGAGTGTTTGAGAATAATATAAATCATATCCTGGGACCTTACCTAACAGCTTAAGATATTGGGTTGAGATGATTCTTTGATAATCATCCTCGTCAAGTTTGGTTTATACGGATTCCAAAAGAAGAAGATCGTCATCAATGCATGATTGGGTTCAGCTTGATAGTGATATGTTGCTAGCAATATTTAACGGTTTGTCTTTCATTGATGTTCTTCAAGTCAAAGTTGTTTGCTCTCATCGGCATTCTGTTGCAAAAGAACTTAAATCGTACATGAAGGTCCATCAGATTCCTTGGCTCTTGATTCCTCCCCAAGAAGAAGATAATGAAGCAAGCAACAGCACCAGGTTATTCAGTATTGAAGAAGGAAAATTTTATGGTATCAAGAATGCTGTGTTGGATCATCCCATGGATGTATGATCTTCATCAACTGTGAAAGTAACACCGTTTTTCTTAGAAACTTTTTAACCAGCACTCGAATAGAACTTCCTCCAATACATACTTTCTTGGGGAGCATACGAATCCCTGCAGGTGGCAGATACATCATTGAATGGGTTTGTGCTTCTCAAGAGCAAGATTCAGAACAGCAGAGAATGAGAGAGCACTTGATTCAAAAGGCTATTTTGTCATCAGATTCGTGCCATAGTGACAGCTTTGGAGTGGTACTAATCTGTCGCAAAAGTTGGAAACTTGCATTCTGTCAGTGCGGAGGTAAAAGGAAAAGCTCTTGGATGTATCTTGATGGTAAAAATGCTCCGTACCATGACATCATGCGCTCCGAAAATAAGCTGCACGCATTAGGAAACTGTGGTTCTCTTGAGGTTTGGGACTTCGCAGCTGATTGCTTTCCTCTTAAAACAATGACTGTAAAGCCTCCTTTACTGACCTGAATATCCCCAGAGATCTTTGTACCTCCACATTTTATTTGGTGGAATCAGCTGGCACAGTTCTTCTCGTTGCAAGGTGCGTAGGGGAATTTGTTCTTGGAGGTGCCAGCCCCGTGCTTGAAGAAGACTTGCTTATTGATGAGGGCATTCAGCCTTTGGTTTGTCCGTATTGGACATTACAATTTCGCTTGTTCAGAACGGACTTTGAGCAGAAACCATGGGTGGACATGGAAACCATGGAGGATAGAGCGCTTTTTATTGGTGCAAATCACTCAGCATCAGTCTCGGTTTCAAACTGTGGAGGACGTAAACAGAACTCCATCTACTTTACTGACGATTACTGGGGACAAATGACGATTGCTCATATGGTGGTCATGATATGGGTGTTTATAACTTGGAAGACAGAAGTGTCAAACAGTTCTATGAATGTAATGCATAGAAGATTCAACCACCGCCCTGTTGGATCCTTCCTAATCCATGGTAGACATATCAGGAGCTTTCTTGATAACTTCAAATAGCCAGTTTCTGCTTGCTTCTCAACTTTCCATTTGCTGCTGTGAAGCT
>Ga0307517_10006922_pt1 | contig 16673 bp, 6 predicted proteins | sample 23_EM_MG_FD_194515 | JGI IMG/M metagenome (GOLD analysis project Ga0307517, IMG submission 194515) | Populus trichocarpa ectomycorrhiza microbial communities from riparian zone in the Pacific Northwest, United States - 23_EM | ecosystem: Host-associated > Plants > Roots > Unclassified | place... | reverse complement strand
TTATGGTATATCTATGACTACGACTCAAGATATAAGCGCAAGTTGTAGTGTTTCAACTATAGGCAAACCACAATCCAACCCAAGCCAACCATTATTGATCATTGAAGAGATGGTCCAAGAACAAGTTATGGAATGATTATATGTTCTGAAGGCCGATATGGAAGAACAAAATAGGAAGAATTAAGAGCAAATACATGCATATATGTCGACATATTATCCTGAACCTCCTGGTTTAGGAGTTTTTCCTCCCCCTCCACCTACAGCTCCATCTTGTAAAGAGTTTTTGAAATGTAATAAAGATATTTTTATGGAATACTGAAATTAACTTTTAATTTAATATTATAAAATTTTATTATTCAATTTGGTACTCGCCAATAAATTAAGTAATGACAATCTATGTAGGGTATTTTATTGGTGATGTCGCCGGCGATATTTGCAACCTAGTTAACAAATTAGCGATGAAAACATCTGTTGGTAATTATTATACCGATAGACTTGCCGAAAAACACTGGTCAATAATTGTTTTTTGGCATGAATATTTCATCAACATTTTAGTTTGCTGATGATATTATCAGCAAACATCAAATCCCGAATGATAAGCTAACCTACAACATGAATCCATGGACAATGCCATCGATAATTAAATTGCCAACCAGCAACAAACATAAATGCCAATGAAATATTCATTTAGCGTTTAACCACTTTCTTGTAGTTTAGAAAAGTTTTTTTCCTATAATTTTCCGTACTAGAGGAGGCTACTAAATGAAGTTTTTACAAACCATTATTTTAATTGTTTCCCTACCTTTTTTCCCCTCTTGTTCTTATTTTTTTTAATGCAAAAATCATGTAACCATTGTTAACATGTTTTTCTAACTAGAAGAAAAATTCTAGTTATGAATTCAAATCTAAAGCATAAGCTTACTAAAAATAAACAAGGTTTCTATGTGCCAATAAATGTCAATATTATTATAATGCTATTTGTTTTAACCATATGTTAAGTTATAAATTTGAGAGATAGATTTAGATCATAACACTTGATTATGTTATGGTAAGAGCCATCAAAGTTTTTTTATTTTTTTACAAGGATATATATATAATTTGCTAGTGCAATAATTTAAATTTAATTGAAATAAAATAATTTGCTAGTGTAACACCTCCTTATCTTATTAATATTTATTACCTTCACACAAATAAAGAAAAATTGTTGTTCTATTTCATTCATTTAATAAAAATCAAAAGCAATTACCACTAACATAAAAAAAAATATTAGATGCTTTAAAATAAGGATAAAAAAGGTATTGGTCCAATAAAAAAAATATCTCATTAAATTGTGTGGATCAACCTAAAACCCCAACAACCTAGTTCCTTGCTTAACATGGATTTCAAATTAAATCGTGTGAGAGTTACACTAATATGACTCGATCGATTTAATGGGTCCAACTATGATCCGGTCAACTTGGTCAAAATCAATTTTAACTAAAATAAATTTTAGACACCATCATTTTATTTTATTTTATAGATATTAACATGACAATGCCTAGGTGGAATTAGGTCTTACGGTGTGGCCCAACTTACACGATCGACCAGGTCAAAACTCAGTTTGCTTTCAAAAAAATTAAAATGATGTTGATCCAACATTTTCTTTATTAAAAAGATATCAAAATGATGATATTTTGAATAGACATGGGTCAAATAAAGTTAACTCAATAAACTTGTGATTCAGGTCATAGCCTCAATTAACTAGGTCAAAACTCAATTTGCTTTCAAAAAAAAAATTAAAATGATGTTGATCCAACATTTTCTTTATTAAAAAGATATCAGGACGATGTTATTTTGGATAAACTCGAGTCAAACAAGGTTAAATCACTAAACCTATGATCTAGGTTATAGCATCAATCAACCAGGTTAAAACTCAATTTGCTTTAAAAAAAAATTAAAATGATGTTGATCCAACATTTGATTTATTAAAAAGATATAATGATGATGATATTTTGGATAAACTCAGGTCAAACAAGGTTAACTCATTAAACCTGTGATCCAGGTCATAGCCGTTATCTGATTTATTAACCTTGTCTTTTGAAATCTTTTTTTATTTATTTAATTGAACGATTAACAATTTAAAAAATAAAAGGGAGGGTTTTAATAAAAGTTTAAAATTAAAAAAAAAATATTGCAAACTAAAAAATACATAAAAAGAAGAAAGGATTGAATAAAAGTTTGAAAGAAAAAAAGAAAAAAGAAAAAGTTGTCAGGCGTTTTTTGGTCTGGTTTGCCAGGCCCGAGTGCCTAGCAAGATTGAATAGTAATTTAAATATCATGTTAATCTTGTTTTTTTATAGTGTATTTCAATCAAAATACAATTTTTTTTAAAAAAAAATAAACATAGAAAGGGGCTGGGCATCTAGGTCAAATAGATGAAGCCATTGCACCTACTAAATAGACGAAAGACTTGGCTCACGTGAGTCTACAATGCTAGGCCCATGCACTTGGCCTTCTTTGTTTGTTTTTTTTAGGTTTTTTAAATAAAGTAGAAGATGTGTCATATGCTTACTTATATTTTAGTCACCGAAGAGGTGGCCGAAAAATCAGAGTGGGGTGTTTTGGAAAAAAAAACCCTTTTTTAATATATTTCTCATATAAAAACACTCGATAAACACCTTGGAATCTCAATGGACTAACTTTTCAACTCAAAACACCCCTAAATAGATTCTAAAATACAAAATCAGACTTAAAAAAAATCTTTCTAAACCCTTATAAAACTCAAAACTCTCCAATGACACTCTTTTTGTCAAGAGAAACATGTTGATACTAAATTTGGGTTTTTTTTTTGTTCAAGTGATCTAGGAAACCAACTACTTTCTCTCTCCCCCATTATTTTTTTAAGAACACTCTCTCTCTCTCTTCTCTTAATCTCAAGAACTAAAATGTTAACAAAATATAATTTTAGACTAAAACATAAAAGTTTCAAACCAAAAGGACTAGAAATGAAAACGAAAAAATTTTGGAGGCTAATTTTTTAAAAAAGATGCCCCATAAACATTATAAAAAAGCCTGTATTTTTACCTCACTGTCAATTTTAGTCTTCTCGTGTTTGATTTTTCTCAAGCAATAAAACTGAATTCTTTTTTACAAAATCAAGTATTAATCTAATGTCGAGATGTTTTTTTAGATACAACAATAACCCTATAAAAGACAAATTAAAACTAATTATTAAGTCTAATTCTTGAATTACATTGCATTGTCTTTACACAAATTTTTTTTATTATTATTGATCTCGTTTAGCTTTTTATACAATTATTGTCCTAAATAATTAGGACTGTAAAATATATTTTACATCAATGGATGTTGTGTACTTGGTTGGGCCATATGGTGGCATCAAAATGCAGCATAATTGTCTTGAAAACCATCCTTTGTAAAATGACTGGATTCACAATATATAATATAAAAATGTGACCTATTTTTTTTTAGTTTAATGTGGGTGTCCGGACCAGCTTGTGTGCACCTCAACTAATCCTACATGTCATGAAGTTAACAACCATGTAAGCCTCTAGTGGCCATTATATGAGCAACCACAGGGCTTGAACCTGAGACCACAGAAAAAGCAAACCTCTTGATCCCAAGTTTTTATCACTAGACCACCACCTAAATGGTTAAAAAAAATCTGACATATTTTCGCTATATGTATATTTGTCTGCCGTCTAGTCTTTTGCTATTTCACCTCTGCCATCTCATCATAATGTTGGTGTGCTTATAAATTGTATCTTAATGGTATTGGCACCATTAATGTGAGTTCTTTGCTTAATGGTATTGGCACCACGATCGACATTTAGACTTGGAACGGATCAAAAGGTGCTGAATACTTTAGTGCTTTCAATACTTTATTAACGACGATTTTAGTGCCACATTACAAGGCTTTAGTTGATGTTTAACTACACCGATCATGCCAACGACTTTTGATTTAATGCTACTAAACTTTTGTTTGTTTTTATATTTTAAAAGTATTTTTAAAATTTTTAATTATTTTTTGTTTTAATTTAATTATTTTTTAATATTTTTAGATCGTTTTAATATATTAATGTCAAAAATAATTTTAAAAAATATTATTTTAATATATCTCCAAACAAAAATACTTTGAAAAACAACCACAACTATATTTTTAAATATCCTAAAAGTATTGTAGATAAAATAGATAAAATAATTTCGGTAGAATTTGAGACATGGGTTAATAGTGTAACAAATTAACTTGAATCTATTTAAAATGATTTTTTTTAATATTTTAAAAAAATCAAAATGTTTTAGTTCTAGTTTTAGAATTTATTCAAAAAATTAAATCCAAGTCTCATTTAAATTTTAACTAACTCACCGATTGATGGATTGACCGATTAAATTAATTAAGTCAATTTTTAATTCAATTTAATATAAAACCCCCTCCACCCCCTCTTTATATATATATATATATAAAATGACTTCTTCCGTCTTCGCGGATTGCACATGCTTCTATGGCAATTTTAAAACCGTTGATTTTTTCCAATTGTCTGTGAAGCATAGTAAATTCAACGGCAGTACCTACCATCTGTTAACCCATATAATAAAATCAGGGAAACTTCAAAAATACCCTCTTGCTATTAAATAATTTTTAATATCAATTTTACTTATAAACTTTCCAAAATCATGGACTTCCATCCATTTTCAAGGCATTCTATCCAGATTTCTTTCCGAATTGTATTTAAAGAAAAATTATTCTGTAGAGAATTCAACGATTTCCGTTAAATAATTCTAATAAAAACCATAATTGAAAAATCAAAATAATTCTGCATAAAATTAATATAATAAATAGCTTGAATTTGAAATTAATATTATCCTCATAGTTTAAGTATATATTTAATATTTTCCTAAAATCATCATCGGATATCTTACACTCAATATATATATATTAATTTAACGTGGGTGTTTGGGCCAGCTTACATGTGGTGGCCCAGTGGTAAGAGCTTGGGACCAAGAGATTTGCTCCCTCTGTGATCTCAGGTTCGAGCCATGTGGTTGCTCATATGCTGGCCACTAGAGACTTACATAATCATTAACTTCAGGGCTCGTGAGATTAGTCGAGATGCGCAATATATTTTTTAATATTTCATAAACAATGTGTGCGAGGGTGTTTTGTAATAATATAATAATTATACGTTATTAGACAGCTGTTCTGCTCTTCATTTGACATGTATGGACAGGACATGCTATAAAGATAATATCTATATGCTTTCTTATGTATATTAATATAAAAAATAATAATTCAATTTTTTTTTTAATTGTTTCAATTCATAAAAAAAAAACTAGTTTAAAATATTAATACGAATTAATAAGTAAAATTCATTAATTAAAGTTAAAAAATAATTATTTTATGTTAAGTTTTTAAGTTCTTTTGTGTGTCTTATGTTTATTGAGTTATTTGATAAACATAACTAAATTCTTATTTTTAAATATTTATTTTATTTATTACAACATTTGATTGCATTCATAAATAAACTATTATTTTATTTTTTTAAATAATCGATGTAGGATATTTTTTATTATTTAAAAAAATATAATTTTTTTATTTTATTTAAAAAATAATTAAATAGAGACTGATAGAGAGAAAACAGTTTTCCAAATATAAGAAACAAGATAAAGGAATGCTCAACTATCCGTTATCTTTCAAAAAAAAAACTATCCGTTATCTTTACGTGAGTGAGCTTTTTGCTAAGAACTTGGGAATTGTCATGGAACTTCACTGTTTATATGCTATTCGAAGCTTCCCTTTAGTCTTTTTCTTCTTCTTCTTTTTCTTCTTATTCAAGTCAACTCTTCCATTTCCCCCCCTTTTCCTTCGTTTTTAATTTCAATTTTTTACTTTTTTTTTCAAGTTTACCCTCAAATTTTTTTTAATAAAAAAATATAATTTTTTAACCAGTTAAATCAACTAAATCATATTAAAATAACTTATATATTTTTTTATTTTAAACTCGAGCCAAGTAAAAGGTAACTTATATATATTATTTTATTTTTCTTAATTTTTCCTTGTATTTTTTTTAATAGTTAAGGAGATTGTTCAAAGTTAACTCGGTCACATTGGGACAACTATCACGATCAAATTGAAAGGTTTTAAAATTATTATGATGAGTTGAGATTAATAAAAATATCAAATAATTCTTTATAATTTGTATATTTTTGTTATGTTTAAAAAAATATCTAATTCAACCCGAAAACATAGCATTAACTATTATCAAGTATAGCAGCTTTGCATTCCAACAAAGCTGCCTCATCCTCAACTATGAAATTATATAAACTTGAAGCCTCCTCGACATGGTCAAGTCATAGCAGCGACTCTCATGTAAAAAACCAACACGTAATTATAATTCAAACAATCTCATAAGGAAGTTTAAAATCCAAAATGGCAGCTATGTGATTAAACCCAATAATTAAAAAAAAAAAGGAATGAGTTTTGATCTTGGCCGTGGAGTATTTTGTTTTTAATTTCTGTTCAAATTGCCGTGGAGTTCATGAAAACTTTGGGAACGCCTCCTGCCTTGTCTCTCTTATCTTATCATATGATATAACGCACGTGTAAATATATTGTAGGCACCCTTTGACAATCCAACACGTAAACCTAAATACTGTAGAATCATAGAAATGAAGAGGAGGGATCACCGGCAAATGGCGCGCAGACGACGACACGGTTTCGGCACACAGATCGAGCAAAGAAGCTAACTTCAAACCTTTGCAAGTCATTTTTAATTATATTCGACCCTTTACTTACGTCGTCTCCTTCTTCTTCTTCTTTTTTTTAAAAATAATGTTCCTCACCATCTCTGCAACCCGTCAATTAAGTTGGTGTTCCTGTATTATTTTTTAAAATAATTTTTTAATTTTTTTTATTTTAATATCATTATATTAAAATTATTAAAAACACGAAAAAAATTAATTTAATATATTTTTAAAAAATACTCAAAAATAAAAATAGAAGTAATTCTAAACACATTCTGAAAAGTAGTTCAATTTAGTAGAAATGATAATTTTAAGATTTGAACCAATTTAAATATTTAAAAAAAAAATTAAATTTAATCATGTTTGTGTTTGGTTCAAATAAAACTTAAAAGGAAAAAATTGAGTTTTGGATTGAATATAAATACTACCCGAATTAGACTTAAACTTAATCCAAAATAAATAAATAATTTTAAATGTTTTTAAAAATTATATATATATTAAGTTAATTATGTATTAAATAATTAAAAATTACAACATTTGAATTAGATTTTAAATTTAAATATAAAAAACCATGTCAGCGGTGAAGTTTAAATAATTATTTTGAGTTAGAGTTTCGGAATAGATAGTAAATCGGTCGCCTTCATTCGTTGACAAAGGTACTTTTCTTTATGTATTTATTTTTTTCAACGTAATTAGTGTATATGTATTGATTAAAAGTTATTTATTATCACTCTACGTTTATTAGAAGAAGGCTACATTATCTACTGTTTTTGGTAAAATTATGGAGAACCTTTTTCTTAAATAATAAATTTTATTGAAATATTGTTTTTAATTATTAAAACTCATAACTAATTTAAAGAAAAAACATGCAAATAAAAACTTAATCTATTAGAATTTTAATTACTCTGTTAATTTTTTAAAATATATATTTTATTGGTGGATAATATCAGAAGGAAAAACAGTAACATTTAATATCATCTTAATTTCATGAAAAATATAATTAGAGATATTTTGATCTATCAAAGTAATAAATATAGATTATTTATGGAGTGGGAATAATAAACTGTATGAATGAGAATAATATCACCCTTGATTATTATCACATCCACATTTATTTGGATGGATTCCCATCCCCTTTAATTAATTATACATGAAGTCAAAGCTTATTCACATTTGTAAATAAAATTAATCAAATATAGTATTCATTTTTTCTGATATATAGCCTATTAATGATCAGATTAAAATCTAAAAATCTAAGTCGAAATGGATTTTCTTTCAGTCACCAAATAAATCTCTCAAGATCTTTTATTTTAATAATAATAGTTTAATTAGGACAGTTTCATAGTTATAATTGTACCATAATTTATTTTTTAATTTCTTTTCCATGTTACGGCATGTGCCCCAAACTGGTGGAGAAAGAACATCCTTTGTTTTTTTTTTTTTTGTACAAATAATAAGTATTAAAATGATACTAATAAAAAACAGAACCAAAGCTATTAATTATTAAGACGAGACGACCTGATCAGATGAGTTTTCAACGACATATATAGCTTGCATGCGTTACGAGGGGGCATGGAACAATACCGAGTTAGGAAGCCAACTCATTACACTGACAAAGTCACAAGGCATCAATTAATCAACAAAGAATAAGAAAAAGGCAGCCAGCATTAGATCCGAGCATTGGCAGCAACCAAATCACCAGTTGTTAGCAATAGCGACGGTAGGTATTGATTAGGCAGCGAAAGCAAGCAATCTATACAGAACGGCTGCAAGAATGAGAAACAAGATTAAAGAATCTCAAAATAATTAAGCATCTACAGCGCATTGAAAGACTCAGCGGTAGAACATTCAAGTGTTAAAGGCTGATCCAAAGCAATAAGAATATATATATATATATATATATATATATATTCCAACACAAAATGAGAAAGCCCTAGCTAGCTAACTAAGAACCCTAATAATGAAAAAGGAATATATATCAGCCCAAGGAGCTGCTGGTAGATTTCCCAGAACTCATTGGTGGCTATAAGAGATCAAGGACCTCTTTTATATAAAATCCAGCAGCAAAATATACTTCACTGATTGATGACAGGTTCGAGCAAATTCATACCAATGAAATTAAAATAGAAAGAAGTAAAATCCTTTGAATCAACGGTACAATATTCCAACCATTTATAATTAATTCAAAACAATTTCTTATAATCTTATTTTTCAAAGAATCCTTCCACAGACAACTGCTCAAAACATCATGACTCCCCGATTTAAAATGTGAACGCCACAGGTTCTCGTAGAAGAGAAAAGATCGAAAAGAATAACTATGTTGAGTGGCCGATTGTCATCCAGCTCTGCTCTTTTCAATAGGAGGAATTAAAAGAGGAAAAAATATTGAAAATAATTACTCGTCCTTCTTCTTTCTTTTGAAAACCAGGGAAATTATAGGTCTCCATGCCTGCCCCTTGGTTCAAGCACAAAAGTATACGAGTGGAGCCACACTCTTTCTTCTTTTTTTCCTACTTCAAAAGACACGAATCATTGCATTTGCGGATTTCAAATTTTATAATTTTTTTTTCTTCTCGTGATGAATAACGTCCCTTGAATGTGATATCTTTCTTTCTTTTGTTTTTTTCCTTTTTAACTTGAATATGTGAGCATAATTGGAAAGCATCCATAAGGTTCTTAAAGCGAAATTCTGATTGACATGATGTTATGTTCACGGCTTCTGTTGATTAATGGCATAAAGGGGAATTAAAAAAACAATCAGATCATGATTGTCTGCATATTTTAAGAATCACATATATTTCTCTTTAAAAGGATTGATTTTGTTTCTTAAAAAACACCTAGAGTCTCTGTTTATTTGTTGTTTTTTTAAAAAAACATTATTTAAAAATATATTAAAATAATATTTTTTAAATTTTAATTTTGATAACAAAACATTAAAATGATTAAAAACATTAAAAAATAATTTTATACAAAAATAAAAAAAATTAAAATTTTAAATAAACAGCGTCTACAAAGATTCCCAAAGGAAAAAAGGACAGACCTGACGCGTTCTCCTGCCATGCAAATTGTGCTTTATATATATATAAAACATTAAAAAAAAATTATTTATACTTGGCACCGCTGCTTACGCAGCCGTGTATGTAAATGGGGTTTTTTCTGCGTGTTTGGTAATTTGATATTGTGGTAAGAAAGTATTTTTAAAAATTTTAAAATTTTTTTAATTTTTTAATTTTAAATTAATATATTTTTTATGTTTTTAGATTATTTTAATATATTAATATTAAAAATAATTTTTAAAAAATAAATGATAGAAAAACTAACCAGTCAAATGTTTCTAAGTCAGCTGGTCAACTTGAAAGCATCATTGACAACAATTTTTTTTTTTTTTTTACGTGTAAAGATTGAGTACTTACCGTGTGTCTCGAAAAATAAGTTTGCACTTTTTCTATTTACGATGCACATTTGAAATTGTTATGTTTTAAATAGTATTTTATAAAAATTAAGTTTTTTAATATTTTGAAATTGTTTTGATAGGTTAATATTAAAAAAAAATTAAAATTAAAATATATTATTAAAATATATTTTTTAAAAAAATAAAAACAATATTACTACACTCTTAATTAAATACCCCAAAATCTATCTTTCCTATATGCCAAATTAAAATACATAATGCTTTCATGAATGGAGATAATTGAATTAGTCATCAAGTCACACGTTAAGAATATTTAGAGAAAAACTAGAATTTAATTAAGTCTAAAATCTAAAAAAATCTTTTAAAATCGTATTTAAAAATGCATGGTTGATATAATAATTATGCTTGACAAACTAATTCTCAATAGAATTTAAAAATTAGACATTTAAAATTTTTAATTGAACTTCAACTCAATTACAAAATCTAACATGGTAGTTAGTATACGTAGAGCCTAGTAAAAGTTTCATTATATATATATATATGAGAAATTGAAGAAAATATGAGAAACGATATCCAGTGCCGTGATCTGAAATTCAAGTCATTTTCTTTGTTTTATTTTAAGGCAAGTTGAAACTATCGTATATAAAAGGATATGTGTTTTCTTGATCATCGGACCAATACTTTAGTACATGTTGGGTTTGATTTTTTATTTACTATTATTCTTTTTTTATCCATTTATCTTGTTTAGTTGTGTTTATGAATAAATATTTTTAAAAATTCAAAAATCTTAATAAATAAAAAAAAATCTCTAAAATAGTCAATCATAGAAATCTTAAAGGATAATAAATTTCTTGAGGTATTGTAAATTATAGAAACCATCCAAGAGTTTGATGGTTTAATAAAAAAGAAATCCCTCCATGTTTAATAAATTATTACATAAACCTCATTTTGTATCCAAAATGCTCTTAATTGCATTTAAAAAAGATAATTAACAAAAAAACTTACAATTTAAAAAATATAAAAAATTTGGACTTGATTATTAATTTCACTATTTAATTTTTTTTGTTGATTTTTTAATATTTTCTCCAATTTTTAAAACGTTGTAATCAAACTATTTTTTTGTGACATTTTTGGGTATAAAGGGCGTTTGCTGCCAAATCTTCAAACTTTTAGATGATATTTGTAGTTTCATAGAACCTAAGGGGGTTTATTCTAACTTATCCAATTTTTTAAAAAAATTATGCAAAATGCAATTTCTTAAAATATATATATATATTCTTTCTATAATTTTTAAGAAATTAAAAATCTAAATTTCTTAAAAGTAAAAAAAAAAAAATTGTGCAAAAATGATGCGCTATTAAAATATCAAGAATGTTCAAGAAATAAAAAAAAAACATATATATATATATATATATACACGGCTTCTCCCTGTCGTTCTCGTTTTCACTTGCGTGCAAGTTTCACTTTCTCACCTTTGTTCTTGCATCCTCGCTCTTTGCTTTGCTTTGGTCTTGCCTTTACTGTAGGTTGGTTTTTTTGAGAATCTAGCTAGATTTGCCTTCACCCTCTCCGCCTCTCAAATAAAAACAAACGCAGTATATAATCTAGATTTCCCTTTCGATTCAGTATAAATTTCACAGTTTCGTGAGAGAAACAAGTAAAATTCTGAATATATCTCTGATGCTACAATATTCACAAATTGACAGCCACCTTGAGCAGTCGTTCACGGAGGAAACATGTTCGAAGGATCAACCATAAAGGGAGGAAAAGGCCCTGTTGGCCGGCCGGAGGTCGTTATAAAATTGAACACTCCTGTGAAGAATTAGCGGCAGGCTGTTTATTATTATTATTATTGTAATAGCGATTACTTTTTATTAGTATATTAAAATAATATTTTTTTAAAAATGTAATTTTAATACTAGAATATCAAACTATCTAAAAAAAGACAAGTTGATTTTGCAATCGACTCGACACGTCGCTCATTTAACCTGATGTTTCGGACCATTTCAATCACAAAACAAGAGAGAAGACTTTCTGAACATTCAACGCCCCCATAGAATTTGAACCAAGTTTTCTCTGAAAAAAAAAGTAAAAAGCCATTTTTTTTCCATATGAAGAAACAATATAATATTGAGTTTGTTTAAGTGCTTCCCTAACAAAGCAGGTTGAAAAGCATTAAATAATTTTGTTTTTTTTAAGTTTATTTTGTTCTTAAAAAGCAGGTTGAGAAGCGTAGTTTATTTGTATTTAAGAAATCAATTTTCATGAGGAAGGAGGAGTATGGCATAACCAAGCCCAGCCCACCGGGACTGCTTAAGCAAATCTGTGGACCGATGAGATTGATTTGGCCGAATGTTTGTTTATTGGAAGTATTGAGGGAATCTCCTAAATAAACTTGGAACTCCTCAGATGCTCTTCCCCAAGGATGGATGTTTGGTTGGCACAGGCCGCTTAGCATTCATAGGAACAAAATGAGCATCATAACTCGTCTGTAATTATTGTGCCAGACGATGATGATCACGACAGCTAGGAGAAAGGTTGCTAGCATAGATTTTGACTTGATTTGGCAGCTGAGGAATCCTTTTTCTTTTTCTTTTTTTTGTAGAAATGGTTTTGTTCTCCAGGACCTGCTATTCATTAATAGCCACCGGTGCTCTGAAACCTGACCTGTTCAGGTGGGTTGATGCAATGACCCGTCAACTTGGACTCTGATCCGAGTTAGTGAAAAAATTTAGATTTTTTAATCACAAAGTCGTTGAGAGTTTTTGCTTGAAAAATTGACTCTGATCCGAGTCAATGGTCAAATACAAACCCTTTGAAGGGATGAGGTTAGGTCGAGACTGACGTGCTTTGTGAACCAGAAGACGTCAAGCAAATATGAAATTTGGTTGCTCGTTTTTTTTTATGAGGGCACCAACAGCGATTAAAGAGATTACAGTGCTTTAGATTTTTATGCAATATCTGTTAGCAACAATTTCAGCCCGCATGGTGTTGTACCCTAGTAGGGTAACCCTACACTAAAAATATGACTAATCCGTACAGAAGGGGCACTAATATCAAACACTTTATCCTTCCAATATGCCGCAGAAAAACACTCATATTTGAAATCCTAACAAGGGCTAAGATCCCGACGATTACACAGCATATTGGCCTTGTGTAGCAGCAGCTGCAGGTGTCTTGGGCTTGGGCTTTTCTACAACAATGGCCTGGGTGGTCAAGACCATTCCAGCAACAGATGCAGAATTCTGCAGAGCACATCTTGTCACCTTAGCCGGATCAATGACTCCAGCCTCCATCAAATTCTCATACTTGTCTGTCATGGCATTATAGCCAATCTCCCATTCACTAGCCTTTAGCTTCTCCACAACCACCTCACCCTCAATTCCAGCATTTTGAGCAATCAATGATGCTGGTGATACCAGGGCCTAGATGCAAAGAACTTGGTCATCAGTACCTTCTAGCATTTTAATTCTATTTACAAGCTTTGGAAGTGTTAGAAGCCTAATTTCACTAGCATACGTCTATCGAGAAGTGACAACAAAATATTACCTTCTGCACAATGTCCGCACCTAACCGCTCATCTGCATCTTCAATTTTGTCCTTGATTGCAGGAACACAAGTTGAGAGATGAACCAAAGCAGCACCACCACCAGGCACAATTCCTTCCTCTATGGCAGCAAAAGTTGCATTCTTGGCATCCTCAATGCGTAGTTTTCGATCCTCAAGCTCAGTCTCCGTTGCAGCACCCACTTTGATAACAGCAACTCCACCAGACAATTTGGCAATTCTTTCAGCCAGTTTCTCTGAGTCATAAACAGAATCAGTCTCAGACAACTCTTTTTTCAATTGTGCAATCCTAGCTTGCAATTCATCTTTCGATGCAGCATCAGCAATGATGGTTGTGGAATCCTTGCTGATTGTAACCTTCCTGGCCAAACCAAGCTGCTCAATTGATGTGTTTTCAATGCTCAAACCAAGATCACTAGCTTGAAATTCAGCTCCTAAAATGTCAGGAAAGCAGATAGAAGATGAGCACCAAAAAATTGTATCAGTAAATTTACAACTTCACAGCTTGAGGAGATTACACAATGCCATTATGGAACAAAAAGTATCCACATCCAGAATTTCAAACCCACACATTTAGAGTCAAAATGTCCAGCATCACTATGTCAACGATGATAAGTGCATGCTATTCACAATTAATAATATCTAAACAATTTTCAATAGATACATGTGCTCCCATGTTTGTTTAGCCAAAAAATTAGTAAATTGAAACTAGTGCAGCAAGTGAACTTTTCTCTTGTTCTTGCCTCATCTGCAACACTTTTCCGAGGATGCAAAACAGCTATTGCTGTTTGTATAACAGTTGAACAGTTATAGCATAGCAGGAAACATGAGTGGGAATGGTTTAGTAGACATAATAATTCAGCAACAATTTAGAAAACATAACCATTCCATAAAAATGCAGAATACCTGTTAAAATGGCAATATCTTGAAGCATAGCTTTCCTCCTTTCGCCAAAACCAGGAGCCTTGATAGCAGCAACATTGAGTACACCACGTAGCTTGTTCACCACAAGGGTAGCCAAAGCCTCACCAGTTACATCCTCAGCAATTATAAGCAAAGGAGCTCTCAATTGAGTAGTCTTTTCTAGCAAGGGAATTATGTCTTTGATTGCAGTAATCTTTTGATCAGTAATCAACACTCTAGCATTCTCAAATTCACAAATTAACTTCTCTGGATTTGTAACAAATTGAGGAGAGATGTAACCTCTATCTATCTGAAATCAAAATAGTGAATGAGAATAACATACAAGAACCCAATTGTTAAAGAGTTAAGAATAAAAAATACACTGGTTGAAACTATATTGTCAACCAGATAAAGGAACTCACACCTCCATTCCTTCTTCGACTTCAACCATGGTCTCAAAGGAAGATGAAGACTCAATTGATAAAACACCATCAGGCCCAACCTTGTCGATTGCATCGGCAATCATTGTGCCAATGAGTTCATCATTTCCAGCAGAAATTGACGCAACGGCTAGAAACAGAACAAGAAACAAATCACTAAATCAAGGATGTGGAAAATAACTGAACAAGTAGACTTGGTTGAGAAAATGACAACAACAAAGGCTTGGTAGCAGCACATACCTTTAATGTCATCACGACCTTTAACGGGTCTGGCCTTCTTCTCTAGCTCTTCTACCAAGCCCTGCACAGTTTTATCAATTCCCCTTTTTATAGAAACTGGATTTGCTCCAGAGGTGACACTCAAAAGCCCTAGTTTGATTATTTCCCGTGCAAGAACTGATGCAGTTGTTGTTCCATCACCAGCCGAGTCATTAGTTTTACTTGCTACCTTCAACCATAAACCCAAACATAGAACCTTGCTCAAAGCACGTGATAATGGTATGGTATGACTAAGAGTAACCTAAATTTTCAATTGGGCAAAAACGGAGTGAGCAAAGGTCTAACCTCTCTGATGAGAGCCGCACCAGCATTTTCCATGGGATCAGGTAGCTCAATAGCTCGCGCAATTGTTACCCCATCATTAACTACCTTTGGACTTCCAAATTCATCTAAGACAACATTTCTACCTGCAATTTTCACCAAACAAACTTGGCACTGATCCTCCATAATACCACCTAAACTCTATCCTCTACCATTTAACCTCAATTTCTAAACACCAATACATACTAGTTGTATTCACAAATAAGCAACGAAAATAATAATAAGAACCTAAATTCTTTTAAATAATTCGAGTTGTAAATTAGAATACAATATGATGAAAGTTACCCCGAGGACCAAGAGTAAGGCCAACAGCATCGGCAAGCTTATCAATTCCGGATTGGAGGGCAGCTCTGGATTTCTGATCAAATGCAATATCCTTGGCATTTGCTCGCACAGAAAATCTTCTGCTTGATAGCCCATAATTCAGCCTTGAGTTGTTTTGCTGATTGCCTCTCCTCCTCAGCCCTCCCTACAAACACAGTCACACAAACCCATCAATAAATCTTTCAAAAAAAGAGCAGAGCAACCAAGGAAAGGAAAAGGGTCTGTAGTACAGTACAGTATAGTACCTGTTTAGGAGAGCAAAGAATGGAAGCTGTGGAGAGAGCATTAGATGTTGCCATTTTATTATTGTTTATTGAGTGAGTATGGGTGAGGATAAGGAAAGGAGGCCAAGAGAACCGAAGCAAAGGAAGAGATGGTAGCTAGGGTTTAGTTTTATTGTGAAAAATTGAAGTTCCAGAACATTCTTTCACTTCGTAGAAGCGTTGAGGTTTGATTGAGTTGTGTCTGATTCTCAGCTTACCTATTTTGTTGCCTTCTGCTCATTGCTTCTGCTTCAGTTTCGGACCACAGCTACTATCCAAATCAAGATAGTTTTTTTTTTAATATATATATATATATATATATATATAAGTATTTTTGAAAATTAAAGATTTTTTTTTCTTCTACATTTTTAAGATGCAACTTTCGTATACCTATAATGTCTTTAGAAAAAATTAATAATTATAGGT
>Ga0307517_10006921_pt1 | contig 16673 bp, 19 predicted proteins | sample 23_EM_MG_FD_194515 | JGI IMG/M metagenome (GOLD analysis project Ga0307517, IMG submission 194515) | Populus trichocarpa ectomycorrhiza microbial communities from riparian zone in the Pacific Northwest, United States - 23_EM | ecosystem: Host-associated > Plants > Roots > Unclassified | place... | reverse complement strand
AATATTTCTGCGCCCACATCTGGGTAGTACGAGGGATTCATATCGTTCGAATGTTGCCAGCGGTCACCTAGTCATGGAGGATCGGTGCGGCAACAGTGCCGCGAAGATGAGGGAAGTGTCGAAACTTAAAGTCTTCCATTGTGGCTTTTACAAAACGGCGCAGGGTCACGTATATGGGCGATGTTCCTCAGAAACCTGAAGTCGCAAGGGAACGACCGGTGCTGGACGCTGGAATTTTGCTTGCGACGTTCGCTATTTTCTTCCCGGAGTCGGCGTGCCAGTGTTAGGGGGCATCGGGACCTTCCGGACTTCCTTTTCCGGTCACATCTCCCTTTCGGAGTCTGCCGACGGACCTTCACCTCGATGGGCGATCATCGCTTCAATCCTGCCTCTTTGTTTTTGTCCGCTCGGGCCTGTTAAGATGACACTTACGTTTGACGTTGTTATGCCAGGCAGTCGTTTCAAGGCGGGCTGTTTGCAAGGTGGACATGTGCGTTTGGGTCAGGTATAAAGCATGGTCGCAGCCACCCACGGTTTTGCACCCAGTACCCCGTTTTGGTGTCCTTGAACCTCGAGGGCCAACCAAGATAACTGTTACGCCACCCTTCTGTCACCCACGAACAGCCTATCTATTTAGCTCTACCCTACCCGGTCTACATCCCCATGATCCCACACAACCCCACCCAACAACTCCGCGACCTCGACAAAGCTTCGCCACAGTTTCACAAACACCTCAGTGGCATCCTTTCCGGGAATGAGTATCGGAACGCTATCCCAAACCTACAAAGGGAATATTTGGTGTGGCTCGTCGAGTACCTGGATAGTGAGTCTCCAAATCATCTCTTCGCATCCCACACCGACCCCCGGGATAGGTTCTCATCGGTATTTCCGACCATACAAGTCCCGCATTCCAGGAATCTCTACACGAACTCGGGGAGATATGTGGTGCTAAGGAGCTGCTACCGAAATCATGTACCCTTCCAGACTCCTTTCTGGACATCAGCCTTCCATCTGTTTCTGGGTGCCGATATGAGGGGACCCTTGGTGGTTCAAAGGTCCATATTAGGCATGTAAGGATGTATCCTGAGGGGGATTCACAGAAGGTCAAGAAGGCACGTTCTCGATACCACATTTCTTCATTCTGCGACGCTAAGAAAACCCACAGACATTTCACCAGGTGGCGGTGACGTGGAAACACTTGACGCATCCGAACCTCGTCCCCCTTCTGGGTGTCACCATCGACCCCCCCCCAATTCATTGCAGATTGGATGGCCGGTGGGGACCTGACTGAATACGTTACGAACCACCCTGATGCGGACCGACTCGGTCTCGTGCGTGCTTCTCCTACTGCACTGCATGAAATGCTTATCCTCCCACCAGCTATCTGGCGTCGCTGAAGGCCTCAACTGCCTCCACTCTTCCAACGTGATTCATGGAGATCTCAAGGGGTACGTGACATCGTGATGCGAAAGGTCATCGAGGGCGAACTTCCAGAAAGACCGGAGGGGGCGTGGTTCATGGATGATTTACCTGAACCCACCTAGGCAGACCAAAGAAAAACTGGTTTTGCGGGCTGTTTTGATTTCACCATAGTTTTGGCTGCGAGGATACTACCAGACGAAAAACGTGGCTCTCAGAGCTTTCCGAACATACCCTATCCAAGATCTAAAGGAGGCAGAGAAAGTGCGTTGCGAGATCCTGATAATCACCACTTTCGTTTTTCGACGACCCTCACAGATACTATGGAAGGTGGTTGTATGGAAGAGATTGTCACATGACCACGTCCTAACTTTCTATGGCGTCGACACGAAAAACGTTCAACTGGCGCTTGTCTATGACTGGGCAGACTCTGGCAATATTATGCAGTACTTGGCCTCGAACCCGGATATCTCCCGTGCTCCCCTGGTATCGTCATGACCATTTAGTTCCACCGCTTGATCGCTAACCCCAGATCACTCCAAGCTCCGTGAAGTTGTACAGGGACTTCGCTATCTCCACTCCAACGGTATTGTCCACGGGGACCTCAAAGGAGTAAGTCCGCAGCAACTTCTCCCCGAACCCAACGCTGACCACCTTCCCGATTGCCAATCAGAATTGACGCCATCGGACCCTCAACGCCCCTTGACCGATCCTCCAGAAGAAGATTCACCAATAGGAGTTACTGTAATGAAAGCTTTACCGACAATGCCACCATCCTATTCAGCTGAACGGTCGGGAGAAATGTCGGTATGTGACGGGGACGTGCCGTACATCACCACACCTCCGATACCGGACACGCCGGTCGAATTCATTTCGGTAGAGATGACCGTGCTCGCCTCCCGCCTGATGATGCGATTCGAGCTATCGTTGAACGCTCCTACGTCTTTACGCCTGTCGCGAGGCGCAAAGCCCGTCCGGGGGTTAGAGAAGTGGAGAGGGGAGGTGGAAATCTCACACGAGATCGCGAAGGGATCGCGAAGTGGGGATGGGTTTCGGCTGATTGGGTTACGTGGGAATGTTAGGTCGGATGAGCCGTGTGTTCTCGCGAGGGCTGGGGATTCGTTGACGGTTTGGGTTGTGCCAGATGAGGTTGTTGGTGGGGTGAGGGTCCTTTATGATATGATGTGAGGCGTGTCATGCGTGTCATGAGTGATTGTTACTCTACTTCCGGGTTGCCCGGTTTGCCTAGGTCATCGTACCGATGGGATGCTATGCATAAACACATTCTGCACGCGACTCGTCAGAGCGGATAAAGGCCGCGTCCGCTTTTATGTGCAAACCGCCGTACCTTGTAGCCTAAAGCGACTAGCTCGTGGGATCCACCGAAGGCTGCCTGTCCAAGGGCGCATTTTACTATGATTTTACATACTCAGTCACTCAGGTGTGCATGTGATTAGTCGAGCTTGCGAGACTCTAGATGGAGGAGGGGTCCCAAAGTCGTAGATTAGTCAGCAAACGTAGTTCCTTTTTTGGTAATACGCGTTGCTTATCTAATTTACGCGAGTCGGCTCGCACGCCGGCACACTGCAGTCGCACTTGGAACACTGGCCACACGAAAATTCTGAGTAAATCAGATTTAACATGAGAAAGATTTCGGAATAGGCAAGCTTGACATTGCCATGAGGGATACCCTCATATTTTTTAAATTGGCCCCAGTGTGTGCGGACGGCAAGTGGGCTCGGATCACCGAAAATCAACGGAGCGGGTCGACAAGTACCGGGTCCGTGTCCACTTTCCAACGTGACGGATGTGACTTTCAGCCATCTTTTTCACCGGGAAGAGTAACGCGTGACACATGAACGCCCGCAAGAAAGTCGTTGGAAAATTATCTCCTCCTTGGATGTGACAGTTGCGGACTGGGTTGGACCTAGTTTTTACCCACTGGGGCCTCATCTACAAAGACTAGGTTTCTCTGTCCCGTTAGATGGGAACTGGAAGGGGAGATAGAAAAAAGAGCATTACATGATATCATTGGTCGAATCTACATGTCGCAAACCTTAGGACAGCCCCAGTGGCTCACAGGATCTTCCTTCCAAAGACCTCGTGCCTGCCCAAGGAACACGACTAACTCAAAGGTGCCGGCATCGGCATCCCCCGGAGAAGTCACTAACGGCATGAAGGCGAGATGCACGTGTCGGTTTGGCATGTTTGACTGATGAATTGATGATGCACAGCCCTAACTGTGATACTCGTGGGCGCGTAAATACATACCTTAAAGCTGTTGGACCTCACCCAAACGGACACCACTAATGCCTTCCCCCGATCCCTTGCAACGACTCCGTCCCCTTGACCAGTCTTCACCTCGGTTCCCCAATGAGCTAACAAACCTCCTCCACGACCAAGGGTACAAAGACTGTCTGAAGGACCTTCGAGATGAGGATTCGATTTTCTGTCCTCCTCGCCGCAGACTCCCTCCCCCCGGTTTTCATATCCTTCCATCTCACCCCCACCCTCTACCAGGCTACACTACCTCTCTTCTTTCACTACCATCCTTCCTCCCCTCCACCATGCACATCGCCGATCGGGTCCAGACTTCTGCAATTCATTTCACGTCACCACCTTGTGTGATATCGTCTTGGCAGTCAGACAACGCGACTCCTGCGGTACCACACCACTTCCCCACTCGAAATGATCTTGAGCGGAGCAGGAACGCGAGGGCCCAGGCTCGCGACCACACGAAGAGAATAGCCTACGTCAAACGGGTACCCCATTCTCCGTTTGATCCCTTCCTCATTTGCATCCGTCCTGACACCCTCCCCTCTCCCTTAGCTCGAGCAACTAGTAATAAGTCTCGGAGAAGCCCTACGGTCGCGCTCCGGATCCAGACATTCCGCTGGCCTGTCAGTCGAAAACCCCGACGGCATTGGGTATCTGCGTGTTCAACCTCTAGCACCTTCGACCGACACGTCCATTCCGGCTCCACCGCCCCCAACTACCTACCCGGCCCTCGATCCATCCACCCCTGTCGATCTCCATGCGCCAGCATGCAGACGTTTAATCAGCCATGCCTTCTCCGAAGATGAAGTCATCCCGTTACTTAAAACAATCTTCACCAGTCAGGACGAAGTCAAGATGATCAGTTACCTCTGTGGAGACGACGCTCAGGCCTTTATCGATGTTATAGATGAGGTGCGCCCCCACTCTCCTTCATTTCCGAGCCGCAGTCTGATCACATCAACCTTCTTCGGCCCCTTTGTTTCCGAATTTCCCCCTCGGCTTATCAGGTTCTGGATCTCCCCGACCTCCCACCACGGTTCCGGAAGAAGTGCCTGTCTGCTTTGTGCCGCATTTGTGGCCGCCAAGCTTTGCTTCCAAGATCACTGCACATCTCGTTTTGCTACGATCGATCGGGTACTCCGCTGTATCGCGGCGGGTACGCCGACGTCTGGAAGGGTGAACACCAAGGTCGCCAGGTTGCAGTCAAGGTACTGAGGGTTTACTCGACGAGTGACTTTCATAAAATCACGAGTGTGGGTTCCCAGTCTGTCGAAAATTTCGCGCTGACCAGCTGATGGTGTCCATTGCAGAGGTTTTGCAAGGAGGTTGTCACATGGAAGACTCTCCGCCACCCAAACGTGCTGCCACTTTTAGGAGTGACAATGGGTAATTACCACTTTGCGATGGCATCCGAATGGATGGTCAATGGAAACATCAACGAGTTCATCAAGGCTCATCGGGACGTGAATCGGTTTGAGCTCGTAGGGTTTTAATCTGGCCGATGAACACAGCCGTCACTGATATTCGGTTCCCATAGCTCAAAGACGTCGCTCGGGGGCTGATATACATGCACGGTCGGGCGATGATACATGGGGATCTGAAAGGGGTATGGCTTCGAGTGCGAGTCGTCGCCCTGCTTCCTAACGCGCCTTTTTATCAAGGCCAACATCTTGATCGACCAAAATGGCCACGCATGCCTTGCAGACTTCGGACTTCTTACCATTGTTTCAGATCCCACAAATCCTACAACCCCAAGCTCCTCCGCGAAGGGTGGAACGACGCGTTGGATGAGCCCGGAGCTCCTCTATCCGGACCAATTCAATTTCAAGGACAGTAAACCCACGAAAGAATCGGATTGCTACGCGCTGGGGATGGTGATTTACGAGGTCCTGAGCGGTCAAGCTCCCTTCGCACGGTTCAAGGATTTCATCGTTATGCGGAAGGTCGTTGAGGGCGAACGTCCGGAAAGATCGGAAGGGGCGAAGGGAGTGTGGTTCACAGATGACCTATGGGCGACGTTAGAACTGTGTTGGTCAGCTCAACCAGATAAACGCCCTACCATTAATGCCGTGTTTGGGTGTTTGGGACGGGTCTCTACGGCTTGGCAACCACTACCTTCAAGTGCGGATGGTCACGACATCCGGATGGATGAAGATGATTGGCATCTCACGACCGAATCTTCTGGTATGTTTTCCTGTTTCGGTTCTCTTCATTTCGTATCCCGCTGATTGTGCTGCGAACCCGAAGGCAAGACAAACGCTGTGGACCAGACCACGTTCATTCATATTAACCCAGATCCAAACCTCGGATCCTCGCTACTTCACGTAGACTATAGAACAGAATTTGATGATCAGTTCGAGGTCGATGGCCGGCCTTGGCGCTTTGAATGGGTGACATTTCGGGCCGGACTTGAGAGTGACCCGATTTGGACAGCAATATGCCTCAGTACGTCCCCCTGTTAACCGTCCCTTGACCCCTCTAACTCTGCTCTATAGTCGATGGTGTTGGATGGAGTAGGGCCGAGGCCAGCACTCTTGTGGCGGCGAAGGAGGAAGCGGTCCACAAAGTGCTCAGGACCTTTAGGTCCGGAAATATGGCTCATACAGGTCGGTCTGCTGCTTCAAGATAGGGTGCATCGGCTGGCACAACACTACCCTCGGTCCTTTCATCAGTGGTTCTCCGTTGATATGTACCTCCTTCTACCTCCGCGATATCGTTGACCGTTAGAGCCGCTCCGGACGAGGTTGCGGGTGGGGCGTCTGTGCAGAGCGCATGTATTTTTTTAGAGGGCGCGTCACATGTACATGCTATCATTCGTGATTTTCTGGCCGTTTGGCTTGCTTGGTTCTTCATTTGTCCTGTTGTACTAATACTACATCGCTTTATATTCCACACGAAGCACTGGATCGCGCTTTGCTCAATGTAGCCGACATCTCCGGACCGGCTCGTCCCCGATCTTTCTCGCTCAATATTGCTCCTTGCCACTCTCGCCCGTGATTCAATCATCTTATATTCCTCATCCAATCTATCCAATGTATTGCGCTCTTGCAGAGGAGACAGCATGGGCGTCGGTGGCTGGGGTGTAAACCTTGGTTATTCGCGAAGCATTGAGCCTACACTACGAAGGCCTACTTATAGTTCCGACGGATTGGGTGTAGTCTGTTATCGCAACGGAAGGTAGAGTTATCCTTGTCACCAGGGTCGCTCGGCTATAATCTGATTTTTCGTCGACAACCCTCACCTACCGGGTCAGATTAGCGCAGCATCCATATGTCATGACACCGAAAACTACAACGTTGTCGTCAGTGGCGGGGTCGTATAACACAAAGGCTAGACAATGGAAACCTCTGGGAGGATCATCAGAGGGAGGTGACTATCTCTGCGCCCACATCTGGGTAGTACGAGCGATTCATACCGTTCGAATGTTGCCAGCGGTCACCTAGTCATGGAGGATCGGTGCGGCGACGGTGCGGCGAAGATGTGGGGAGTGTCGAAACTTGAAGTCGCAAGGGAACGACCGGTGCTGGACGCCGGAATTTTGCTTGGGACGTTCGCTATTTTCTTCCCGGAGTCGGCGTGGTATTAGGGGACATCGGGACCTTCCGGACTCCCCTTTCAAGTCGACTTGTGGCAGCGTTAGGTGTGACGAGGCGTGAGTGAAGAAATGGAGGGAAACGGAAGGTGGTGAAGGATGAGAGATACAGTCGCATGAATCATTTCTTACGCCTTAGGGACGCGTATTCGTGATGAATTTGGTTGAATGGGACCGTCACTTCTGGATGAAAGCTGTGTTAAAATATTAGATCTCTATTCGCTTTTCGACAGCGATGGCCGTGTCACCGGGATGCGACCACATTTCGGTGTTACCAGACCAGGTGTACGTGCTTTTACTCGGGAGCCTGATCTCGTGGGGACTGTAAGCGACGACCGAAGCAAGGCGCATAGAGAGTCGAGCCTCATCCGGTGGAGGGGTGCGGTCCTGGAGGCGGAAAACGTGTCAGAGAAGGGCGAAAAGGACGATACGGGAACAGATCGGTGTGTGAACACGGCCGTGTGGTTGAGTCGGGGGTTGGGTTTGTGGCGTTACGAGTGTTTCATCCTTTACGTGTATACTGAATCTGTGTTCCGAAGGGCGGCTTTCCTTTTCTGGTCATCATCTCCACGTCCGGACCCTGGTTCTCTCAGAATTATGTATACGGCTCCCATTGTTACTGGACGCTGCTCGGGAGTTAATTTGTTTCCATGGCCAATGAACTGCCCACGGGGATCCCAAACAAGTGCGTCTTCCAAAGCCAGAACCACGCTTTTCTCGCTCGTGATCTTCGTCTGCTGAGATGACGTCCTGGCTTACCAAAGTACCAATAACCCCACCTTGCAGATCTCGGACTTTCATGACCTCAAACCCGACAATCGCGAGTTCATCCGGATGGGGTGGTATTATCCAGCAGATGAGCCCAGAATTTTTCGGCCCCGAATGTCCAGCCCCCACGACAATCACAGTAAGTTCCACTACTACTCATCTGCGCTTATTCGCTTATGTGTTCATGGAAATTCTTCCCGACTGCCAAAACGCTTCCACGGTCTAGCTGGGAAAGGTGTAAGGCAAGAGGGATTTCGGACAGAAGGCTAGCCTGGGAGCGTTGCCACTCATCGGGCATTTGGGTATCCATCAACATCCACCGAAACCAAAACCCATTCAATTGTTTTGCCCTCAACCCAGCCTTTCAACTAGTGTGCGTCAGAGGTCCCCTGACACAAATCGTGCGCAATGCCGCTTAATATGCTTAAAAAGGCTGATGCCGCTACCTCTAGCAGGATCTATTATCCACCCCTTCCGGTTCTCCCATGGCCCCCAAACTCCAACCAGGATGGCAGATATACAGGGAGTGAGTCTTTGAGGTCTCCACCTCATTAAGCTGACACTCGGAGCCATCTTCTCATAGGCAGATGTCATTCCTTTGTCACGGTGATGCTTTATGGTAGTCTGCTGTTTGCCACGGTCGCGCGGTGGATACGATATTGACACCAAGTCTTGGAACTTTTAGGGAACCTGCCCCTACGCAAAGCTACAAACGTATCAGCCTCGGAGATGTAGGGTTTATTCGGCGTGGACAGTTTCATTTGTTGTTTTCTGCGGCATGCCCCTTGGGGGAACGACGCCTGGGGATTGATGTTCCCTCCACGTTTGAAGAATTGGAAGCTGGCAGCCCCGCACTCGGTCAGCCTCGATTACCTGGTTGTCTTCGTACGGACACCGTGCGTGAAATTGGAGCTAGCCTGGGTGCCTCGATAGCCACCGTTGGGTACGCCCAATCACCTGGACCATCTCATTGAGTTCTGAAATGATAGTTGCCAGGCCCTTGGAACCTGGTGCCCATTTCTCGTTCGAGCTCTCTGGAAAACGTGGTGCAGCGCTGGTAACGAAATACCAGACATACAGGGAAGATACGCTATTGGAGTCGGCATTCGAAAGGTACACAAAACGACACTACGAGTCTTGGGTCACGTTCGCCCGCGATAAGCAGTACGGTGACAACGTACAACCCGTCCTAGTGTCCGGTTTTGATATGACAAAAGACTTTGCCATGGTTGCCTACTCGAATGAGAGCACTTCCCTTGAATCCGACCTCACTATAGCTGTTCCAATGCTTAGTTCAGCTTCAGCCTCTCTCTGGGGGACATGGCACACGAGAGGTTCAGCCCATACTAACTACGGACCACAGGAATGCAGTCCTCCGTTGTCCATGCAAGACACGGATTCACACCCCTCGGAATTTACGGGTCTTCGCGATCAGTACAATCAATGTGTCTTTCTTCGGTATTATGCGATGCGCTCGCGGATGAGGATGTTTCCCAGGGTGATTAGGGCAGCCGCCGGTCCACATGATCTTGGTTCAGGAGAAGATGACGAGAACGACCTTCCGGTGTTAGCAGCCCAATCGGAATCGGTCTCAGATGCCGAGACTATCATCGGCGGCGGCCACGAGGACATCAGCCCAGATGAGGGTTTAGACACTGTCAGCAACGCTTCCGACCCAGAGTCAGATGTCGTCGTTCGTAACACTCCCCACGTAAAGTTCTCATCGTTCTCCTTAGTATTCGGCCTTACCCTTGTCTTCAGGACGAAGAACATTATGAGCTCGATGCGATTGCAGCATTTGTTTTCCAGGTAATTCACTACTCTTCGTGAAGTTAAATTGTTAAATTTTCTCGATTGAAGAACTCCAATGCACAATATGCGTTGATCCGCCCCTGGGATGTAAAGAAGATTCTTCAGGTGAGGCATACAGGCAGGATAAATGGCCGTATCTCATCTTTGGGTAGGCAGGGGGTGGGGGCGACATATCGTCTTTACTGGCCCAGGGCAGACCAAATAGACCATATATTACCGTGGACAGAAATGGAGGTGAGCTTTTACTATAAACAGATGTCCAGGATCTCACCCTTGCCAGTTGGGAGGGCGATTCAGCAACCTCATGCTATTGTCGCCTCTCGCCCACGGGAAGAAAGCGAGTCCATACCGCGAATTCGCAGAGGTTTATCAGACCTGTTTATTCCAAAACCGTTTGAATTTGAACCCGGTAGGGTGATTCCACGACACCCTGGTGTCGTGCACCTAGATCAAAGGGAGAACCTTGATCAGATGTACCGGGGGCAAACTTCTGCCTTGAACAGCTACGGAAGTAAAAGGGACATTAGGCTGCCGTCCATTGACCCAGACAGGTTGGACCAGGGACCCAAACACGCAGACCGAATGGGACTTCCGCCCGAGTCGAGAATTACAGCTCTACCCAAGATCTCACCCTGGGATGGGGAACCACTCTGGGCCGAGGAACCGAGCATTCAAGACGAAGACAGGAAGGGGAAAGGGAAAGGTCGGCGAGCCACGGTCCTAGATGTTGGTAAGGATCGCCACCATGCGGCTACTTATGTGAAGAGTAGCCGCCGGGAGAGTAGTTGGGGAAGTGATCATCGGGATGAGGCTAGTCACGGGAATGAGGAAGCGGCAGCGACAGAGGAGGTTGAATAGAGCGGTGGGGGTGGTTTGGACCTGTTGTGGGAGTACTAACGGCGGAGTACCGCTGGACGGAGAGCGCAGGTCTCATGGAAACAGTGGTCTGGTGGGCAGTACTCGTTTTTCATCTAGCCGCAAGTCTGTCCGGTCGAATGGTGTTTGCACTTACTTGTTCTCTAAGTGTCTTGTAGATCTATAGTTGTGGCGATAAGCTCTTATTACTCGCGCTTCTTTCATCGGCCACATTTCAAAGTAACGACCCTGTCAACCTCCAGCAAAACGTGCCCCTTCCAGAGCCGCTAGCGATCACACATGGCCACCATTGGTACCGTCAAGACCTCCGAACTTTGCATATCCACAAAGATGAAACGTACTTGATTTGTAAAATCTAAAGCTCGTTGTAACATCGAGTTCTCGATCGGGTCAAGCTGGTCGCTAATTTCCCCAGAGTTCCGCCCCTCTGACCGTTAGGTCTTTAGGATCCATGAGCTGTCCTCGCTATATGTGGGGGATTTCCATCACTCAAGTCTGGGGTATAGATGAGAAAACTTTGGGGGTTTGGGAATAGTAGGGAAGGGTGATTTGCGTTGAACGATTGGCGGGCTGCACACGAGCGAACGATCCTGATGATCGACATCGTCCAACAGTCAAGACGTGGATTCCGTTGGAGTCCTTAACGCGAAGGCGCCATTAGCACTGGAAAGACCGCCCAGTTCTCGGAGAAGGGAACCAGAGTATACGCTCCGGTGTGACGGGCCGCTGCCCCTCCTTCTACATTGGCAGCAACAAATATCATCGGCCAAACCGGAGCTAGTCATGAACTCAAGGAAGGGGGAATTCAGGTGAGTTCGACTTTCACATTTTCTTTCGACGTTTGCTGATCCCTCCGATAAGCCATGACCGAGGAATTCACTGTCGGCTTGCGGTGGTGTCAAATGTGGCAGGACGTGAGTGAAGGAATAGAAGGAAAGGGAGGACAATGAAGGATGGGAGATTGCTGTGACATCAACAACATTTCTTACGCTTTAGGGACACATTCGAGATGAGCTATGTTGAATAGGACCACCATTTGTAGATCAGAGCCGTGCTAGGGTACTACATCTCTATTAATCTCTCCATTTCACCTCGGGCTCTTCGTCCTAACGGACGGAATGGTATCTAGGGATTCTCGAGTACTTTTCGACAGCGATAGCTGTGCCATTGAGGTGCGGCCATATTTTGGCGTTACCGGACCAGGCATACGTGCTTTCATTCAGGAGTCCGATTTCGCGGGGACTGCGTGGGCGATGGCCGAAACGGGGCGCGTAGAGGGTCAAGCCTCACCGAGTGGAAAGGTGCGATCCCGGACGCGGAAAACGTGCCCAAGAAGAACGAAAGTGGTGATATGACCAAATAAATGCGATACCCCAGGCCCTCGCGCTGTTTGCCTCGCCACGCATACCGACTCTTGGTATTGGTCGCAAGGTTTGTGCCGAGGGTTTGGGAGCAGATTGGTGTGTAAACGTTAGCACGGTTGTGTGGTTGGACCGGAAGGTGGGTTTTGCCACGATTGTTCCATCCCCTGCACGCACGCGGGAGGTACTAGGGAATATGTTTTCTTCGGTTCACGTTCGGGGTGCTTCATTCCGACAAATACTCCTCATCCCTCTGAGTGTGAGCGCAACTCACCTCCGTCGCGTGATACAAAAACCTGTATTTTGATATCAGTTTCACCTGTGGCACCCGGTGCGCATACAGGGCTGCTTATTTCAGGTTTCCCTGGTTATTTAGCCTGTGCCATTGCATCCTCATGCTCGATGAAGAACCCTAAGATCTGTCGCGAGGGTGCATGCCTTGACTAACATAACCGATAGGGTGCTCGCTGGTTGAGCCTCGATCGCTCTCAGAGTATGTGGACTAAAAAGCATTATAGGAGGGATGAAATAAATATCCCCACGGAATGTGATATATTCAAATTGGAGACGGAGGGTCGACAGAGAAGTCCTCGGTGAGTTGTTCGACAGAAAACTGAAGGAGAGATCACAGTCGGAAGCTGAGACATGAAGGAATTGCAGCTCCAAGTCGGATACTAGATGAGGGAGAGTGTCGAGTCGAAAGAGAGGAGATTTGGGCGCCCGTGGAGAAGGAGACTCGGGTGAAGATCGGCGTCGCTCGGGTGTGGGGTGTGGATGAGCGGGTCCCCGGGGTTCGGGAACAGTCGGGAGAGGAATGCTCGTGTTAAACCGTCGACGGGAGCGCCAGGGCGAACCGAACACGAGCGAACGACCCCAAACCGACATTGATCGGTGTCCAAGGCGTGAACCTTGTTTAAATCCCGCTATCGTTGAAAAGACCACTCAGTTCTCCGAGAGGAAAACACCGAACAATGTCTATCCGATCGGCTGGTGCCCACGTTACTCGACCCTCATGTATTTAACCATTTCCCTTTCCTCCGGCACCATGGACATGATCGTTGGACGAATCGAGCGTGACTCCTGCAGTTTGACCAAGTTCTGACAACTGACCAGAAACACCACCCACCAGAAACTGACTCTCCAACGGTTCAATCCCCAGACGGCTTACTTGTTTTTCGTGGCTTCGATGTGCAGCAGATCGCGAAACAGCGATCAGAAGAATTGACAAGGGAGCTCGGTCGTCTCACGGAAGCAAGGATGAAGTAAAAGAAACAAAGGAAAAGATCGCAGAACAGCGAGATAAAAACACAACAAAGGGAACGAAGAGAAAGACCGGTAAAAGTATGTAATGCGCGTGAGGGGCGGTCGAAGAAAGTGAGATTGTCCAGTGCTCATTGCGTCGATGATCAGATGACAGGGAGTGGGTAGGGTGGAGGGATGGGACCTCAGGCCTCAGGCCCCCTCGTCTGTGATTCGGTCGTGGGCCACGCCGCTTGTCGGCGCTACTGATTTCACTTACGCATGTTCCCGTTATACATTTTATCGACGCCCATGACGGCAAGATAGTTACCTCGTGACGTCGACGTGACCCCGCGCCTGCGCGACAGGCACCGGGTCGAAGTGTGTGTTCTGTTCACACCCTCTCCCCATGTTCGTGTGACATCATTCTACACTTTACCCTCATTGCCTAGACTCTAGGAGCTTCGCGGAGATCAAAACCCAGCCCACGAGAGGATCTTTCCGATGTTCTGCGGGCCGCGTCCAAGCGGCGCCACACCCGGACATTTTCCTCCTCTCTAAGGAATGCAACACAGACAAGGGCATTGTTAGAGGTGTTTGGCAAGGTGCGCCCTGCGAGATATACCATCTCGTAGATCAATCTTCAACACCAATGGCCGGAAAGAGGAGAAGTGGTCTGGGCTTGTTGGAGCGCGAGCGTGCGAACGGACCGGGACGAATTACAGAAGTGGCGCCATCGCCCGGCCCGTTGGAGAGGCGATAATGGGATCCAGCCGACCACGTCGTTGCGATCGGAGCGCGGGTTTCGAGCACGTAGTAGTACTCATCGGCGGGACGATCGATGATGTGTTCTACGTAGCTGTATCTACTAACCACCGTTCAGAACCGACTGAAGGATACAGGTGATAAATCAGTTCGAGTTGCAGAGTGCTCGGACTGCAGTAGCACACAAAAGTACTACATGATATCTACACCCAGGAGGCCCGGTGCTTCAACAGAACGACCAACATAGTGATACGCAAGTACCTCCCACAGCAGCCCGACCATTCAACCGCCCATGACACAGCTCCGAATCTAAGGCTAATTTAGCCGGGTAGGGATCCAGAGTCCATTGTACGTTGACAACGTCAGTGAGAATGAAATTTCCATCGATAGCACTGGTATACTTCAGTAGTATCTGGAATTCCAAGTAGCGTTTCGGGGTCATGGTCGATTAAGTTGTACCCCTATCCCGAGAAGCCACGAAGGGCGACCACGCTAGCCTCTCGGTGACCCACAGGCATTGAAACTCTTTCAAACCTGGGAGCGCGGGCCGGGGTACCTGAAGCGAGCCTAGAAAATCTCTTTTGTCAGTAGGGTGGGATGTGTTCGTACCGCAAACAGTCAGATTCGTTCTCCAGCGCAGATGAGTGTATTGATTATGGGTTGATGCCGGTTGTGGTGTTATAGTAGGGGCGAGGTCTGAAAGACGCTTACATCCGGATATTTCCAGATGACCACAAGCCCCACTCCGAAGCCTCGGCAGGTAGCGCTCCGTCACGGCGAGTCAGGAGAAAATGAATGATGCTATCAGGCAACGACAGTGAATCTACTAACTCCGCTTATGGACCCTGGCAAATGTAGACTTGTGAGCGTAGTCCATGGTCGGGATCCGTGAGTATTTGTAAAATCACCATGAATACCCCCGTAATATGCATCTCATGTCACAGAATGCGCTGCAGGAAGATGGTTATGCATGCAACAAGTGAAAGAATAGTGCCACATTTTCCTTGGCCTGCCTGGATGGGTTCGGGTGCGAAGTCGTGTGAGTACGGGGGGGGTGCCCTCACTAGTAGATCTGGCTTAGCATTTGTGCAATCGGGAACGCCGGACCGGTGCTTCTCCCGGCAAATCAGGTCTGCGGCCCACATTGATCCCCGTAACCTATATAGCGTTTTAGGGGCGGGGATGCGGTGATATGTTGCTGCGCGCACAACCCACCCCTCCTGGGAATTGAATATTGAAACCTACCATACGGTGACTACAGTGCCAAGGGTCGGGTGCTTAGCGGGGTTAGTATGGTTCCAACATGACCGGTGACCTTTGAATAGAGCGCCATATTTCAGGGGTAAGACCACGGTTTTTGGCATCTTCTCTTGCCTCTGTCCTCGAGCTAAGGATGGTTGTTTCGCCCATTACATCGTAAAGCAGCAGCTTTCCGGTGAATACCTCGGTGGCCAATATCGTGAATGCGAAGATATCCGCTCGTTCCGTACCTGCTCGTTGCTAGGACCCTTTTCTGCATGGTGGATTGATAAGCTCGGGAGCTAACCATCTAGAAATACCCACAGCCCCAAGTGTGGTTGGACTGTATCGACATCAATGGATAGTCGGAAAGACGTGTGTGCCCACTTGAGATATCGACACATTCGTCTAGCTCGAGGCCTCGATTTTCCTAATGGGGAAAAGAGGATAAGTGGTTCGGGACCGCATTCAAGAACCTGGTTCCCAACCGCTGGTGTCCCGGTGCTTATTGGACCGGGAGAGTAAGGACAAGGAACGAGACATTGCCTGGATCGGAAGGGATCGCAGAATACTATTGTTCAGACCATTTGCTTCTCACGGAGCCCCTGTCAAAGAGGTGATGACGGGATGTACTACCGACCATGTCATTGGGACCAGAGCGCAGGTTTCTATCATCTAGCAGTCATCGGAGAGATAATCGATGATGTGCTCTACGAGTTCTTGAGGTAGTCTTATTCGTTGACCATCGTTCAGGACGTTCAGGGTTGGCTAAAGGATGTCGGGCGGGGGTTTTCCACCGTTACTAGTTTTTTCGAAACTTGAAGCCATGGATCGTTAGGTTATTCAACGGCAACAAGCTGACGCTCAGGTGGTTCAATTGTCTGCCGGACTTTGCACACACCCAACGAGTGCCGCATGTATGCCGCATGTTGTTTCAAACTGTATTTCTAGGACAGCTTCCAATGAACGGTGTCTGGTGCCTACTCTTTGATCCCCCCACTGATCGCTATGTCTGACGAAATTCATGTCTCGCCCAGTAAACCGTAATCTCCACCGCCGCGGGCACGACCCACTGACAAGGAGGGTTTTTTGTTAGACTTTCCTCTTACCTCTACTAGAGACCCCACGAAGCCTGGGGTCGAGTCGCGATTGAACGATAACGAACGAGCCACTGCAGCTGGCTTCCCGACATCACGTGCCATCAGGAAAATGTGGGAAAAATTTTAACCCTCACGGCCCGGGCGACTCCTCGTACGGGATTATAACGCCTTGTAATCTGGTCGTAATCTTACGGCGTCGGGTATAGTTTGTAATCAGATTTTAAC
>Ga0307517_10006920_pt1 | contig 16674 bp, 8 predicted proteins | sample 23_EM_MG_FD_194515 | JGI IMG/M metagenome (GOLD analysis project Ga0307517, IMG submission 194515) | Populus trichocarpa ectomycorrhiza microbial communities from riparian zone in the Pacific Northwest, United States - 23_EM | ecosystem: Host-associated > Plants > Roots > Unclassified | place... | reverse complement strand
TCTTGTAATTGTATGGGGGGGGGGGGGAATGATTAGGCTTTGATATTCCATATATAGAAAGAAAAAATGCCTAGCATTATCTGCAAATAGAGAACCGTGAAGCATAGAATATATCAATCTGCATGTGATCTCTTGCTTTCATTGGAAGTTTGCTCTAAGTTTCTCCATTTCAAGTCAAGTGCTAGGCCGCTGATAGGCCTAGGTAGAGGTTTTTATGCCAAGTAAAGAGAATGAACAGGGTGGAGTGAACTATCTGGAAAGAATTTTCTTTTCCTTTAATTTGTTTTTTCACTTTAATCTGAATACAATTGTGCAAGGAGAAAGCTTTAACAAAGGCTGCCTAGGTGGGGATGGCTCGAAAAGATTCTTAAAACTCGTAGAGCGCCCAGGGAGCTAGCCCCTGAGTTGCCGAAGCTCCATGGACACCTTTCCAGATTCTTCCAAGTTTCTATAATTGCAAGAGCCTGTTCTTCCTTTTCTTCTGTTTCACTTTATTAGTGAGCACTGGTATTAATTGCATTTGATGAAATGGTGTAATGGGTTTTTTTTTCTTTCCTTTTTCGAGCAAAGGTCAACTCTAAGCAAATGTAACAAGTAATTTCATCTTAAATTTTCCTGCGCCAGAAAAAAAAAAAAGAAGCTGGCATGCCGAACGACAACAATTAAGTTGACATTTTATGATCCTGGCATCAATATTGACCAAAGACGTTGAATAATGCTACCATCGATTTCCCATGCCGCCCCGGCGCAGAAGTTTCGACAACAGCTCAGATTTCAGAGTTGGCTCCGGACAAAACCAAGGAGGCTTGACTTTGCGCGTCGCGAGCAGGCTGGTGAAAGCTCTTTAACTTCGTTGAAGTTTTCAACTCCTGTAGGGTGATTATTTGATGATATGCTTTCAACTCCTTTTAAATTGATTTAAAAAAAAAAAAATTTATTTCCACTTCAAATTTTTATCACTTTCTTTTTTTATTCACAAGGGGTGTCCGGACCAGCTTATATGCACCTCGACTAATTCTCACGAGTTCTCAATTTAACGACCAGATAAGCCTCTAGTGGCCATCAATATTAGCAACCACAGGGCTAAATATAAGATTATAGAAGAATCAAATCCTTTTATTCCAACCTTTTATAATTGGAGCACCTGGTTGATGGTTTGAATTTCTATCACTTGGTAGTAAATATATCAAATATGATGGAAGGTGATGATTTTTTTTTTGGTAGAACTAAGGGTATCCTGAGCGCTGACCCAGACTAATCCTTTTGCGCACCGGGTGGCAAGTGTTCCCCAAAGGGCCGGCTGTAGACGAAGAGAGGGGTCGAACCCCAGACCTCGTAAGCGACGAGAGCGCGCCTAACCACTCCGCAAGGACCCATGAGTGATGGAAGGTGACGATTTGTGACCATTGAAGAGGTATTGTTCCCTGGAATTATATAATGGGTTTTGATCTTTTAAATGATTAAGATTCTTGTTTTCTAGCTGGTGGCATTATCCAAAAGTGAATTTGAAAGTAAAAAAGAGCATCAATTCTCTAAAATGGTACTTAGATTATTACTAATAGATACATATAAGTAAGTTGAGTACTATTATTATTATTACTTGAGGAGATTTAATTTATAATATTTAATATAAGTAGGCGCACATATTCTTCCACGGTATAACCTGTCCTGATTTTGCGAAGGGTAGGAAGAGGGAACAATATTTGAATATATAAAAGGGGCCGGGTGATTCATTGTAGATGCCTTTTCTTAGTAAATGAGTAAATTTAGCCCAGACCAGAGCCGTCTGGAGAGACAGACAGTTCAACACTTAGATGCATGCATCATTAATATGTATATTTAATGTTTTACATTGTTTTTAAAAGTGATTTCGGCATGTTTTTTTAATGATTTTAATATACTGATATTAAAAATTAAAAAAATTAAAAAAAAATATTTTATATATTTTAAAATAAAAATTATTTTTAAAAAGCAAACTGGCAAAAGAATATTGAATCTCAAGGTGATTTCACCACTTTTATTCTTTCTAATAGATATTTTATTAATACACTTTAACTTGTGATTCTTCAAACTAAGCATGCCGTTATGATAATTAAACTGTACCGTTCAGGAATTTTTTGGTCTCATAAAGGTTTCAGCATATGAAACCCGCAAATGCTAGAATATTATTCTAATAGATTCATGACAAAGAAATGAATGTTTTGTGATGTAAAATAGAGGTCCACTAAGCTATTTTGACCGTCATGGGCTGATTTTTTTCTTTCAATAAAAAAAAATGCAAGTTTAAAAAACGTGTTATTTTATATAAAAAATATTAAATATAAAGTGAAAAGTTTATGTATGTATTTAACTAAATAAATCAAAGATTATATGTGTCAATAAATAAATAAATCATTAGTGATAACTAAAGACGTCATTGGAAAATCCAAGAGATTGAACACAACAAATATTAAATTTTGTTAAAAAAACAACTTTAAAAAAAACTCGAGTTAACTCATGCTAATCAGTCAAACTCGTTGTCTAAGTGATGCGACCATCATAAACAAATAGAATGGAAATTGAAGAAAATCATGAAGCCCAATATCAAAAAACTTCAACCCTGAAGGATGGAAGTGAGAAAGAAAATTAATTCTCAATCAATATAATGTTGAAAGATAAAATCACAAAAAAAATTTAATTTAAAAAATTTTCCAAAGTAAATTCAACAAAGAGCGGCCAATAAAATGAACAAGATAACCTTGGTCATTTTCAAGATCAATAAAAAAATTATATAGAAAGCAAATAAATAAAAATAGCAGAGCTTAATCTTCAATTGAATAAATATTGAAGTCTAAAAAGTGAAAAACAAATAACATGACCTTAAAAAAGGGGGGAGTGAACCCAAACAAACCTCTTAAACCTGAGTCAATCTCTAAAAATCGCAATATTGTGAGATCCTAGACTAGGGCTCAATCAAGAAGTTTAATTCCCAACCAATTTAATATTGAATGATGAAATAGAAAAAAAATCAATTTAAAAAAAAAATGCAAGAGTGAAAAAAAATAGCAATTAAAAGAATAAGGATCAAATTTGGTAAGAAAAAAAAACTTAAGGATGATTAAATTGTAAACAAAAATTAATTTTAAAAATTATCTCAAATAAAACAAATAACAATTAAAAGAATTGGAATCAAATTTTAAAGATGAAAAAATTGAAAGGGGATGAAATTAAAAAAAAAATTGATTTTTTAAATTATTCCTAGTAAAACAGATAGAATTAAAAGAACAAATACCAAATTTGAAGGAATAACAAATTGAAGGGCTAATTCATAATTTTGAAGGGGTTGTCACGTAAATTAAGGAGGAGAGAGGAAAAAAAAAGATCGATGATGCCAATTTGGATGGCCTTTGGCCACATGCACCATTTCATTACGATGGGAACACCGAGACAATTTAAAATCTACTATGGAAAGCGGTATTTGGTCACCAAACAACTTTGCATGCACCGCCCACATATTATATGTGACAAGTGTGACAACTTTTTTAATAATATTTATATTTCTAAAATTACAAAATTGCTCTCTATCAATCTAATAACTACAATAAAAAACATGAATGAAAAGACGGCAATATCCATGTATGTAAGTTAAAGAAAATTATATTTTTAAGAGCATTTATATTGTTCTAATTAAAAAAAGATGAAAAACATTCCTTGACATCAATTTTAAGAATTTTGATTTCATTGGTAAAAAAGTCATTTTATACGTGCATTAGAATTGTAAAAAACCAAATCTATTCTTATCAATATGGTGATGATCAATGAAACCTTGTGAAAAAATTATACTACTTTCAAATAATTAATTAGCATTAGTATATCAAAACGATCTAAAAGTATAAAAAACACACTAGTTTTAAGTAAAAAAAATTAAATTAAATTTTGAACAAACAGAGTTTTGACCGCGCACGCATAGAGTAAAAGAAAATAACATTTCCTTATGAAGATTAGAGATAAATAAAACGTTCAATCGAATGAATATAGCCAAAAAAATATATATATATATCAACGGCTAGTACAAATCTAAGACATTGAGAAATTAACAAACATCACATGGAAAAATAAATAAAGAAATAAAATCACAATGATGTTCAGCCTGGCTATACAATTTATTCAACGAGAAAAATCCTAGATGGATAAAGATTGGAACGCATTTCGTTTTCCACTAAACGGTTGAATATTCTTCAGGAGTTAAATTATTAGAAAAATAAATGGCAGAGAATATGACTGCATTTACTATAGATGCTCAAGATGACAATCACATTAGGCCAGAACATAATTTGAAGCTTTTTATTTGTTTATTAGTGCTTGAATGGTAGCTATGGCTAAAAAGTCCCTTGGTATTAATTTGTGGGCAAGATTGATTCTTTATACGATGAATTACATCGGCCTATATATATCATTATAAACAAAGTATGGTGAGAATCATAGGCAACGCATATGTGTTTAATATACAAATAATTCATGTTCAAAGTTTAAAAGTAAGAGAAAAAATCCGAATCCATTAAATGGATGGTGATGAGTGAAACTTAAAGATTCATTGAACGATTATGAATCGCAACTATTGGATGACCCTACTTGTTTATATGAGCAAATCGTCATCTTTCATCAGCACACAAGAGGAAATAAGCCAATCCGTGCTCCTGTAAATCTACAATTTCGTGCGTTATTAGCAACTTTTGAGCAAAGATGAAGCACGACCACCCCAATTAAGCTGGCTTTGCCGGCCATTTTAAGGCTTACAGGCTCACCACTAAACCGATGACCCCCGGCGCGGGCATGATCACAAAGCTTCTTCACATGGGTCACCATCTCCCACGTGAAATTTCATCCATAGACACGTGCATCCGTCTGGGCTTTTATCTGTGCTGTGCAGGGATGAGCATATTTACAAACTTTTGGAAAGAGTGTCGCACATTGGTTGAATCATTAGTTCAGAAAGCATGATTGGTTAAAAACCCAAATTTATAATAAGCCATTATCATGCCGTCAAGATTAAAAGGGAGGCTTCTGTGTATGTGAATATATATATTTAACAAGCTTATCTCAGTGTGTTTTTTAATCAAGAATCTTTGGGAATTCCCGTCTCCTTTCTTGCTTCCTTGTATGTAAACATGTCTAGAGAATGGGAGCGTCTCCCCCGATCGATCAACTAATAGATCATTATAATTAGTTTATATACTAAGATTGGCACAAGAGAGAATCCCATGACGATGCTGATTCCCCTACCCTTTTAATAAGGACCTTGTTGCAAGCATAAGCTATATATTCTGGTGCATATATAATGCTACGTACCTGCTACAGGATGACAGAGCTCTGCCGAATTATTTCCATGACTGTCACAGCTGTGAGCCTAATTAATTTGAAATCAAGACTCTGCCGGATTATTCATCCAAGGTTTATAAATAAGAATAACAGGACAAGAAATTAGGTCGGGTGTTAATTATGAAGACTAGGTACGAAACAAAATTTAAAACCTTGATATCAACAACTAATCTGTAGATTTATTGACTAATTAATCTCATAAACTTCGCCAAAATCTGGTTCTGATATTTATGATTAGCTTAATTATACGTGTGGTCCAAACCAAAACATAATCATGCATGATGGGCATCTCCAATCAATGCTTGAAGAATTTTGTAGAATTCTCCTTGGCTAGGGGTGAGGACAGGAAAATAAAAGCATGTACATAAACCAAGTGATCAAGGGGCATGCACCGCGAAATTGCTTTCAAATCAAACCTCCCAGGTATAATTAAGACGAATTAAAAGTGAATATAAATATAAAACAATTGATTTCTTTGATGTTGATAAGTACTGTTTCTTCCATCTGTCATTAAAATATTAATATTATATGCAAATAAATAACTGTCACTTACCAGTGACGACCACGTATGTGTTTGTGGGTGTGGTGGCTTCGAATGAATGTATTGAAGAAAACAGCACCTACCATACTTATCGTGGTCGAAGAAACCTGTTTTCTCATGCTATAAGGGATCATATAAGGAGGTTTAATGCCCTATGTACGTCCTTGTATAATGTAAATATATATGGTCAATTCCATTTTTAATAATGGTGGAGACACTGCATGTGTCCTTCAAATTGAAATTTGTAGGTGGACAAACCAGTCCCGTCAATTTTAGTTATTCTTGGCCCATTTTCATTCAAAATAAGAACAAGTGTAGGCTCCGTTCTTCAGAAGAGACCTGCCCTAGCTAGCTATAGGATAAAAAAACAATAATGAAGATCGAAGAAGAAAATCAACTGGAAGAAGATGAGCACTAATTAAAATGGAACAGGTCGTGTTGGATGTCGATGATATATATATATATATATATATATTCGTGAAGAGGAGAGCATTCATTAAGAAAGGTTAATTAAGGGAGACACGCAAACCTAAGACATGCAAGTGAATAAGTGAGAATTAATGATCATTCAACGTTTTGCTCACAAAGGTTTCTCAAATAAAAAAGTTAACTGGACCCTGCAAGTTGAGCGATGTGCGTAATTTTCTTCTGTTTTTATCTATTGATTATCTTTACCTAGAATATTATGGCTCGTCTTCGTCAGAATAAGGGGCCCCAACTTCTACAACCTGGAGTCCTTAGCTGTATAAGAGCTGCTCCTGCGTTAATGGAAGAAAACAACCCTTGTAGACCCCAAAATTACGTGAGGTCCAGTGGTCCCAGACCTGTGGGAACAGCAGCAACAACCCAAGTAACGTAGGTAGGACCTGAATGCTACGAGAGGAGAATAGCATCACATTCCTGGCTGCTGGTTTAGATTAGATCGATTACTTTGTCGCCCGCGCTTTGTCGCGGGGAGGATGAAATTTTCCACGGTATCAAGAGAAATGTTAATTACAAATTAGAAGAGGAGGGTGAAATTGGTCTCGGGTAGGGTGAAATTTGCTGGCCAGCGCAAAAATGTTAGTTTGAGTGAAACAATCTATATATAAAATTGGATGACACTATTTTAAAAGAAGAACAAAAATAGTTCAAACTATGTATAAAAGCATGTCGAATTATTTGATTACCCATAAATAGTACTTAATTTTAAATTATAATACCATAATAGCACTTAAACATGGGTGTAATACATTCCTGACTAAGTATAGATTTTCACAACTGTAGATACCCTTCATGCATTGTTTTTCATTGTGTGTGTGTGGTTGTAGAATTTTGGATCTAAGAGGTTTAGATCTCTATCGGGATAAATAATAATATAAAAGGTTATAGGAAAATTTGAGTATATGACAAGAAAATAAATATTTGATGTCTTTTGCTGAGAAACTATTCTATGTAGTTCTGTCTTCAAAGGCTGAGAGGAGCCTTCTTATATAGAGCAGAACAAGGTTATTATTTTTAAAAATTTTGTAAAGTAAATGATTTGCTTTTTAAAAAGTTGAAAAAGTTATTTGTCAATTATCACTGAAAATTATTTGTCATTTATGCAAGTTGGGGATCAACTTTTTGAAAAGTTAGAGTGACAGCTAGTTGTTTTAACCACTTGTGTCGGCGGGAGAAGATGAGCCTGATGGTTTGGGCTTGATGGTTTGGAGGGTCTAGACTAAGAAATAAAATGGGTCAAAATATTTGTGTGCCTCTTAAAATATTTTTTTATAGAGACAATGATTGTTTAAGATTTTTGTACATAAGTTGCTATAGGAGGGAGGATACCATAACAATCATCTTTATTGTCATCTGCTAAGCCAATTATAGAACCTGAGGATGATGAGGATGGAGAGGAATCATTGTCTTTGATGCTTTATAAGAGTTGTTTCATGTTTTGAAAATACTCTTCTTCATATTGTGTTGAGGCAAGAAAAGCATAAGCATGAGATCGACGTGCTAGGAATTTGGATTGACAGTTTGAGTCTATAATTTTAGCATTTTGGTGTTGATGTAACCATTCAATGACAACAGGTTTGAAACTTTTGGTTCTAATGTAAAAAAGTCCTACCATTTTACTTTGTATCTCTTAATGAGGATAGGATACCCATGCTTAGTATTGTAGTCAAAACACCAAGAACAAACCCAAGGGACAAAGAATTTGGAACAAAAAAAGAGAATTAGTGAGAATTGTTTCTTAGTTTCTAAGGGTTTAAAATTTTGTTTGAAGTAAATGTAATTGTTTTCAACTAAATGGTGAGGTTTTATTACTTTAAAAATACAACCAAAGTAATCCCACCATTAAAGAAACCAGTTAGGTAATTTGAAGTCTTGATGGAATTATTAAAGCAGAATAGCCATGAGTGGGCTACCTTTGGAATTTGAAAGGAAAAAGGTGTTGAACCACGCTTGTTGATAACTCTAATAAGAATACGTATAGGCAATGAAATTACAAAGTTTGACATGGTAACTAATTGAAAATTGAATTGTTTGGTGAAGGGGTTGTTTCCAATTAGAAGGATGAAAAATATTTTGAATGATACAGGTAGAGTAAACGTATTAAGAATGATTTTGTTGTAGTTTAAAATGTTTGAATCTAGCGAAACCTGTTATTTCAAGTATTTTCATATAGTAAGATTAAGGCTTGGATAAATCTCAAAGCTTGAAGTACTAATTTGAAGGAAAGACTTTTGTAGCGGTAAGGTCGGAATGGAAAAATCCATTTTCAATAGTTAAAATATTTTGGAATTTTGGTTTTTTAATTTGATTTGATTTTTCTTTTGGAAGTTTTTGAGATAGTTCAAATAGAGAAATTGGATTAAAAAGGAAGCATGGGTTTTTGTAAGGAATAACCAGCTTCTATTTTGAAAATTGGTTTAAGAAGTTTACCTGTTCAAGAAGACTTTTCTTCTTGTAATGACTTTTGGCTAATAGTTTGTATGGCTAGAAGTAATTCTGGTGAATTGGATAGAGATTCTACCTATTTTTATACTTTTAAAGAGCATTCTGCTTCCTCATCTTCAACTACTGCTTCATATTAGGATTTAATTGGTTTTGTAGAAGAAATTGTTGAGGCAAGGATTTTTGTAGTGTTTTTGTGATTTTCGGGATTTTGGAGATTAAGACTTTGTTTATGAGCTTTGCCTTTATCTCTGGATTTAGATTTGGGAGACATCAAGATCTATGTTAGAGGAATTCTCTGGTTAGGAAATCAAGAATGAAATTTGTATCTCCTTTTATATTCTATATCAAAATAAAAAAAAATACTTAATATAGCCTGTCATCGAGTAAAAATATGTTTTGAAGCAATATTTTAAATATCGAGTAAAAATACTTAAAAGAAATTTATGGTTTAATAAATTACTTTAAAATTTTGTAATGCATAACACAATAGAAAAAAAAAAATTATAGTGGAATAATTTTTTTAACAATCATTCCAAGGTACTGATGTGATTGAAGAACTTATTCCTTGTTATTTTATACTTGTTTAATAATACCCTCGTATCCCAACTCAAAAGCATCTGTCTCAATTATTTTGAGAGCTGAGAGATTAGCAATATACAAGTAATGAATTTCTTGTTTGTTTTTTAATATGTCAAATAATCCTTTAATAATTAAATTTTTAAAAAATAAAATTATTATTACACTATAACAATTCACATGGTGAAATAACTTTACATCCAAAGCAAGCTCAAAAGTGAAAAAGAAACGCCCTTTATATTTTCTGTGGATAATGCCTCATTAACCCTACTTGCGTTATGTTTTTTTACCCTCTAGGCGTCATTTTTTTTTTTTTTTCAAAGAGTGGTTCTATAAAGGATGGTATTTTCTGTACCTGTTGGTAGGTGTGTTTTTTTAATGATATTGATATAATTATAGTGAATTTTTTCCTCGGAATAAACTTAATTAAAAAAAATATAAACACTATATTCTTGTATTTTTTTTTTTTTTGTTATGATTTTCTCTGTATCTGAAATGCTTAATCTCTGATACGGCGAATCGAGTAGTTTGTAAAGCAATTGAAACCTTGCTCGAAAAAGGATTGACAAGAACACATTTGAAAAAAAAAAATTATCCGAAACACTTTGCATCATTGATTCCATAATGTTATGCTGTCCACTGGATTGAGTTTCAATAATATAGGCCTCGAAAGCAAGAAGAGTACAAGACAGCGTCCAGCACCTAGCTGATCTGGACAGCGAGGGTGTCCACATGTTGCGTGGGACCTGCCATCGAGGCATGCCGCGTGGATGCAGGCCATGTAATGGAGCTGACGTGGCACGAGATTGCAGGGACTGTCCTCTAGAAAGGGGGATTGTTGGGCCTTTTGAGGTGGGGTCCAAGGAAAAAGGGGGAGCCTTTAAGACAAACCCATCTGGCTACTATCCATATTCATGTGCATACATTAATCAATTTGAGTGAGATAAAAAGCAAAGCAAACCCCATAAAGAAAAGCATGATTCCTGTGCCTGGTGAGGGAAGGGTCACTTTCTCCCCCCCTCTAAAATATGCCCCTGCAACATTATTACTAATTCCTCCTCCCTCTTTTTAAATAATTACCACCACACCCCTCTCATCCTTCTAGCCCCCCTCTGCTTGGTGTGTTCCATTACCAAAACAAGAAGGAAACCAGAACCAAAGTAGTGAGTGTGTTATCATAGAGCACGAGGTTAAATGAAAATCGGAAGAACCAAGAAGCTTCATCTTGGTTGAATGAATTAGCGGTAGAGACTTTTTTTCGTCGGGAGATCTCTTGTGCGAGTCGTTTCTTTGTAATAAAAAAAAATTAAAGAATACGCTTGATTAGGTTGCAATTATGGTCACCCCTCCCTGAAGACACTGCTAAGACCTACAGCTATCTGGTCCATTTTGGGAGCTAAAAATAAATTCTTCGAACAAAAAAGAAAAGAGGAAAAAAAGTGCACTTATTCCCTGAGCTCACTTTGAAGCAGGAGGGCAAATGGGTAAATTGAAAGTGACCAAAGAGAAATAACTGGGGAGTTTCTTACACGATCTTCACTTTCTTTTCGGGCAATTTCATGGCGTCTTATCTTTTCATTTTCGTCCCCGGTAGTTGAACCCGAGGACCCGTGATGGGTGACCGTCTATGCCCGGTAACAATCATGAACCCTAACCGATGTATCCATAACATAGAGAAGAGCGAATCATCAATGGATTTATTATATATCAAAACCGTCAGAAACCAAAAAAATATATATATATTATATGTATAGGCATATTCTCAAATTCACTTGCTAAAAAGTTATTATAAAATTTTATATAAAAAAATTAAAAAACCTTAATAATATTGAATTAAAAAAATTATAAAAAATTCCCTTTAAATAGAAAAATATCATAATAAAAAATAAAAAAATCTATCTTTTAAAAAAACTCATACATTAGTCTTCCTAAGTTGAAAGAAACATATACTCGAATTCAATCTTCAGTTAAAAATTATTCTCCATCAAGAACATTTTTTTAAACGGGAGTCGCCCCATCATGGATCCATAATACCTTTATGCAAAACATCTCATTATAAATTTCTAACACGATACTTTTGTAGACGTCTCATCACAGGCACCACCATCAGAATTACAAATGATAACAACTTATACAGACAGAAACAACACACTAGTTCCTAGAGGGATCTTCATTATCCTCTCATACATAAACACATCATATTTTATAACTTTTTCTCGTCATAGTTGTTCCACATCACATAACAAAGCAAAATAAACCACTATGGATAATTGGGCTCTCTTCCAATCATGGTTGTTTTATAGCATATAGCAAAATAAAATAATTACTAAAAATCATCTACCTCTCTTTTTGGATCATTGAGTTTTGATATCAACTAACTTAGACTTAAGTAAAGGATAAATAAATTTATTACATGCCAAAACTCTTAAAGACCAAAATCACTATAAGTATTTAGATTTATAAAATATTTCATTTTTTTAATTTAATTTTTTATTTTAAAAAAAAAAAAGCCTATTACAATACTCTAATAATACTAAATAAATTTTCTTCAAATAGAAAAAGACTTAAAAAGCATTATAATAAAAAAAACTTAAAAAGCATTATTTTTCTAAAAAAAACTCGTTGACGGCTGACAAAATTTTAGATTTAAAGCTTGTAATAAAACTGTTTTCCTAAAAAAACAATAAAAATAAAAATAATTATAGGGTATTGTATAGAGTGCTATAGGCCACGTAGCCATAGTGACGATGACGAGAGAGAGAATAAAAGGAAGTGGTGCCAGCTATGAAGTTGAAGGATCAAAGCTTTCTCTGAGGTCAAAGCTGGCAATATATTTATTTAGTTATTTATTTATTGCTTTTCTTTGAAGGCCAGGCCAGGCCTCTCTCTCTCTCTCTCTCTCTCTCTGCTTTAGTTTCTCTCCCATATTTACAACACACTTGAAACATAAACAAGATTTTAAATCCAAAGATCAACCCTCCCTCTCTCTCCACTTTGTTCCCGTTTTCCCTCTCTCCATTTCATTCCCTTGCTATATATATTTCTTCTCCTTTTTATCTCACAACCGAAAAAATATATGTGCTCTGGGGGAGACAGAGATAGAGATAGAGAGAGCCTGACTTAGAAAAGAGAGAGGGAGAGAGGGAGTGGTTAATGGTTGATTCTTCTTCCTCAACAAGAAAAAAAAACAACCATGGCTGCTTCTACTTCTCCTTGTCCAAGTATGAATGAAAAGAAGCACTGGTGGCTAAGCAACCGGAAGGTAAAATATACAACTTTCTTCCTTTGATGAAGAGGATCTCTGTTTTGCCTTTACATTTCATTTCTTATGGTTTATTTCATCTCTTTCTCGAATGGGTTTGAGCTTTTCTTTTTCGTACATATATATTCCTGTGAGAGTTAATGAGCTAATGCATAAACTTTCGTGTGATAATACAGATTGTGGACAAGTACATTAAAGATGCAAGAAACCTGATTGCAAGCGAAGAACAGAGCGAGATTGCGTCGGCTCTTAAGCTTCTAGACGCGGCACTTGCACTCTCTCCTCGCCTAGAAGTAGCTCTTGAACTCAAAGCAAGATCTTTGCTCTATCTTAGGCGATTCAAGGAGGTGGCTGATATGCTTCAAGACTACATTCCTAGCCTTAAAATGGCAAACGACGATTCGGGATCTATTTCTTCTTCTGATAGTTCTTCTCAGCAGCTTTCAAGAGAGCGAGTTAAGCTGCTGCCTTCAGATAACTCTGATCCAAGTTTCAAGTGTTTCTCTGTCTCCGACTTGAAGAAGAAAGTGATGGCCGGACTCTGTAAAAATTGCGATAAAGAAGGGCAATGGAGGTAAGTTCCTCGGTTTCTGTTTCTCTTTTAAAGCTGTGGTATGCGGTTCAACTTTTAATAACCATATTTATTGTCTAGATCAGTGGATATGTTTTTGCATTGGTTTGAGTAAAACACAGCCAGCCAGCCATGTGTTCTTACCTTTTCCTTTTCTTTTAGGACATGAAGGTGGTAGCGATAATTGAATTTTTCAAACTTTCAACTATCAAAGCTCTTTTTTTTTTGGGGAACTACGTGGTAATTCTCTCCAGTGAAAATGCTATTGCTTCTCATAAAGGCTAATAGCACACGGGCTTTGCCCTGCTTTAACATGATTTGATCATCTTTTGAGGTTAAAGTAGAAAATCCCATGATGGCTATCTGCGCGTTTGCCCAAATCAGTATTTTATTTTATTCTACTGTTTTAGCTTCTAATTAATTATTTTCTTTTGAAATTGACTAATTAAAAAAAAAAAAAACAAAGTTGAGTTGTAACTTGGGATCTTGGTGCCAAAGACTCCAAATTTAGTGGTTAAACACTTGAAACTGAATGATTCTATTCAACTAACTCGATCATTAACGTGTATTCTTACAGGTACCTGGTTTTAGGCCAAGCTTGCTGCCATCTAGGTCTAATGGAGGATGCCATGGTGCTTCTCCAGACCGGAAAACGCCTGACAACTGCTGCATTCCGCCGTCAAAGCATTTCCTGGTCAGAGGACAGCTTCTCTCTCTCAAACTTCCCAATCTCCAGCGATATATCCACATCGACAGCCCCACCTACCCCACCGAGAAATTTAACCGAATCTGAAAGCGTTACGCAACTCCTTGCCCACATTAAGCTACTGCTTCGCCGCCGAACAGCCGCGCTGGCGGCCCTGGATGCTGGCCTCTATTCCGAGGCCATCCGCCACTTCACTAAGATCTTGGAGGGCCGACGAGGGGCCCCACAGGGATTCCTTGCTGAATGCTATATGCATAGAGCTTATGCATACAAAGCATCAGGAAGAATTGCAGAGTCCATTGCTGATTGCAACAAGACTTTAGCTTTAGAACCCGCCTGCATTCAGGCGCTTGATACAAGAGCTTCTCTTCTGGAAACAATCCGGTGCTTGCCCGATTGTTTACATGATCTGGAGCACTTGAAACTACTGTATAATTCAATCTTGAGGGATAGGAAGCTACCAGGTCCTGCTTGGAAGCGGCACAAGGTTAGGTACAGAGAGATTCCTGGGAAACTTTGTGCATTGACTACCAAGATTCAAGAACTGAAGAAGAGAGTTGCTTCTGGGGAGACTAGAAATGTTGATTATTATGCTTTGATTGGATTAAGGCGTGGGTGTTCGAGATCCGAATTAGAGAGAGCTCATCTGTTATTGAGTTTGAGGCACAAGCCTGATAAGTCTATAAATTTCGTTGAGAGGTGTGACTTTGCAAATGATATGGATCTTGAATCGGTAAAAGACAGAGCAAAAATGTCTGCTTTGTTGCTCTATAGATTGCTTCAAAAGGGTTATTCTAACGTCATGTCAACAATCATGGATGAAGAGGCTGCAGAGAAGCAAAGAAAGAAAGCAGCAGCCATTCAAACCCAACAGACAACTCAAAATGCCAAAATGGAATCGAACCCATCTGCAGTGGAGATTTCTGGTCCCAACAGGATCAATTCCAATGAAAATAAAGTGGCATCTGCATCTTCAGGGAGCAACACTGCATCTGTCTTTCAAGGGGTGTTTTGCCGCGACCTTGCTGCGGTTGGGAATTTGCTATCACAAGCTGGGTTTAACCGTCCACTTGCAGTGAAATTCGAAGCATTAAGCTGCTAAATGATAAACAAGTTTCTTGAGATGTCACCGGCAGTGGAATCTCTGGTTCATTTTGTACAAACACATACATAAATTTAGGCTGCCGGGAAATTTTGTTACCTTTTCCATTTCTTTCTTAATCTCGCCATCTACTCTACTTGTACAGAATTTCCAGTACCGAATTTCCTATTTATGGGTCTATGCTTTATTGCTTAGTTTAAATTTGGAATTTTATTAGTACCTTCTCATCCTATTCTCACTCTTCGTTTTAACTAATTTGGGTTTTGGAAAAGATAGGTGCTTGTAACTTGGTATCCACATGTGTAGCCAGGGGATTGCTGAGAAGCAAGCTGGCTTCGGGTTCTCTCTGGTGTCTCATCCGTTGCATTTAATTTTTATCAGTCTATCTATAAGCTGACACATCTGACATTCCACTAGATCTCATTAATTTGCTAATGCCACCTAAGGTTTATCTCTATCCACTTGGCTTGGTGAGAAAAATCTCTGTAACTAAACAGTGAATGCTATAATCCTATTGGGTTTGAAGCCACGCTGTGTGGGTGTTATGGCTTTGAGTGCATCTTGTAATTAAGACATGGCCGTGTTCCAATGGTGGAAACTGCAGAAGGGACCATTTCAAGTATCTATCTCCCAGCGGAAAAGAGGTTGTCAGGTTTTTTCCACGCCGGGCTATTGCAACAGAAGAAGGGGTCTTAATCAAGCACTCAATACAAGAAAAAACAAGGTGGTTTTGAAAAGGAGGTGTCATGTCAATTCAAGGCTTGCATCATTCGAGCTTCGAGCTTTTTTTTCTACACATCTGCACTCCACACATCTGTGTATATACACCTAAAGTGTACAAAATAATGACTGGTTGAGGCAAGATAGGGAGCAATAATGGCGATTCGCATTCTGCTGTCCTGTGACTGTGGGGAGGCTTCGACTTTTAAGAGGGTTGTTGGGTATCAATAAGGTTTCCCAACCTCCTTAGACCTCGTAAACCTCCTCAGACCTCGTTGTATCTGTTGGAACATTTAGATAGCATTTCATTACTTTTCTAGTACAGAAAAGATAATACAGAGAAGATAGAGAGAATGGAAAAAAAATATATAAAAAAGAAATTGATATGAGAATACATTTGTTTTTGGGATAAATTTAGAGATAATTCCTATATTTTTTTAAAAAATAAGTTATAGGAAGAGATGTATCTAGAGATGATATTTTTTTTATTTTTAAAATATTATTGTAAAAAACTCTTAATTCTAAAATTATCAAATAAAACCTGACTCGAGAGTCAACTCAGGATATGGCTCGGGTCACGTGTTATGAGGATCAACCCAAGTTGACTCTTTCGATCCATGACCTGAACCTTATATCGGATTGACTCTTAAGTCAGATTTTAAAACTATAAAAATAATTATTTTTATACATACTTTGACTCGGGTCAACCTGTGTTGACCCTTCCAATCTGTAACCTCGGTCTTGTCCCGGTTGATCCCCGAGTGAATTTTAAAACAACAATAATAACAAGTTTTATCCTTACATTGACCTAGGTCAACCGGGAAAAATAAACTTTTTTATATTTTATTATGGTTTGTTTATCATAATCAAACAAGATATAGAAATAATCATTTTATCTTATATATTAATA
>Ga0307517_10006918_pt1 | contig 16678 bp, 11 predicted proteins | sample 23_EM_MG_FD_194515 | JGI IMG/M metagenome (GOLD analysis project Ga0307517, IMG submission 194515) | Populus trichocarpa ectomycorrhiza microbial communities from riparian zone in the Pacific Northwest, United States - 23_EM | ecosystem: Host-associated > Plants > Roots > Unclassified | place... | reverse complement strand
AGGCTCTTAAGTCTAGCGGTCAAGCCAGACCCACGAGCATTAGATCTAGCGGTCATGTCAGACCCAATGCTTGACCCACTTAATTATTTTTTTTATAAATTTTTTTATTTTTTCTATAAAAAAAAACATTAAAATCATCCTTAAAGTATCTAAATAAGTTTTTTTATAAAGTATTTCTATTTTTTTATAAAAATAAATATTCAAATTACCCTTAAAGTATCCTAAATAGAAATGTTAATGAATTTTTCTTATAATTGTTTTCTATTTTTTATTAAAAAATACATTTAAACTACCCTTGAAATATCATAAACAAAAATTCTAATTAATATTTTTATAGTTTTTTTTTATATAAAAACAAACATTTAAACTACCCTTAAAGTATCTTAAATAAATTTTTTCTATTTTTTATATAAAAAAATAAATTATCCTTAAAGTATTCTAAACAGAAATCCTAATTAATTTTTTTATAAATTTGTTTATTTTTTATTAAAAAAAAATTTAAATTATCCTTTAAATATCCTAAACAGAAATTTTAATTAATTTTTTTATTTTTTTTTATTTTTTATAGGCTCTTAGGTCTAACGGTCGAGCCAGACTCACGAGCATTGGATCTAGTGGTCATGTCAGACCCAATGCTTGACCCACTTTTTTTTAGACTAGAATCATGCATGGCCCATGTTTTTTTTTTAATGGGCAGCATGATTTTCTAGGAAGAGAGAGGGTAAAGAGGAAGGGAGGGGAAAAACCCCTCTTGGAGCTCCTTTGTGGGCTTCTTCGGCACTAGCGCCTTGCCACTATGCCTGAGTGGCAAGGCGCATCGAAAGACACCCTGTAAGGCAACTCTCAATTTTGTTCTGGGGCCACACGCGCCATCCAAATGACGCGGGCGACGCCCACCCGCTGGCGCGTGCCCAACACGCTTCAGCCATTACACTGCTCCAACTGCTTTAGCACGTATTTGAATTGTTTCAAAGAAAATGAAAAGACGAAGAAGCCCCCCTGCATGCTTAGCAAGTTTTTTTGGCAATAATAATTTCATTATTACACTGTTCCAATCCACAGTGATGTGTGATTAGATGAACAATAAAAGGATGAACAGTAAAACCACAAGAGTTTTAGTTTTCATTGTAATGAATAGATGAAGTTTTGAAGCTCAGTTAGTCAGGTTATCTTCTGTCGTCAATTCTAAAGACATCTATGGCGGTAAAGTGCATGCCACTTGATTTGTTAACCTTGATTAAATGTACAGAGGAACTTTAGAACAAAGGCTGCGCCTGAGCTTAATTACCTGACAAGAGTCGAATACATTCACATAAGACCTAGCAGAGGGGTTCCAGATCTAAAATTCCAAAACAGCTTCAAGAGTGTCCACACTGTATAGCTTGCATATAAATTCACTATGGCGGCCAGCATTCATCTAGTCTCATACAAGGTCACGGTATATAAGACAATCCACAAAATGTCTACATGCATTGGCTTATAACATCAACGCAAACCATTACTTTCTGCATCCTCCTTAAATCCAGCTTCAGTACAAACTAAGCCTGGAGCAGCTCTTTTGCCTTCTCCAACCAAACATTGTAAATTTCATCCGAGAACAGAACAAAATGCACCTACAAAGAGCAATTTAAAACAGAACCAATAAGATTTCAAGGCTACAATAATTGGTCCATATATTATTGGTACGTTTCTGCTATCAAATCACAGAAACATCAAGGGAAGACATGATAAATTAGCCTGGTATCAAAACTCAGGTTTTTGCTTGATATTTGCAAGCTACTGCATCCACTGGACAAGTGTTGATGGAGATGGCGGTTTTCATTGCTATATGGTGGTGTTAAAATGTTGAATTAACAAGTCCAGTGATAAGCACAACAAATTCCATAAAAGCTTAATCTTCTTTAGTTACTTGGAATGATTGATATGAATAATCCCACCTCAAATGTTTTTGTTTTTTTTTCTAGAATATCCCAACAAGAATATTAAAAGTGATTCTATGCACAGAATGCATTCGAGGAACCAACAACATTAGCAGAGGAGTTCCATAGAGATATAATGACAATCTATAGTTTTGTTCTATCCTAGGATTCTATTTAGTGTTTATTCCAGATCATAACAGTAACAATTTGCTTAAGGAAATTCTGCAATGGTCAGATAATCAAACAATGTAAAAAAGCCAGATCCAACTTGCAAGTTGGAGTGATATTGGATTCCCATATGATGATGTTTGATGAGAATAACATAATACGTACCTCTTTCAAGTCATCAGCAAATTCTTTAACTGTTGATATAGCCACTTTGGCAGCTTCCTCATAAGGATAACTGAAACAAAATAAAAATTAAGAAAAGAAAAATTGTGAGAGATTGATGATACTGTCACACGGTTTTCACAAACACCAAACCGTGAAAATTTCAAATCTGGTATTCAATCCAGTACTCAAAAGCTTGAGATTCGGCCCTTATAGAAGGCCATTGTCACAAAAACAAGCAATCAATATGAAAATTCGCTTCCCAATCAAATCATCCTAACTCAGGCATAAAAATCAAGAGCTAAAACCATTAAAGAGCAAAGTTTTCCATCTATTGACAAGAAAATTGTACAATTGCAATTAGGGTTTTACCCTTGACCATGCAAATCTATGTAAATAAAATTTCAGGCAGTAAAAAGCCCAGGTGGTTCCCTTTGGTCAACAGCTACTTACCCATAAACACCACAAGATATGGCAGGAAATGCAATGTACTTAATGTTGTTGTCTTTAGCCAAAATCAAGCTGTTCCTGAAACCATTGTAGGCAAACAAGAGATGTTGTTTAGAATGATAAACTAAACTAATGACAAATGATGCTATTAAGGTTATGATATACCTGTATGCATTCCTAAGTGAGGCTTCAGGGTTACCATCAACATCATAGATGGGGCCAACAGTGTGAATCACGCGAAATGCAGGCAGATTGAAACCTCTGCATATATTCAACGTGTCATTAATACAATGATAAATATGTTCAAGGATGGAAAAATAAACTCCATAACAAAAAAAAAAAGTCAAGCAAGAAGATTATACGGAGTAATTCTTGCTTCTCCGGTGGGGCATCGAACTCCAGGTCGGACTTCAGGGACAGTATAGCATGCATCTCGTAGTTGCGGTCCAGCAGCTCTATGAATGGCTGACAGAATGAATTGGAATTCCAAATTGTTACAAGCTTTGTCAGAAAAATATTACAAATGATTTTTTGAGTAGATTGAAAAAGAAACAAGGATTAAATAAGAATACCTCCATCTGCACCCCCACCTCCAAGCATTCTTTCATTTGCTGGATTAACCTGCAGAAGATGATAATTGAATTTAATATAAATGCATGCAATCAAATATAAGGAGAGTGTGTGTGTGTGTGTGTGTGTGTTTATACTATATATAAGAACTTGCATTATGCACCCATGGAAATGGATTAGCACCTTTTGCATTACATGTGACTTCAATAAACCCATGAAGGAAAAATTAAACCCATCACCAAACTGACTCAGGTCTAGGAATCTATGGAAACTCCCCCATTTTTTTAATAGCTAGTGAAATTAGAACTCAGATGGCATGGTAATGGTTCTAAATTGGCTCTGGCCTGTTTTTAGCACAAAAATATAACAAAAAAAAGGAATAAAATCAAATCAAATTGACTTGCAAGAAGTACTTATCAACTGGTGCAGTTACGCTAATTGGTTAGAGGGGAAGACAAAATAATTATAAAATTTTAGGAAACCCCATTTTCACATGTAAAACAAACAATCATGAATTTTCGTAGCATGAAACTATTAAGATAACAACACTCGTAGCATCAAGCTAAAACGAATCAAGAAAGAACAAAACCCAGGAAATAAAAATGAAGGGTTTACAGCTTACAATAGCATCAGAGGAGCCATCAACAGACCACTTGGTGATGTCTCCTTTGCTAATTTTGAGAAGACAAGGAGACATGGCAAAAACATTGGTGTTTCCTCCATTATCACATGGCAAGGTGGAAACCCCAGCTGCAGAAACGAAAACACCACCTAAGGCGTCCATCAGAGATGATGATGTCAAGGGAGTTTTGAAGAGGAAATGCTTTTTGTTCTTGTTATTAGGGTAGGAGAGAGTCCTGTTAATACGAGGTAGTGGAGAGTTGTTAGAAACGAGGGATGTTGCTCGACTTCCTCTAAGTCCTCCTATTATGGGTGCTCTGGCCGCCCCAATCATGCTGGTGCTTTTATTTATTTTGGTCTCCTTTGGTCTTCTTCTTTCGCTTTTGAGCGGATCTGACTGAATAAAATATTAAAATATTATTTTTTTATAATCTTTTAAAAATATCAAAACCTTATAAAATATTATTTATTACAATAGCATTTTTATTTATTTTTTTTACTTTAATTTTTTTAAATTTATTTGTTTTGTTTTATATGAGGTTATTTCAGTATCATGATCTCTATTATAAGTTTGGTATGTTTACCTGGGTTAACTTGAGTGATTTATTTATCTTTTTTTAATTAATTTTTTTTTCAATTTTATTTTTTAATATTGCTTTAGTTGTAAATCTTTTAGTTTGTCTTTAAACCCGTTAAATCAATCTGGTTGTATTAGGTTATTAAAATAATTATGTATCAAATATATTAATATACAATTGACTCTTTTAAATGGTTTTTCACCATTGAAATACGCAAAAACAAAAAATATATATTTATACTATTTAAAAAATTATATTACCAATTTGATTTTTTAAAATAGTATCTTCCAATCGAGATGCTCTAACTAATATTGTTGGGGAGATGCTCTAACTAATTGTGTTGGTGGTGGAAAAAAACAAGGATCGATCCTATGTTGGCTCTTTTGTCGCAAGCAACATTCCACTACCCACTTGGTTACAACTTTGGGAAATTTCCCTAATAAATTAATTAATTGGTGAATTTATTATTATATTATATTATGAAATAAAAGTTATAGGTTTTTCATTCAACCATGGACATTGTTTACTTAGGGACAAAGCACTATAGATTGCATTGATCATTTACAGTCCATGTGGAGAAATTTAATGATAGAAATGACTTCAATTTATGGCATATTAAGATGTGTGCCTGTAAGTTCAACAAGATTTATTTAAGGTACTAAAAGGTATAGACAATTTGTCTAAAATGATGGATGATGAGAAAAAAAAATGTCATGGAATTGACATTAAGTTATATTTAGCTTTGTTTGTTTGATGAGGTTTTGAGAGAGGTTGTTAAGGAGACTACAACTATTGGACTATGGACAAAGTTGAAAACTCTTTACTTGACCAAATCCTTGACGAATCGATTGTATTTGAAGCATTAGTTGTATACTCTTCAAATGAAATAAAGTATACCCATTAAAGACGATCTTGGTGAATTCAATAAAGTACTTTCATATTTGTGAAATGTTGATTTTAAAGTTGGAGATGAGGGTGAGGCTTTGATTTTATTATGTTTATTATCTTTTTCTCATGATCATTTTGATGATACTTAGTTGTATGGACGAGATAATATTAGTTTAGAAGACTAAAATCATATTTAAACTTCAAGGAGTTTAAAAAACATGTGTTAGAGAGTCATAATGATGATCATGCAAATGGCTTGATTGTGATGGGTAAAACAAATAATAAAGGTCCAGATAGTAGAACCATGTCTAGATCAAAATCTAAGTCGTGAAATAAGGCACTTTAGAAAGAATTGTCCTAAGCAAAAAGATAAAAGAGAAAAGGAGAAAACCTTTGATGTTGCAAATATTGCTAGTGAAGAGAAAAAATTTTATGACGTTGAAATTATTCTGGCTGTGTTTGTTGGTAGCTTAAGTGATGGGTAAATTATTGATTCAACTTACACATATCATATTTTTCTTAATAAAAGCTCGTTTAACACTTATAAGTTTGTCAATGGTACTCCTTTGTTAGTAGACAACAAAAGACTTTTTGTTGTTAGTAAGGGTACAATTTGAATTAGGATGTATGATGGCATTGTTAGGACATTAAAGGTTCGATATATTCTAGAGATAAAGAAGAATTAATTTCTTTGAGTTTTCTTGATTCCCAAGGTTATAGTTATTAGATTAAACGTAAAGTTCTCAGGGTTTGTAAATGTACTCTTATCGTGATGAAAAGAAAGTTGGTTAATGATTTCTACCATCTTTAAGGTTCAACATTTATTGATTGAACTAGTGTATCATCTTTGATTTATTCAGATAGTGTTTCTACTTAATTAAGGCACATGTAACTATACCATATAAGTGAGAGAGAAATGATAGAGTTAAGCAAACAAGATTTATTATATGGTTAGAAAACAGGTAAATTAGATTCTTTAAGCATTGTGTTTATGGTAAATAGTGTAAGGGTGAAATTTATTGTGACTATTCATCATACCGAGGGTATTGTGTATTATGTTTATTCTGGAATTTAGGGTCCTTCTCCTATTATGTTAAAAGATGGAGCATGATATATATATATATGTTGATATTTATTTATGATAACTCTAGAAAGGTCTAAATGTATTTTTTAAAGAAAAAAAATGATGTGTTTGTCACCTTCAAGTAGTGAAAAGCCTTGATTGAGAAGTAGAATGATAAGAAGATCAAGCATTTAAGAAGTGATAATGGTTTGGAATTATTCTTAGTTGAGTTTAATGAGATATGCAATAATGAAGGAATTGTTAAACATCGTATTGTGAGGAAATAAAACACTCGTAAAAAGAGCCTATTGTATGCTTTCACAAGATGGATTGTCAAAAATGTTTTGGGTTAAAGCAGTTAACATGGCTTGTTATCTTGTGAATAAGATCTTCATTAATAGTTTTAAAGTTGAAGACTTCATATAAGGTACGGTCTAGTTCTCCTATTGATTACTCTAAACTAAGAGTATTTAGTTGTCTTTTTATGCTCATATTAAGAAAGATAAACTTGGGTAGAGAACGAGGAAATATATATTTTATGCCATGCATATAGGGTGAAGGGATATCAATTGTAGTGTGTTGATCCCAAATAACCTAAGTTTATTACTAGCATGGACGTGACCTTTGATGAGTTTGTTATGTTTTGCAAGGAGAAGGAGTCAACCATTATTGATCTTGAGATGGAATAAGATACCAACAAGAAGGTGGAGTTTGAGGTTAGAGATTAAGAGACAATAAAGAAAGATGCTTTAGTTGGGCCTATCGAAGAAGTGGTGCAAGATATAGATGATAAAAATGTACCTAAAAAACAACATTACATTATTGCAAAAGAAAGACAAATAAGACAGATAAAAGCACAAGTTAATTATGCTTATGTTGATTTAGTTAATTTTACATTGAATATTGTAAAGAATTTTGATGATCATGAGTTTTGTTCTTATAAAGAGAAAATTTCTTGTAAATAATCTTCTCAATTAATACTTGATATGAATAAGAAGATTTAGTCTCTTTATAAGAACCAAACATAAGAGCTTATTAAACTACATATGACTAGAAGATTGTTGGGTGCAAATAGGCTTTTAAGAGGAAAGATGGAGTCCTAAAGATTAATGATTCAAATTTTAAAACACACTTAGTTGCTAAGAGCTTTACACATAAAAAAATTATTGACTTCAATAAAGTGTTCTTCATAGTTGTGAAAAACAAAGTTTCATCCAGGTATCACTTGTTATGATTTCTTTGTTTGACTTAAAGCTTGAGCATATGGATATCAAAATATGTTTTCTATATGATGACTTAGAGGAGATGATTTATATGTATCAGCTAGAGGATTTTGTTTCTCAAGGTAAGGAAGACCATGTGTGCTTATTAAAGAAGTCATTGTATGACTTGAAGTAGTCATTAAAGCAATGGTATAAAAGGGTTGCTACTTTTTATGCTTGGACATAGTTACTTTAGGAGTGACTGTGATAGTTATGTGTATTTTAGAAATCTTTTAGATGATTTATTTGTATACTTATTGTTGTAAGTTGATGATATGTTAATTGCCTCTAAGAATATGTCTAAAATTAATAATTTAAAGAATCAATTGAGTTGTAAGTTTAAGAGGAAGGATTTGAATGCAACAAAAAAGATTTTATATATGAAAACACAAAGAGATCAAAATGTTGATAGGCTATACTTATCACAAAGAAAGTATCTTGAGAAGGTACTTGAGTGTTTTGGTATACAAGATTGCAAGCTAATTAGTACTCTACTTACAACCCATTTCAAGTTATCTTTAGCTTTATAACCAGTAAATAAGAAGGAGAAAGTGCATATGTCATGTCAGGTGTTCTATGTGCTAGTGCAGTTTGAAGTATTATGCATGTTATGGTTTATACGCGTTCAAACATTTCATATGTTGTTAATATAGTAGGTTTATAGAAACTTCTAGTAAAGTTTGATAGTAGGCCGTGAAATGGATACTTTATTATCATAGAGGTACTATAAATGTTGGTTTGGTATATGACATGGGTAGTAGCATTATAGGTAGTGTTGAGGACTTTATAGATTTATATTGTACTTGTGATTAATATAAGATGAGGTTATTGATAGGTTATGTTTTTACTCTCTCATGGTATGTTATTAGTTGAAAAGCAATTTTGCAATCCACTATTGCCTTGTCTACAATAGAGGTTGAGCATATAGAATTGACAAAAGCAGTGAAAAAAGTTTTATAACTAAGAGGTTTGGTTCACAATCTTGATTTGTCAAATGAGTTAAATGTTGTCATTATAATATCTAGAATGCTATTCATCTAGCCAAGAACTGAATGTATGATGAAAGGACCAAACATATTGATGTCATGTATCAGTTTATTTTAAATATCATATCACAAGGTGTTGTATTAGTAAAAAAGATTATTATAGCTAAAAACCTTGCATATATATTGATGAAGCCTATCTCTAAAGTCAAGTTCAAGTATTCCTTGAACTTGATTGGTTTTTGTATTACTTGAAAGGTGGTTGGTGGAGGTGATCAAAGAGGAGTTCAAGTTTTCTATGTTGGCTCAATTTAAGCGAAGGTTGAGATTTGTTGGGTTTGTTCTAAATTATAGGCTTATATGAGAGAGAAAAAACTCACATATATAGTCCATATAAAAACCTAAAACTGTCATATTTGAAGGTAAGACTTATTTGCGAGTGTTTCATTCTCTACACTTTGGTGGCTAGAGAAAGGAGAGAAAAATGATTTTTGGGTTATTTCTGGAATTTAGATGAGAAAAAGTTTATGTGACACCTTGTAATCTCCAACTTTCTCGTAGTGAATTTAACTGATCTTCTCGCTCATGAAGCAAGTCTAAGTTGTCAAACCATATATATTTTATATGTACTTTTATATGATTGATTGTGCTTGTTTTTTTATATCTCTCTATATACCAATTGGTTTAGATTTGAGATTTTTCCACTATATCAATTATTTCCCAAATGAAAAAACATGATGAAAGATTATTTTACAACATTAAAGAAAAGGTAAATTACAGTCTCGCTACATATCAACATGTAAATATTTAAAGGAAAAACAAATTGATCTCTAATATAAGAATTTGATAGGGGTCCATTTCCCTGCATGTATTACAGATGACATTCATTCCTTCTATGGAAACAAACTATTCTAAGCTAGACCAATCAAGGCCAAAATATCTAGAATCACATATAACATAATTTTGATTATTTAACAAAATTTAACAAAACCCAATTGCTCATTCATAACCAAACTTTAGAAATTAAGGTTGTCATTGCATTTGAAAGGCTAAGACTTATTTGTGACATAACCAATGATGTACATCTTTTGTTTTCCCTAATAAAATACAAAGAATAGGCCAGATCAAGATAGAGAGCAACAATAATGCAAACGTGCAAATGAGACCAACATTAACGAGCGCAAAGACAATTAAGCATACAATCAAATTCCATGATAAATGCAACACAAATGAAAAAGGGGTGGGACTAATAGTTCGGAAGGAACTAAGGAGATGAATATGTATAGTAGGAAAAATGAAAAAAAGCTAAATAGACAGAAGAAAAAAGGTCAAGAGAGGGAGAGCGAAAGCTGTAATGGGAAACAAACTTTAAACAAGAAAAAAGAAAATAAAACAACCATAAAGTGAAAAAATTTTATAAGACAACAAAAATAATACAACAACCAACATAACAAACAACATGTAGATGATCCTACTAAATTCTAGTTTTTTTTAAAAAAAAGTAAGAATAAAAAAAAACATGTAGTAGAAAAACGATGGAAAACCTTGAAGAAAAAAAAATTACAGCCACTAGCAACAACGAGCACCACCAAAAAGTAATATTTTAAGCAAAGAAAGGTAGTGATGATAAATGATAACTAGAAATAAAACTGGATAAATCGAGAGACATGTGTAGATCAAGATATTTAATCTCGCAAGACAGGATATTTACTCGATTGTGTTTGCTAAATTTATTTATAAAAATATTTTTTTATTCAATCAAATAATAATAGAAATAGACATACATATTAAATTTATTGAATAAAATAAAAGGAAAAAAAATATTATGCAAGGTTACATATATTAGAAATATTATCTAAAAATAAATATTTTTTATTTTAAAAATAAAGTTCATCTATATAAAAGATAAAAATAATTTATAGATGAATCAAAAAAACATCTTCAAAAATTAAATGCATATAAAATAACCAAAAAATAATTTTTATTTAAAATAGGTTCTCTAAATAAAATAAAAGAGATAAAGAGTATTAATCTAAATATAAATAAAAAAATAATTAAAAAAAAACACACACACACACATATATAAAGCATTAATTAAAAATATAAAAAAATAACTTTTTTTAAAAGAAAACAAGGGTCTGCCTGTGGGCCTGTCAGGACAATCCTGTGTAGATGAGCCCTTTTTTATTTTCACAACTAGGGTGGATGACAATCCTCCTATTAGAGTTTTTTTAGGAAAAAAAAAAATCAAACAACGTGTTATCTATATTGCTCAGTTTGCAACCATGGTGGTGGCTGATAAAACAGGGCTCATGACTTTTTCAACCAAAAAACTGAATTTCCAACTCGTTTGTTTTACTTAAAATTCCTAGAAAATATCATAGACAATTTGATAAACTCATTTATAGTCTAAAAAACCATCATTAAACCCGAAATCAACCAGAAGCCAAAAATATTACCTAGATCATATATGTTTTTCTTGGTAATTTCAAGGTAAAAAAACTTGTAATGCTGGATTTTGACGACTTTCTCTCATCTCTCTCACATCAGGAGCAAAAAAAATAAAAAAAATAAAATTTGAGATCAAAATAGATTTTTCCCTTTTAATTCTAAAAACTAAAAAGATAGAATATCTATAATTTATAAAATATATGAAGTACAATAAACATTTTACATAAAAATTTTAAAATCACCCATTTTCTACGTGGTTTTTACTTTTATTTTAGTTTTTTAATTTCACCATTTGTTAACAAATTTGTATATAACTTGGTTCAGTGAAGATCAAATTAAAAAAAACTAAAAAAAAAATAGCATTGTGAACCCGTGCATTCACAGTGCCATTTGAAAGGATCAGCATTGTATTTTATACAGTGAATCCCCGTGCGTTTTAATTTTTTAGTTAATAATAATAATAAGACTTAACTCCACTTGTGGACGAGAAAGACAAATCACTCTCTAATGGCTCTACGCTCTCTCGTTTCTCGAAAAACCCTAGGCCTAGGCTTGAAGCTTCAATTCCGTGGATTGCAGACATTCTCCCTGCCTGATCTCCCGTACGATTATGGAGCTTTGGAGCCTGCAATTAGCGGGGAGATCATGCAGCTCCATCACCAGAAACACCACCAGACTTACATCACTAATTACAATAAGTCCCTCGAGCAACTTCATCATGCCATGGAAAAGGGCGATTCTTCTGCTGTTGTTAAATTGCAGAGCGCTATCAAGTTCAACGGCGGAGGTTTTTTATTTCTAATTTTTTTCGATATTAAGTTTGATGATTCAGTTTGTTTAGGGAGGACTACTTTGGTAGAGAGGAGAGCTTGAATGGCCATTGAATTTGGTTCTCTTTGGAAAGGGTTTTATTTGTTTGTTCATTTGTGGGAAATTTTTAATTCGAACAAGAAAATTGAAATTTGGAAAGAGAGTTGCATATTTTATTTGATAATTATTTAGCAGCATTTCATTATTTCTGGCCAAAATTGATGCTAAGAAGGGATATTTGCCTTTTCACTCTGTTTAGGTTGGTCATTGATAAACTGGTATTTGGACATTTCTTGTTATGATGAAGCAGACACCGAGTTGAGATGCCATTAAATGCATGACACTAAGAATAACCAGCTCAAAGATTATCTAATATATTTAGTTTGATTGCAAAGGAAAAGATTGTAAATGCATTGTCTTCTGCTTTGCATAGGAAAGATCTACCCGCTGCTCTAGGATTTATTTATTTATTTCTGAAACATCTATTTTCTTGCTTGTTGATTTGTAGGAAAAATCATTTGTCTTTTATTTATTGCCTTTCAAGTGGTTATCGCTTCATCTTTAGGTTGTCCATATGATCATGGAAACTTGCAAAAAAAAAAGAACCAGCTTAATACTCAAAACTTTTTGTTTGTTGACATCCGTACTAATGTTTCCTTATCAGTTCTTGACTTAATTATTCTCACGCAGGTCATGTCAACCATTCAATTTTCTGGAAGAATCTCACTCCTGTCCAAGTAAGTTTTATTGTTTTTGTAGATACGTTTGGCACCTGCTATTGTTTCTGTACCTAACTGTAACGCTTATATATGGCAGGAAGGAGGCGGTGAACCACCGCATGGTAGGCTGGGATGGGCTATTGATGAAGATTTTGGTTCTCTGGAGTCATTGATTAAAAAAATGAGCACAGAGGGTGCTGCTGTACAGGGCTCTGGATGGGTGGTAAGTAGGCCAGCTTGTTTAAACTTTTAAGGTTTTCAATTTTAACATTAGTTATAATATGCTTGTTTGCGTCTTCCTTACACACTTCTCTCTTGTTGCAGTGGCTTGGTCTGGACAAAGAATCAAAGAAACTTGTGGTTGAGACCACAGAAAATCAGGTAAATTTACAGATTTTGTTTCAAGTCAATTGATAATGACTAATTAAATTTTCATAAGTTGCTCAATTCTTGCTGTTTCTAAATTTTTATCCATTCATCATATTAAGAAAAAAGCATAGACTTCTTATGACAATACTAGATAGACATAGAACTGCTTTAATTTATATGATTCTCTTATAGAACAATGGTTAAACTGTAATCTGGATCTTTTTGCTATAATCTTTAATGTATAAATAAAACAATGATTAAACAGTTATCTGGATCTTCTTGCCATAATCGTTATCTATTATTTCTATGATTGTCTTTGGAGCTGGTCATTGTCCTTTCGGATAAGAGAATGAAGTCTATGTTGGCTAATGATTAAACAGTTATCTTGTTTGTTGCTTGTTTGTGAGTTCTGTAATTATCAAACTTTTGCAAGTTAGAAAAAGGACTTGTCAGTGCAAGTGCTGAATTTGGTTGTTTTACGTATTTGATTTAGATTCTAGATGAGATAGATTTCCCCAGACCTATTTAGTCTGCAGATACTTGTTATTATTCATTATTGTTAGTTGATCTAATTATGCTTATGATTCTTGTGACAGGATCCATTGGTAACTAAAGGACCCTTGGTTCCATTACTTGGTGTTGATGTTTGGGAGCATGCATATTATTTGCAGGTAGAGTTTTTTTTTCAATCTAAATTATGCAATGTGGTCGCTTTCTGATGTTTAGTTCTGTTTTCTATGTGATGAGAGGACCTTGTAATAGTAGGTTTTGATTATGTTTGGCCTATCTTTATCACCATGGGGCTTTATGTGTTAGAATGTGTTGGAGAGTTTTGTTTAAAGAAACTTTGTTGGTTGGTGAGCATCATGAATTTCAAAATTGTTCCTCTTTGTTGCAAGAGTGCATGAGGGGTGCAGAGTATAGAAATGGAGTAAAAGTGTCACCAGCTTACAATAAGAAACGTGAAAGTTTCTAATCTTCCTTGGATTATATTATTTTCATGGAATAAAGGCTTGTTGGTGATGAAATGAGTGGTTAGGATTCTTTTTGAGTCCTTGAATCTGAGATCAATTTGCATTTTGTGTTTTCCTCGTGCTTAAAGCAGCAATTATTATAATATTTGATTGCACCCAAAACATGAAACCAGGACTTCATTTGTTTTGCCTAAACAATCTTTGAGCATTCCTCACACCCATTTTCCATTATGAACTTTTACTTTGCATTACATGTTGAGCTCACTCAGCCAGTTTGTGGATCTTGATGTTGGAAAAACGATAAAAATGACAAGCAATCATACCCTCCCCCCTCCACAACTTATTGTGCTGGAAAAAAGAACTTGTCATGTGACCAGTTAGTGAAAGCCCTGCTTTCCTCGGTATTGTCTTAACTATTGTTCTTGTTTGGGCTAATCATAAATTTAAACACCCTTTTGTTTGTTTGCAAATCTCTCTTATATGACTTGGAAGTTTATTTTCCATGCTGCAGTACAAGAATGTCAGACCTGATTATCTGAAGAACATATGGAAGGTAATGAATTGGAAGTATGCTGGTGAAGTTTATGACAAAGAAAGCTCCTAAGTCGAAGCGCGCCTGTTCCGTGCTGGTTTTGGACACAGATGCGGGTTCTCACAGCCTTCCTGGTTAGGAGGAATAATAAAAGATGATGCAGTATGTTTTTGTAAAATATGAAGATCCCTTTTCTTTTTCCCCAAAAAATCAGTTGCTGATTTGTAAAATATGCAATAAATTACCACCGTGGTTCGTTGGATGTTATCCTCATGGAGGTTTTGTGCTGATCCTTGTTCAATAGAAGTTTTTTCCTCGGAAAGGGGCAGGCAATTATACAAAAGAAAAAAAAAATTGAATTAAATGGGGTGATGATAAATCGCTTTTTATTAAATTTTATCTAAGTACATCATCCAGAGAGAAAATTTTATTAAATTTTATCTTTCAATATTAAAACGATAATAAATTGTTTTTTATTTTATATCATATAATAAAATAAAAGAATTAAATAGATCAAGTGGAATCCATAACTCAAGTCGTAAGTTGACTAAATATTAATTAAAGAGTCGGGTTATATTTTTTGGAATATATATATATATATAGGTTCTTTTTGCTGCTAATTCAATCATTTAGTGTAGGGTTTTTATTGAATTTTATCTTTTAGTATTGGGTGGATGATATATTAATTATGATATTTTCTATCATATAACAAAATAAAAAATTAATTCGATCCAATGGAGTTCATAATCTAGATCATAGGGTTATCACGCTTATTAGATATCAATCAAAGAGTTGGGTAGGGATCTTTTAAGTTTAAACTGTTGTGTCGAGTTTAATGAAAATACAAGAAAGTTCTTATCTAAATGTGTTCTTTTATGTTTTATAAAATTTACGTCCAATTAACAGCGAAAACACGAACGAATAAACTAGTGTATGTGTGTGTGTTTGTATAACACACTTTTTATTACACACTAGTTAGCAAGTGGTTAATTAGTAGTGTTATTAGCACAAACTAAGCCTTGTGGGGAAACAATTATTGTATTTTTCACTGTTCATTCTCTCACAAATCATTGTGTATTTGAATAATAATTTTTCTAAAATTTTTGGTTTGGTCCATAAACTTTTTTTTTTGTGCATAAATGAGCCCTTTTAAAATCAAATTAGCAACTAATTGTTGTTTTTCTTTAGAAAATGGTTGGATAGAAAAACAAAGGATCAAAGTGAAAAGAGCAGATAAAATAAGTGGCGGCTTTGAATACTCTAAATAAGCCTATTGAATGCATCTTTGAGCTTCTTTGCCTTTGATCTTGTAATTGATCCATCTAGAACTTCTAATGAGTCTTTTGGTACAGTTTTAATCGCATCATCCTATCTCTTCTCAAAAGGATTCGACCTCGAATCATCACCTATATCAACCAAAGAGAGATAAAAAAAAAAAAAAAAAGTAGCACTAACACTATAGTACTTTGTAGATTCACTTTGCAAGCATTGTCATTAATTCTTTCAAGGATTTGGAATGAACCATCTCCTCTCGGCATCAATTAGACCTCATATTCTTTTTAAATGTATATACCTATACTCGATCATGTGGTTCGAAGATAACCCTTTTTCAGCCCTTATTAGCTTCAAATACATATTACTTACTCTTTTTCTGTATTTACAATTGTACACTTTCATAGAGAGCCTTCACTACCTGTGATTTTCTATTGCCATCAAAACTAACCTTTTCATCAACAGGTAAATGAATTAAATCAAAAGGACTTAAAGGATTACGCTATAAACAATTTCAAAAGGTGAATAATTAGTAGTTGAATGCTCACTCCTATTATATCAAAATTCAAGAAATAACAGTTAATCTTTTCAATTCTTCAATTTTTTTTGAATGATAATTCTTAGCAACGTAGTCAAAATCTTATTAATTCTTTTTCCTTTCCGCAGGGACCAGGAGATTGGATCTAACCGTAAGAAGAATACTTGGCTGATAAATAACTCACTTCTTGGTCTTCGACCCCCTCAGTCACTACGAACGCCCTCGATCAGTGCAATGGGATGTGTTTATTTATCTATCTCTTGACTCGAAATGGGAGCAGGTTTGAAAAAGGATCTTAGAGTGTCTAAGGTGGGGCCCGGAGGGTCTCTTAACGCCTTCTTTTTTCTTC
>Ga0307517_10006917_pt1 | contig 16681 bp, 7 predicted proteins | sample 23_EM_MG_FD_194515 | JGI IMG/M metagenome (GOLD analysis project Ga0307517, IMG submission 194515) | Populus trichocarpa ectomycorrhiza microbial communities from riparian zone in the Pacific Northwest, United States - 23_EM | ecosystem: Host-associated > Plants > Roots > Unclassified | place... | reverse complement strand
ATGGGAACAAAATATTCAAGCAATAATATATAAGTAAAATCTAGCAAATGATGATTTTTACATTCAACAACATCATTTTATTGATGTGTATAGGTACAAAAACATTGGGAGGCAATGCCTTTTTGGTTAAAAAAAACTCATGAAATTCATGAGACAGATATTCCCCACATGATTCAAACCTTAACACTTTAATACCTGAAGAAAATTGAGTTCGAACATAAGGAACATATCGTTAAAAGATAGAAAATACCTCAGATTTAGAACAAAGAAAGCAAATCTAGGTATATTTGTTGTAATCGTCGATGAATGTAACAAAGTATTTATAATTCGCACGAGATATAACTCATATTTAGAACGAAGAAAACAAATCTAGGTATATTTGTTGTAATCGTCGATGAATGTAACAAAGTATTTATAATTCGCACGAGATATAATTGAAGAAATACCCCATATGTCACTATGAAGCAAATCAAAATATTTTCAGCATAAGTGTTATGAGAAGGAAAGGAAAGACATTACCTAATTTACATGTGGAACAATCAAGAGAAATGTAAGATGAAAATTGATCTTTATTGCTCAACAAATCAAAGTTTATTAAATGAGATAAGACAACAGGGTTAGGATGACCTAAACATTTGTGCCATATTTCTCTTTTATGGTCTATACTAGTTAAGCCATATAAATAACTAGAGGAACGAGAAAGTGCAGAAATAGCAATCGTCCAACTTTAGGTCCCTTTCGCAAGTATCTTTTCCAATACCTGATATTGTATAAGACAACCATAACAAGAAAACAAAACATCACAATCATCATCAACCAGCTAGCCTACTAATATAAGACCAATGAAAAGTTTAAGAGATATAAATACATATCTAACAAAGGAGTTAACATCTCCAACATCATGAATAGGTTATTGACTACCATTATCAATCATAATTTATAATGATCCTGCATATGGATGAATATTGTGAAGAGTGCCAACAGAATTAGTCATATGATTAGATGCACTAGAATCAACAAGTCAAGATGTTAATGGTAGGAAACAGTTACCTTGAAGTCCCAATATTGAAAAGGCATGAATACTCATCTGCTTGACTATCTCAGAAGTAAGGACAAATGAATCACCAACAACGAAAGATAAAAAACTAATTATAGCCTGATAGGTTAGCTTGATTCTAAGAATGGATATGGAAGTCTCTGATAATATGTCGTGGCTTTTTAAAATAATTACAATACTTCTTCACACAATGGGTATCAATATATCTATATTCCTTGCAACTATAACATTGAACTTTTTACATGTCTTTTCCTTTTCCTTTTACACAATGGTGTACCATTTATATTTTGAAATGATAGAAATTCACTCCAAGTTGTTTAAAAAATATATTTATTTTATGTTTTTATCTCCTCTTTCTATCTCAAAAGGTATATTTGAATGATATATATAAACATCTTTAAAATCATCAAATACTTGTATATACACCAAATCATCAATCAACGTTAATTGAAAATTCTAATAAAAATGGATTCCTTAAGCAAGACAACAGCCTTTGCAACTGCACAATGTCATGTCTACCTAGGGGTGGTAATTTAATCTGAGTCTAAGGGATACCAATCTGACCCGTTCGAATATATGAGTATTTTTTGAATGGTTACCTTACCTGATAGATAATGGATAATATATGTATATTGCCAAATCTGACTCAAAATCCACTTAAACCTAACCCAAAATGTATATTTATATTATATTGATATATTCGTAAAACATTTATATTTTTTTAATACAATATTAAATAATTTTTAACATCAACATATCAAAATATCAAAACGATCTAAAAATATTAAAAATATATTAATTTCAAGCAAATAATCAATCAAAAAATTCATAAAATATAATTTTAAGTGTAAAAACAAACAACCCACCAAGATGGAGTCAGTATAATAATCAACATGGGATGCTTGACATTGATTATAGTAAACGCATCATTACCAACATGGGATTCCGTTGGAGGGCAATTTCTTTGTCTTTAACAGTTAACTGCCAAATATTGAATAATTAATCATTTTGTGGGCCAAAAAAGGTAAAAGATGCCCTGGGGTCAGGCCCAGATCAAGTTAGGGTATGGTCAAAAGGGACCAATCATATGTCAACTTATTCTATTCAATTTTGTGTAGAATTTTTCGAAGTTCAGAGGGGCAAATGGATTGAATAGGGCCAAGTGGGATCGTTGACCTAAACTCCATGCCCAGAACGAGTCATCAGCATGACCTACCATGTATTGGTTTCGTACCGTTCAGTCTGAAACGTGATAATATCATTTTATTTTCAAAAAAATAATTTATTTTTAAATAAATCAATTTAAATAAATATATAATTTGATGAAACTCGATTAAAAAAATATTTTTTTCTAAAAAAAAATACAAAATTACCATGAATGTTTCAACTTTGCTTCACGGTGAAGTCTCCCTTTAATTTCATAATTTCTATGGAATATTTAAGAAATTCAAGTTTGAGAAGAACAATAAGTTGAGATTAGGTAAATTCATAATTATAATAACAAGTAGTAGGTTGAATGGATTGATGATGACAAATTTAAGTTTTTTTAAAAAGAAATTAAAATAATATCATTTTAATAAAAATAATAATTTTTTTATTTAATTCAATAGAAATCTTAAAATTAACGGTTCTAAATTAATATGGTAGACCGAATCTTAAAATTATAGATAAATTTTTTCCTTTATAAATATATCCGAGTTTTAAATAATCTTGATGTAAATAATTTGTTTGAGAATCTATTCAACTTCAAAATCAACAAAAACAGTGAAAACTATTTAATCAAATGACTTATTTTGTCACAAAAGCTAGCTTTAAAAGTGAAGAAAACATTGAGAAAAAAGTAAAAGTAAAAGGAAATAAAATAGCTGCATAAAATTAAAAAAGGGAGAGGAAAAGGGGCAAAGTGAAGAGACAGAAGGACACTCACCAAGGCAACATGTTCTTCTTCTTTTGGTGGCATAATATCAGATTCTCATCTCTCTTTCCCTATATTAGAATAAATAAATTCCAAAACACTAATTTTTTTTATAAAAAAAAAACATGAAGTATTTGGCTTAAAATTGAGAAATTGTTTTTTGTTCTTGTGTAAATACAAAGAAAAACTCTCATCTCCAAATTTAAAAGGAAGTGTTTTTTTTTTACTAAAATTATTTATATTCTTGAACTAATCTTTGTATATCAAAATTAAATTATTTATTTTTTTATTTAATTAGCTAATAAATTCATATACTGTTAAAGAATCAATTTAACTTAATAGCTTAAACTGTTAGGTGATGTTCTAATATATAATTTATATTATTCTCTAACACACTTCTCAAATGAATAAATAATTCATATTATGACTCACATTACATTGTGCTTAATTTTTATCAAATAAATGAGCATTGTGAGATTCGAATTCATGATCACTTGATCATTAAGGCTCTGATATCATGTCAAAGAACCAGTTCAACTTAAAAGCTTAAGATATTAGGTGAGGTTCCAAGATATAATTTATTTTATTCTCTAACATATAATATATTTAATTTCTCTTTGTCAAATGTGGGGTTTAAATTATAGTTCTTAAACCTTACTTGATGGGTTCAATTAGCAAACCATCAATACAAAATCTAGTCTAAGTTATTTTTATTTTTTAGTCAGAGTGGATTTTAATCTAGTTAAAATTGATTGATCTAACAAGAAACTCGTGATATTGTTGACTTAACCAAACCAAGTATAACTCAATTGAGATAACTTTAAGAATTGTTTTTTTAATTTTTTTAATCTAAAATTACATATTTTCAATTTTTTTATAATTTTTTTTTTGAAAACAATATCAATTTAAAATAAATATAAGTTAATCTATCAAACTTACCAGCATTGTTTAAATAACCTAGTTACCAAGAAACAACTTTTATATATATAATTCTTACAAAACTTGATATATGAATAATTGAATTAATAAATTTAAAAATAATGGTTTTTTTTTTAAGGATTCAAACCTTCTAACTTGCCAACAACTCTTGGATGCAAGCATTCAAGATGTTGAAATTCCATTATTATAAATCAAAAATAAAAGAAAAAAAGAAAACAAAATAACACTAAAAAGTAATATAAAAAAGGTATAAAAATAACAAATAAAAAAGAGAAAACAAATCTCCCCCATCTTCCTCTTCCTCTTCCTCTCTCTTTTACACATACACACAACACGCAGCAGACCACAACGAAAAAGATATATATATTTTAGGATCCAACAAAATCACATATTTACAGAGAGACACACACAGAAGAAGCATCCATCAATGCCTGCCGACAACACCCCTCCTTCTTCACCACACAACGTTAATCCCCACAATGAAGAACAACAACATCAGCAGCAGCAACAACGAGACTTGTCTGAGCTGTCTCCTCCTCGACAAAACGGTCATCCAACTGACCAAGAACCACACCACCTTCAAAACGGCCAGCATCAAGAAGAAGGGGAAGAGGGAGAGGAAGAAGTAGACATCAAAGAACAAGAAGTTCAAAAAGAAGAAGAGGGAGTGGAAGGAGGAGGAGGAGGGGATGGGGAAGAAGGGAAAGAAGGTGCTTTCTTTTTCTTGTTCTTGTTTCTTTAAGCGTGTTTAAGCGTTTCTTGACGTGTAATGTGAAAAACAATTGATTAATCGAAGCTATTTTTTTGTTTACTTGTTTTTTTCAGAATCTGATGGAACCCAGTCTTTTTCTTCGTCATCTTCTTCTTCCAGTTGTGAAGATGAGGAAAAGCCTGAGTATGCTTTCTTTCTTACACGTTTCTTGCCTTTTGTTTCTGTAATTTAGTCAAGTGCATCTTTTTGGCTGTGTTTCTTATATGGGTTTTTGAGATTTTTGGGTTTGATTTGGTGCTTGATGGGGTTTTAGTTACAAGGGGATTTGCTTTCTAGTTTTGGAGGTTGATGGGATTTTTTTGGAGGTTTAGTTTCGGAGTGATTAAATGCGTTGAAGGTTGGTTGGTGCATGCTCACGATCTATGTTTCTTGGTGGGGTTGAAGTCAAAGGTTAAATTTTTACGAGGAATTTGCACCAATTTGATAACATTTGCAGTATTGCTGGTTTGCTAGTGTCTTTTAGTGGTATTGGTGGTTCCTAAGTTGGTGACTGAACAATGAGAAATGTAGTTACCTTCACATTTTTGAAACATTTATGTAAGATGATGAGTTAGGGGTCGAGTTTAGCTCAACTGTATTCACCGTCTATACATGTCTGTGATCTTAGTGAAGCTTTTCTGTTTTGGAGTGTTTGTGGAATGAATTTGCATCTGCGAGCAGTATGTATCGTGATGCACAGTGTTGGAATCTTCTAAGTAACGTAGCCTTGTATGTGTAACTTGGCTATGAAGATCAAAGCCAGCAGTGTATTGCTGGTTGGCCTCCATAAGCAGTTGTCAGGGGAAATTTCTATCCACAATTTTTCTTTCTTTGGGCTAACATTTACTTACTCATCTGCCTGTAAAGATATGCATATGCACATTTACTGCATATCTTGATGTACTCCGAATTCCATATCTTTTCAAAGTTATTTTCATCTCTATGAAAAGAAAAGAAATGAAATAGGTATGTATATTCTTCCTGGAAACAAATAGCATATGCTCTATTCCAACAGCTAGCTTATGTTTGTGTTCTACTGTACTAGTATATATAAATGAGCGTGTTTAGAGGGCCACTCTCATCTTATTTTGTTTGCAGATTTGTCTTTGTGGAACTTCCGGACATTCGTAAAGATGTGCAGTGTCCCATATGTTTAGGTACTCTCATTGCTTGCAATTTTTCTTCTCTTTTCCTTTTTGCTAAACATGTGTCAAAATGTTGTCAATATTCTGTTTGCTAGATGTGATTTAAATTCTCGGAAAAATATTTTAGGCAGAGGCACATTTTTTTTCTTGAGAATAGAGAACTCCATGGAAACCTATTGCCATGATGCATCTGACTCATAAAATTTGGCTTTATTAAACTGTGATGAATATAGTTCCATGTTCAAAAGTATGCATGGCAGCCCGAGGAAGAGGAAGGTATGCTTATAACCCTTGCTCAGTGTTCAAAGCAAAATGTTGGTTGGTTCTATGGCCTGCTTTCATAACAATCATTAGGTGCCATGTATGAAATTCTAATATGCAATGCAATCTATTATTCCTTCAATTTTCAACAAGGAGCCAAGAATGCTCAGTTCATCTCCTATATGTAACTCAAGTGATGTTTGGACTAGATTGTGTATTATCAATTGACCAACCTCTTTGTGGTCAGCTTGAAGATTTATTTGTGGAGGGTTGCAGTATTTCCTTAACTTCTACAAATTTTCCAATTTAGTTTATAATCTTACACCAATTCCATACTCTTACAAATTTCCCAACTAATGTTGGAAAATTTTCCAATTAATGATTTATCAATGCATTCACTTTGTTTGAGATTGTAAAAAAGAGCATGGATCGTGAATACTGGACTTTGTGCTTTTATTTCTACCATATTTAAGGCTGTATACTTATGCAGTATACTATTTTGTTTGATATGCTATCTGCTACATAGTTATCTTGTTCAGGATTTTGATTAATCTGCAATACCTGCATTATTTGCACCTACAAGTTGCCTTGTTATCCATGGTTGGCTGAACTTTTAGTAAATTATTCATGCTGGTGGCTGAACAGGGATCATAAAGAAAACACGAACTGTAATGGAATGCCTGCACCGTTTTTGCAGGGAATGTATTGATAAATCAATGCGAATGGGGTATGTACAACTCACTCTTTTCTTGATCTGTGTTTTTTGTAGCCCGACATCATGTTTCATTAATTATGCCATATTTTGGGCTAATCTTGTGATAATTCCATATTCCGTGTACCATCAATATTTCTTACTGAATTGGTAATATATTGCAGGAACAATGAGTGCCCTGCTTGCCGCACACATTGTGCAAGTCGGCGGTCCTTGAGAGACGATCCGAATTATGATGCCCTAATTGCAGCTTTATATCCAGACATTGATAAGTATGAGGAGGAGGTAGAAGTGATTTTGCTTATCTACTTTCATAACTAATGCTTTTGAAAGTATTCATCTAATCAAGCAACTAGTTTGATTGGTTTAAAAATAAAAGGACAACTGGTTTTCTGAGTCAATATTTGGTCTCAGGAATTGGCTTTTCACGAAGAGGAAATGACTCGGAACAAACAGGTGTGTTAATTTGTGTTTTATTCCCTTGCCTGCATGCGTATGTAATAACCTTCATTTTCATTTCACTGGGAATAAAGTTAAGAAAAACAGTGATTAAGATAACTATGATGATGTTGCTTTGTAGAGCCTTTGATTGTCATATGCTTGGAACGAAGCATACAGCATGGAAATTTCACCTGACAGTCCACGTTGATTTTTTTCATTAATTCAATTTCTGAGTTTATGGTCCATGAGATGAAAATCCCAGAGATTGTTGCCCTTTGAGTGGAGAGTTTTGATTCCATAATGCAGAAGACTACTGGTTCTTTTACAATGGACACTGTTGGCTCACTTACTTTGTTCAGCAGACCTCTAATTACATGCATTTTTTGTCTTTAAGGATTGTGATTTGTAGAATTATTCAAGCCACTATTGCTTTAGGACAGAGCCATTGTCTAAACTCAATATGCTGTCCCTTGTTTCTGCCTGCTGTTTTTGACAGATTCAAGCTTCAATTGCCCAAATAATTCAAAGACAGTCAGAAGCACTAGTTAAGAGACGCACAATGGGTAAAGAGTCAACTTTCATGACACGAACACGTCGGACTATTACAAGGAGGCGACGGAACAGTCGGAGCAGTGATTTTCAAGGATCTGAAGACATTGAGGATGAAAATGATGACAATATAGGCAAGGATTCATCTTCTGCTGATGAGCGCTCCACTGAAGTTAGGCATAGGAGGCCTAAGAGACGGTGGCCCTCCCAGCCTTCTTCTTCAGCAGTCAATTCAGAGGGTGGAGGTGCTGAAAATGATTTAGATTCAAACAGAGAAAACAGGGGATTATCTCCTGGGCTTGCGTGGAACACAGAAATGCTTGCTTGGGGCAGGGGTGGTACTCGGAGTCACACACGATATGGCAATCCTAGTGGTTGCAACAACAAGAATTCACGAAATACTCGCTTATCCAAGCTAGTAGAATATCTCAGAAGCTTAGATGAAAAAAATGACGAGGTATGTTGGATGCTGTTCACTTTTATTGATTTGTGTTAAGATCACCTTTTTTTGCAATGTGAAACATCTTGCATGAGTATGAAATTGATGCAGGAAAATTTTTTGTTGTCTGTCTACTTGTGCCATTCTGTTAGGCTAGAGATTATAAAATTTGGATTTTCAGGATAGACTTTATTGATGAACAGTTTGGGTTTGTAGCCCAGAGGATGTGCAAGTAGGTATTAGTGGAAACGAAAGGTCCAGATTGACGGTTTGGATCTGGTTACATGGATTTAGGGATTTGGAAAACTTGTTTGAATGTGTTAATTTTAACGATGGGAAGGGTAAGCAAAACTATATAGTGTTTAGAGGATTTGGTGGTGTCAAGTCACTGCTTACAAGATAGTCTATAACTTCGAAGTCCAAGTAAAGACTGATCAAAATGCTAAACTGAAAACGACATGAACTACATGGCAATAATTGCTTCTCCAATGGAGAAAATTGCCTGAACTATTAAAAATGTCAAGAGTAATTTCAATAACTGATGGAATTAAGCACTTTTTTTTTTTGCTTTCAATCATCACTGAATGACCTAATTAGTGTCAAACCCCCTCAAGCCCCTTTGGCCTTTTCCTCATATGCTATTTGGGCATTCCGTATAATATAATCCTGCTATGTGTTTGCAGTTGGATATCCATCTCAAGCTTATTTCCTTGGGCAATCAAAGTACACCAAGCTTGCAGCAGCCCTACCTTTGTTGCCGGCCCAGTTTGTCAGTTAAACACCTATGTGAAGTGAGATTTCTCTCTCACCACCTGAATTCTTTAAATAAATTTTTTTCTTGAGAAGCAAATTTTTTAAGTTATTATTCCTCAAATGGTTTGTTTTCTCTTATAGAACACTATAATTGTAATTCTCCAACTTGAAAATCAGTTAGTCAAGATAGATGTTGTTTTTGGTAGCAGTGGCAGGCAAGCCTCATTTTGTCAATAATTATTCTATTCTATGCATCAGTGGAACATAGTAAAACTGGCTAAATTTGACCATGATTCTAATCTGCTATGCTGAATGACCTATGTGAAGCCCAATTAATGTGAAATTCTGGAAATGTTCAAGAGTGCCTTCATGCATAAGCATGTTGAGCATGATGCTTCAAATTCCACCATGGGGTTGTTACAATACTCAGAAGTATTTGAGCCAGAACGATGTATGACCTGCCTTTTCCTTAGCCAATATTGATTTATAATCTTGAATCGATGCCAGTAAGTCGTCTTTGTGCTTAAAATTTTTGCTAAATAGCATCGACATGTGATCTGAACTGAACTGTTATACGGATCTCTTTTATTGGCCTCGATTTCTTTACATGCAGAGGCCCATCTTGACAATATATTTAGTGTTTACTGAATTTTTGTGATGCTATCTGATTTTGTGGTGTTAAAAATGCTGTATGCAGTATGTTGCTCACCAGACGACTTTGCAAGCTGAGGAAGTTGAACTCTTGTTAATTAAGGGGAAGGCTGAAAATTTGTCAGCCAAACATTCTCAGATCCCTATGGATGAGCTGCAAATTTTGAAGGGACAAGAAACAGTTGCAGGTCTTAAAGCAAGTTGCTCTTCCAGTAGAGATCATTTGGTGAGTGCTATTCTTGCTGCATGGCAATCTTCTACACATATCATGTGTTAAATAATATTTATGTAGTTTTATTTATTAAGGGTAGAATAGTACTTTCAGTTTAACCTATATATACTTTATTTGTATTTAGGTTAAGACTAAACATTTATAATATACAGATTGTTCAGAATTCTAGCCTCTTTTTTGTATTTGATCTCAATTATTTCAACATGGTATCATGAACCCTAATTTATGGCTGTGATTGATATTTTCCCAATCATCGTGTGCAAAATTTCTCCACTCACTACATGTTTCTTTGGTTTTGCAGATACTAGCATATCGGCAGAAGGAGATCATCAAAAGTTGACGTTATGGCTCCATTGGAAGAAAAACAAAAGGCATCTCATTGGGGGAGATTTTGGACTGCCAACATTGTTTTGTTTTAAAGCAAGTCTCGCTGCTGAGAATGGAAATCTTAGTTTTTTTTTTTTTTTTTTTAACTTTTCAATTTTTTTAGATTAGCCTTTTAATTTATTCCTACTACTTCCTTTCCTGAACCCAAAGCCCTGTATACGAGTTTTATACGAGAAAAGTTATGTTTATTGTTAGCAGATAGGTTCATTTCATCTGCAAAATTCTCCTCGATTGTGTCTCGAAGGAGGTTTCCATGCCCAACAACAGTAATAACCTAGCATTTGGTTACTGTCTCGAGAAGACAGCTGTCGACATTGAAACGACATGTTCGGGGAACATGTAAAAAAATATATTTGTTGTCTGTTTTTGTTCAATCAATATTCTGTGTTGAAAGCAATTTGGTTACCATGAGAACATATTTGGGTATATCCAGGAATCCGAATACAACTGTTATATTAATTTTGAGGAATCCTTAAAACATCTTACTCACACCCAATCCAAGTTCTCTCATCTTGGTAAGAAGGGTTATAAGTTGTTTGTTTTGGTTACATTCCTGAATTGATGTTACAACGAATGATTAGCAGCGCAAGGATGCTGAAAAGAATGAATTAATGTGGTTCAAGGGTTCTTGAACAGCCAGCTGCTTTAACACAGGAAAGAAAATCATCTCATGCCAGAAGCGGCGGCAGATGAAGCAGCGTTCACCATCATCATCTTCCTTCTCTCTCTTCTCTGGAGCACTCTTAAATTAGGTGACTTTGCCTTTGTAGCTTCCTTGGATGACCTGTAACATTAATCAATCATCACCGAGATCTTTGGTTAAAAGAAAGAAGAGAATGTGAGTGATTTATTTTCATACTTCTGGGGGCAGAATGGATGGTTAAAATTCGGCACTGGCCGGGCATGGGGAACCATCGTTCTCCGCAGCTGTTTCAACGCCTTTTCCTCCTCCATCTGCAATCAGTGGATCAATTAAGCAATCCAGTATTTGCAGCAAGAGAATGCAAGACAAAATAAGGTACATACCATCTTTGCAGTTTCGCTCTCCTCTCTGTATCTCTTGTACAACATTTCTTTCTCCTTTACCTGAAAAAACAAAAAAAAGGTGCTTTCCTGTTAAAATCTACCACAGAGAGGCCAGAATCTACCAGCCTGCTGTGCTAGGCTATCGGATGTTCCTACTCACCTTGTGGTCAAATTCTGCCCTTTCAACAGCCCTCTGATCTGCATGGAGATTGAATTGTTGAACCTGTGTGAGTGGTTTTCGCGCTTTCTCTGGCACTGGAATTGGGTCCCTGCATGAGATCATGGGAAAGAATGATCAACTTGTACATATTAATAGGCACTGGAAAGTTTTGCGGTCTTCCACATTGCATACTCTTTAAGGACTGGCTGTGCTCTGAATATCCTCATCTGGGCCTCTTCTTTTTCCTTCCTTTCTCTTTCTTCCATTTCCCTTTGCATTTCCTCCTCGTGCCTTACTAAACTCTCCAATTGGAAAGGTTCTGGTTTTGTGCATGGTTTGGGCTCTGGTCTTGGTGGAACCTGTGTGTGATGAAGTAATTTTCAGATATAGAACCATTATTTTCTGCATAAAAGAGCTTATGATGTTTACAATGAGATGCATATTGTTGAATTTCTTACCACAGGATAGTCAGTGGTATAAGGATAAGGATTGGCCCTAGGAACTCTTGCTCTTTCCTCTTCCATCTGTTTCTGTACAAGTTCCATCCAGAATTTCCTCTCTTTTTCGGCCCCTCTTTCCTGGAGATAAAGGAATAAAAAATAATGAACGAACAAGTTGTTACCTGATTTTGCTCCATTGACCAAGGAATGAATGCACATACCTCTGTGTGGAGATGGAATGGATTTGGCTTTGTGTTTCTTGGAATCGGGTTGTCAAGGATAGGTTCTGACCTCAGTGAGAGCTGAAAAGAAGACCAAAGTATGATGAGATGCGGCTACAGCTTTTATTCATATGCTACAGCTTTTATTCATATGCTACAGCTACAATTAGTTGTAGGATCAACGAGATGTATCTACCTTGTCAAACATATCAGCAACAGCAGCTTGTGGTGGAATCCTCTCGTTTGTGGCAAAGTGAAATTCTTGAGGTACGGTGACTTGCTTCTTTGCATGGCAGAAAATCCCCATCGCTCCTTTACTTTCAAATATCTACACGAGATACAATGTTAATTTCATTTCAAAACTATGGTTACTACTATAAGCAGCAGACTGAATGGCTGATTAAGAAAACGACGTATAGTTATTACCTTCTTATTCAGAGGTCTTGCTTTAAATTTAGGGAACTTTTCTATCTCCTCTTTCTCTAGCTCTAAAGAACTTTTCACCCTTGCTGGACGGGCCCTTAAAGATGTATGAAGAACAGGGGTTTTGGGCTCTGTAAGATGATGAGGTTTCCATAGATTACTCTGTCGTAGAAAGTAACAAAGGAGCAGTAGTGAGTAAATCTGAACTAGTGCTGCTGGGACAAAGAAAAGGGCCACGTATGAAATGATGCTCCAACCTGATGAGACACTTCTGTTGAAGCCACTGAAGTTGATTCTGCATTCTGATTTGCCCTTGCTGCTGTCTCTAAGTGAAACTCCTACAGAAATTAAGAAATAATAAGCCTGCGACTAATGCCATCTTGAGTAAATTTTTTATTGACCGTTATTTCTTATAGCTTACCAGGAACTCCGGTGGCTGTGGAGTGCTTCTTGGCAATGCAGGTAATGTTGCAGCTTCCAGAATCTATATCCAACAAAAAATGTTAAAAAACAAGAATATGGCAAAAGAAGCAAGTTGTGCTGGACCTAGTAGGACGGAAGAAGTCATAAATAGTTTCCAAGCAGGAAAACCTTCTTGTTCAGTGGTCTAGCTTTGAACTTGGGAATTTTGGCCATCATCTCTTCTTCAATCTCAGCAGAACTTTTTATTTTGACTGAGCGAACGCGCTGAGCTGTTTCAAATTCAGGCTCCTTAGGCCTTGTCAGTGTGAGCTTAGGTTTCCTCTGGATAACAGATGCAGGACCATCCTGAATATTAAAGATGAGGGAAATTTGAATAGGATAAACAATAACGAAGGAAGGAAATACACACATTTGGAGCAGCCAAATTTCACAAAGCATGAGTAAAATGGGCTTTTGTTATTACATGTGAGATAGAATTGTTAAAGCGTGGCATTGACAATCCTCTAGTATTTGATTGAAACTTATTCATCATTTCTGCCGTTGAAACAAATGGACCTGGAGCTGCTTGTTCCCGAACATAAACCTTTAAATAAATATAACACAAGTACGTTCAACGAGTTAGTACCTTGCAGTTTCAAAAGAATAGAATGGATTAAGAAGCTTGACAAAAGTAACATACCTTTCTCTCCTCTTTCTTCATTTTATTAGCAACAGATGAACACAAGTTAGAACTGCCACTGCTAAGTCCCAGTTTGGACTTGTGTGTCAATGGTTGTGGGGGCTTGGCATTAAGAATCTGGATTTTTTTTTAAAAAAAAGGAAAATGTTCAGGTAAAATGCATCACCAGACAGCTATGGTTAAAAAAGAGGAACGTGGCAATAGTAATCAATCACCTGTCTGGATCTCCCTCCCTCCAGCTTCTGTTTCTTAATCGCCTGGTTCTCTTGGGGTAAATTGGTAGTCCCAGCAACATTTTTCACATTACGATCTCTACAATAAAAGCATGTCAGAAGGCCTCGTTAATATGGTAATTACAAAACGCGTATATTTCAACACAGAAATTAACAACGAAGTCAGTGTACTTTTTGACACTTGCTGGTTTGATTCCCTTAACTTGTGAAGACTGTGATTGACTCTTTGGCTTCAGCAAAGATGGATTCCTAACCAAGCTAGCTATGTGTCTAGCTGAGTGGTTCTTCTTGGAATCAGTCAACGGGCCTCTGTTCCTAGAAGACATTGGTGGCTTAGGGGTGCAGTAAGCTTCATTTTTACTGCTCTCTTTACCATCAGCGTTCTCAGTTTGCAGAGAAGAAGTGCTTCTGATAGAAAAACTGAAGTCAGCAGAAAGGAATGCAACATACACACAAAATCACATTAAGCTTTCAGAATAACAGCATAAATTATCTTCTTCACAAGTGCACTCATCGTTTTATTTTTCTGTGGCCATTTTAGTCTTGAAAAATCGACAAAGAGAAGAGTAACAAAATAACACACCTTTCATTTCCTTCAGCACATGCAAACCCCACCTTCTTCTCTTTTTCACAAGTAACCTCACCAGCAGAAATCTGAAATACGCACAACTTCATGAGAACACATCAAATTCCCAAAAGACAGTATCAACAGGTGAGAAAAATGCATCAACTACTCACTACATTGACAAGGTTAGCATTGTTTTCTTTGTTATCCTCATCAGAAGTTTTTTCTTCTTTCCCCGTTCCAATAGGTGCTGCTGCTTCTGCGGGTGGTGGCATGACCTCTGATTGAGAGCTACTGTCTGAAGCTTTTGAATCAGATGATTCTGCCACCTGCAATTCAATGTCAATGGGAAAAATTCACAAAAATAAATATAGATACAGGAAGTAGTAATGGTTTAAATGAAAAGAGCAGTCATTATTTTACCTTGTGAAACTGGTCTGCTTGGCTAAAATCACATAAGGTCTCTACCTTAAATGATCTACCAGTCTTAATTCTAGGCATAAAAGCTGCAACATATCAAACAAAAACACAAAAGAATCAATCATCCACTAAACTCTTTAATCTCTAACACACACACAAGAAACAAGAACAAGCAACAACAGTAGCAGCAAAAACCTACAAAGATTCAATTCAGTCCCCTAATTTGCATTATTAATTAATTAGCTCCCTCAAATTATAGTTATCTCTTTTTAATAACTTAATTAATCGAAATCAAACACAAATTCCTCAACTCCTCCTAATTCTCCATTCCCCCCTTCAAAAACCCTCAAAATCATGATCAAGCTTCTCTCCCCTCTCTAATCTCCCTCAAAATCCCAAATCACCAATTAATACACAACATGGCCCTAAAAATCACAAACAACCACTCTACCTTCCCTTAATTGCTTAATTCCACTCCCGAAATTCCTATTCAGAACCAACAAAACCCTAATTTAACCATAAAATCGCAGAACAAATCTAACAAAATCCTAATTACACACAAAAAGTAAATTAATCCAATAAAAAATAAAAATATCATCCTTCTTCAAGATTAAAATCACGTCTAAAATAGAAATAATCTTCAATAAAAACCTAAAAAATAAAAAATAATCCTCTTTTCAGCGTCTCGACTGTGAATCAAAACTAACAGAGAATAAACTAAAAGAACTATGGACCGGTCAATCGAGAGAGAGAGATAGAGGCATACGAGAAGGAGCGTAGGACGCCGTAACATCGAACCAAAGCTCAGCGTTTCTAGAATCTTCATCCGATTCTCCTTTCACAAAATCATAAAACTTCGGAGCCGAAAACTCGTACGCCTCATCTACAAACATCATCAACGTCGTCGCATTCGTCATTGTCGTTGCAGTTGAAGAATCCTCACTCTCCGCTGCCATTTTTCTAACCGCAAAAAAGTCTCTTCAGTTATGTTTTTTCTAGAGAGGAGAGAGAGATTGAGAAATTAAGGTTTTCTTTTTTTCTTAATGAAGAGAGAGTAGAGATCAATGGAAGAGAGAGAGGAGTATAAACGATGAGAGGTGATGAAGGGAATGGAGGTTTAACGGTCGGATTGTTTGAAATTTGGTCACTTGACTACTCAGGAGATGGCAGGGAAGGCTCTTCGCTTTGTTGTTTTTCTAACGGCTATATTTCTTTGTAACGGTGTCGTTTTTATGACTTTATTATTTATTTATTTGTTTGTTTTTTCCAATTTTTATAATTTATGACCCCTTATTTATTTCCATTTATTTCCATGAGTCGTTTGTAATAAAGTGTGTGTATTATATTAATTTAACTTTATATAAAATTACTTGATTTATACGACAACATGCTTATATTATAATGTAGAATTATTTTAAAATTTGATTTGACAAATTAACCTGAATAACCTGATATTTACTAGAATGAGTTTCAATAAAAATAAAAATAAAATTGATGGTGTGATCCATTTAAAAACTCAAGTTGTTCCACAATTTGGTTAGCCCGGGAAAAACTCGTTCAAAACTTGATGATTTTTTTATTTTTGGTTTTTTTTCAAAATGATATCTTTTTTATTTTTTTATAAAATAAAAAAAATTGATCTAAATCAACCCACTTGATCCATGACACAGTACTTACTCTAGGTAGATCCACATGTCGGATTACACGGTATCCATTTAATGAACACTAAACCCTAAACCTTAAATTTATAATTTATTATTCTAAAAATAAAATCTAATAATATATGCTCATTAAAGGTTTACAATGTCTTTTAAATATGCTAGAAAACCAACCTAGATTAGATAATAATATTATAATCC
>Ga0307517_10006915_pt1 | contig 16685 bp, 13 predicted proteins | sample 23_EM_MG_FD_194515 | JGI IMG/M metagenome (GOLD analysis project Ga0307517, IMG submission 194515) | Populus trichocarpa ectomycorrhiza microbial communities from riparian zone in the Pacific Northwest, United States - 23_EM | ecosystem: Host-associated > Plants > Roots > Unclassified | place... | reverse complement strand
AAGAAAAGGAATTAAATATTATATATTAACATTGGTGTGAAATTGGTATTAGAATACAAAATGGATGATAGGAAAAGTTAGATGGTAAAATAGAGATAATTCATGAAGAGAGGAAAGAGAGTGGAGAAATGGGCGTGGGGGGGTTTCAGTAGGAAAGCATGTTTTTAGTTAGGCGAGTGCCAACTTCGTAGACATTGGGTTGCTTGAAGTGTTGTGGGGGTCGAGAGAGTGCCGTGAGTCGGATATTGTTCTCTTGGTTCGAGAGAATACTCGTTCTGGCTCTCACGACATTGCCGGGATTGATAGTACAGTTATGGCCCAGGCTGAAAGGATCGGGTACTCCTTTTGTTGACGATCTTCAAGCCACCAGCTATTATCGAACTATTAGTACCAATATGTATCAGAATTAAATCGAGAGAGGCTAAATATACTCAATTTTCCTTCTCGCTTTTCACTATTCAATCGCAATTTGAACACGCGTCTGCTAGGACCTAGCTGCTAAAGCCAAATCCATTCCCAAATTTTGTGTGCTCAGACTCTAGTTTCAGTGGTGACAATGACATGAAGGATCGTCATGGTGAAAGTCAGGAAGGCGAGACAAAACATTCACTAGGCCCGCCGGGTTACCCGGGCTTGGCACCTCCGGCCCGATCCGGCCCAAGCCCATCTAAAGTTGAGCCCAGCCCAATGGGCCCAGGCTGGCCCAACCAAGAGCGCGGGCTGGCCCAACGAAGCCCGGACCCATTGGAAGGCTTGGCCTAGCGCTCTTTATTAGCCATTTGATAATCTCCAAAGAATCCGGGGGTTCAACTTCAGGCGTAATCAAACTGGAGAACAGGTAGACAGTAGTTTTGAAGAGAGGAAATTGGCTAGAGGGTGTGTGGAATTGAGCAGCTAGAGAATACCTACAACAAAGGTGGTTGTCATGTATCTTTTGTATGGAAGGCTCATACAAAATCTCAGGTCACTTGCCGATCTTACCACATCATTGCGTAAAAAATCATAAGTTATTAATTTATGGGTTTGGTATTTCCATGATAGAAAGCAATATTTGCTCCCATGCTTCTTGCGACATCTTGAAATTTCTTGCGCAGGTAGTGTCAAGCTAGGAGTTTCTGGGGGGGCTATTTGTGGTGTAAAATGGCCAACGACCGGAATCTTTTGTCACCCCCACGTTTCACTACCCCGGAGTGAGCTAATGCCCGTTGCCACGTTTTGTTGGCCACACTATCGGGTTGTTTTGTCGAGGCTAAGGCCTCGCTTAAGGTTTGAACTTGGCTAGTGCCCAAAACCGGCCCCCTTGAACAATAAAAATTACTTATGCCACTCGAACTATTTTGCCAATCCTGTATGATACAGAACGACCTGCGACTCTCGGTTCACAACGCCACCACCGGGTCAATTTCCGGCACCCGACCTAGTACCGTACTGGACAACAGTAGGTGAGCAGTTAAGTAGATTACCCGAAAAGCTCCATGGTTCCCTTTGTCCTGGGGATTGAAAAGCCCCGGCCACAACATCCACCGAGTGAAAAGGGCGAATCCTTGTCCAGCTCGTGATGAGGCTCTTGAGGCCAATTCAACGTAACACCATCTACAGTATTCCAAATATTTTGGATACCGGTATGCCTTAGGATTGCTTGTAAGGCAGGCTTTGCCAGGGGCGAGAAGCTTTGTAACCACAAAATCGAAGCGGACCCATCGGGCGCCGTCTGAATAGGCAAGGGTTTCCAGGTGTCACAGTTGAAGTACCCCACCAGTATCGCGTTGGAGCTAGGTGTTCAGGATAGTGTTGTGCACGAGCCGAGCGGGCTCGAGCCTGCTCGAGTCTCTTGCTATATACAATTGTTGGTTGTTTTGAATGATAATGGCAGTGTGTGCTAGACGTTTTTTTTAGTATCCGGAATATTGGCACTGGTTTGTACAGGTTTTGGCGCCAAGCTGTCCAGAAACTTAAAAAAACGTCTAGTAGAAGTATCGTGTCTTGGCGGCTCGAGCCGGCTCGTGAACAACACTAGTTCAGGAGCTTTTGGTGTGGTGATAGCCTCGGGGATTGGAGTTTACCGTGCAGTATGCTGCGATAAAGGGGTAGTGTTATGGGGGGAAGAGCGCCTTCGAATACGAGTTGGAAGACGGAAGCAGGGATTCTGATATTCGCGGTCGCGTCGCACTGCAAAAACTGCCTTTACAAGTGTAGTGGGGGTTTCCGATGTGACATGCGGGTAACAAAATATCCTGGACCGACCTTTCCCCAAGAATCTTTTCCAAGTAATCATAGGCAAACATTCAAAGTCAACGCCGAGACGGAACTCCAGAATTTGGAGGTAACTTAATATTGCCTGAGGGAGGGATGCATTTTTTATCGCATTTTTTTAGTGCATTTTTGGTGAGTGTCACTACGATACCTCCAAACCCTTCTTGTCCTCCTTGGCGGACCTCTAATCTCCGGATTCAGTGATGAAAGCTCTTGGGATGAGTTAGTACATAGTCTGTGCCCTTTGGATGTGCTCAGCGTTCGCAAGCGGCCAGTCCGGTGAGGCTTGGGTTTAGGGCGGCTTTCAGGGCCTATCAGACCGGGCCTGGCCGAACTGCGGACATCTGCAGTCTTTCGAGTGATATGACGTGATTGTGATAAGATAAGGAGATGAAACACCAAGAGTTACGCGCCGCAAAAGAGTGGGTCAACGCGCAACCCAGGAGGAAACTTTCTTTTCATTCACCCTTGCTCTCATAATCATGCTCATGGCTGACTAAGGTGAGAACAGCGCTCCCCCACCAACTAGTATGCAAACTAAAAAATAATTTAAAAATGTAAATACATCGTAGAATACCTAGTAGAAATTAATATCTGACGGTAAATTTCTCTATGTCAAAAGGGCAAGGTTATAAGGAGCATTTCGTCGCCGTCCATCATGCGTGAATGGTCAAGGGCATGTTTAGTGACCGTTCCCACCGGGAAAATGTTCTGTGCATTTTGAAAGGGAAGGGAGAGGGGAATTTATATGGGGGAACTGAACGGAAAGGTTAACATCATTTTCCTAGTAATGGCTTATCGCAGGGATTCAGGTCACGATGGCAACCACTGGAAAATCAAATATCTATTTTAATATCTGCATGAATAGTAGTGATAGTACATTGAAAATATGTTAGAAAGTACTTGTAAATATGAAGAATCAGAATATATAGTTTTCAAATAATAAGAAAAGATAATGCCTCTTGTATACTCACTTTATTCCAAACCAGTTCATTTAGCAAATAGCTTACAATTGACGTAAAGAAAATTAAAACCAACTATAGAAGTAACAGTTTGAGCAGGTAATCAGGGCTTATAGATCTTGTATTTGATCTATGAACTACTTTGGTATTTATTTATATCTATTATGGGAGGTATTGTGACTTTAAAAAAGAGTATAGTTCAATATATCTGATATAAAGTGGATGAGATGATATCTACTTATAGGATTTATGTAATGTTCCAATACTTTACAATATACTTTAATAAGATTATCCAAGATACAATATAAATATTCATGGCCATTGGTGAAGTCATTCTAGTCTTATTGTCTGATGATTGGAAAGTAAGTTTGGAAGATCTACGACCTGCCAGTCTTGACCATGCATGCTACACATGCAGGATAAGGCTAAAACCAGTTTCATATATACTAGTTATATAGGTAAAGCCATATATGAGTTTGAGATGGTTTGGGATTCGGAATTCACAGATTTCACCATATCACTCTACTAATACTATAAATTAAGAGTAAAAATATCTGTCTTTAGAGTTTCAGTGTGAAATCTGTTGATCTTATATCCTACACGAATTACACCTCATATATTCGCTTTACCGATATGAGTAGGGTATATGAAACTCGTTCAAGCCTTATATAGCAGGTGTAGCTGGCATCGTCAAGACTGGCACATAGTATTTCTCCAAAAATTACTTTCTACTCATCAGGGAATAAAACTAATAGGACTTCAAGTTACGAACAGTCTTGAAGTATATTGTGAAGTATTGTAATATTATGTAAACACTATAAGTAGGTATCCTCTCTTCCACTGTATAGTATATATATTTAACTATACTCTTTTTTAAAGTCACAATATCTTTATCAACTGCCAAAAATGAATACCAAAAGACTTCTTACATCAAATACAAGATCTACAAGCTCTGCTTAAGTGCTCAAACTGTTACCTCCATAGTTGGTTTCAATTTTTTGGTATCAATTGTAACCATGCTGGTAGATGAACTAGTTTTGAATAAAGTGAGTATATAAGAGCTATTATTCTTTATTATTAATTGAAAACTTCATATTCTCATTCTCCATATTTAAAAGTACCTTTTAAGATATTTTTAATGTTGTATGATGAGTATTTATGCAGATATTAAAATATACATTTGATTTTCCAGTTGTTGACAGATGAGCTGCATCACGGTAATCAGCTGTTACTGCCCAAATGATGTTCTACAAGAAGGCTTGTTTTTTGTTATATAATTTAAACTCCAAATTTTCATTTCCCATATTTAAAGGTACGTACTATGAAATTGACAATATGTGATCACTGCAAGTTGAGAATATAATGAAATATATAGAGGGTTCTCTAGTGGTTGACATGGTAGTAAGCCACATCTGCGTCTCAAGCCAGGCCTATGTAAAAGATATAACAACTATTATGTGAACAAGCTTACGCATTTGGTAATGCCTACTTCAAGATTAATTGATAATGCATAATCATTGAAGAGTCAATTGACTAGACGCACTAGGAACGTCAATGTTTGATTGAATTCATAGAAGACGCCACATAAGAGTCTTCTGATAGTGAAATTTATATTAAGTTGTCAAATTCAGACTCAATCCAATATTCCTATTGGGCCAAGTAAACAATATGTGCGGCTTCCAAGAGAGTAGTTAGAATAGACCCATATTAAGCGTGCAGAACTTAGCTTCTATCTTGTTTACAAAATTTGCTATGAAAGCCTCCAATGCATTTCATTCTGTATTATACTGAAAGATGGCACTGTTCTGAAAACAGATACTCATCAGTATGGTTATAGATACTATTTTAAGTGAGTAATTATTACTCAAAAGCAAAAGCTCCACATAACTTCTGTAATACTATAATTCCTTCCACAGCCCAGCATCTTCTTATCTGTTTCAACCAGACAGCCTCTTTTATTATGAGGAGTAGTGAAACTAGCAGTCAGGATACAGCATATTTCAATAATCTCATTCAAGTTCGCACTAGTGATGCCCAATGGCCATGGCAAATGTGTAAGAGGTTAATTCAAGTCAGAGGAGGAATAAATCATGATACTGTATAGAGATAGGAGATTGGGGTACCCTATGATAACTTAGGTATCGGTGACAGAGAATATTTTTGTTCAGACTATAATTGAAAAACAGGAGGAAGAAAAATAAAAAATCAGGAAAGTAATAGAGTTGAGTAATAAAAGTGAAGGAGTGGTGCTAGATCAAAGACAAGGAATTGTGATGATCCCTATTTATCCTAGGGGGCTGAGATTAATCTGTATTTTATAAGTAATAGACAATCCTGAATAAAAGATGTTGACTCTTCTTTTGTAATAATCCCTTTATTAGGAATGATAGTGCCCACTCTTCTATCCCATGATAGTAAACTCTGTGGAACCCTTGGTAGTGCTTGTTCTTATTCCATTTCCTATGCGTGTATTGATTGCCAGATCAATCACAAGTGAATGGCAGTAGTAATTAAAAGAATTTAAAGTAATGTTGTATTGATATAATTCAAAAGTAGGAACATACTTTGGTGGTAGAAAGAAGATCTCCTTTCTAACGTGAATGACCCGCTATATATACACCCACTCTTTACTCTACTCTTACCCTGATCACTCATCTATATTAGTCATTCAACTCTCATTACTTGTAACAAGTAAAAGTATGAAATCCATCAGCTGATGCCTATGAGTAATCAGAGCAACATCGCTATACTAATAATAACTCATAAAATAGGTCAAAAACTTGCCTCTGTCATGTGAGTGAAACATATAACTGACAATGTAAGGCATGTGCGAGAGGCACTAGATCACCTGACCTAACAATCATGAGTCATAAAACAACTAACCGATAATAATATCGGAATGAATTTGTATTGTGTGGTCATGTGAAACACTATAGGTCAACTAACTTCATGCCAAGGTTGGTGGATATCTTGACTACAAGTAGGAAGGCTGTGTGGTTAAGGAGGCTATTCAAGCAACCTTTTCTTAGTGAAGTCTGGGATTAAAATGTTATTAGTGGAATATAAAAAGTGTCAAAGAATGGAGCTGGGTGGTACAGGAGCAACTCATTGGTGAAGGTTTCACACGAGTTGGTAGTCGTATTACGACACAAAGTGACTTGAACTGACATTTATGAATATCGACTGCTATACACACAATGAATATTTGGATGGTGGATATTGTGGATGCCAGAAGGGGGTTGCTGTTGTCCGCCACGATGAACGGTAGGTGAACAGGGCCTTTAGAGGTCCCGCTCAGTTTAGAGGGTTCCCACCCTTTTTCAGCACAAACCAAGAATCTTAACCGACACCAAATATTCTTCCCGAGCAGTCCATTTGGAGGAAATGGTCCAACCCTTTTAATTCCCTACTTAGTCTGTCCAGCTGTGAACCCAATGTAGCCTTAACGTATTCCACCCCATCGCGAGAGCGCCCAGCATAGGAAGCAATCTGTAACTTTATGCAATGTGATTGGCAGAACCTCAGTCCGGATTTGAATAGTGACTAGAATTTGGGTGGGTGGCCGGCTCAGGTGTGGAATACTATACTGGTATTTAGTTGAATCCAGCACACTTTGCATTCATAATGGCTTAATCCTCAACCATATTTGATGACCGGGTGTGGCTTCAGGTGTAGCTTGTGCAGTGTTGTTTCGGCGGCTGGTGGGTGCGGGTGTGATATATCAGTCACGTGCTTTATCGCGGCCTATTAGGTTCACCAAATCTTTCTAATCAGACCCACATTGACTATTAAAGTCGGGTAACAAAACCCTCAAGCCAATGGTCATTTTACACCAAAGCTGAGCACTCTTTAGCAACCATTTTACTAAGGTCGTTGTCAAATTAGCGGTTATATCATGGACTGAGCATGGGGATTTTGGTGTTTACTTCCTTTCCTTTTCCCCTCCAAATGGAGATTCTAACCTATCTCGATCATAATATTATCTACATGCTCTAAGCTTTCTCTGACACTCTTCCTCCATATTTATCCCCCAGGAGCGCCACACGGTTCCACTTATAGATAGTAAGTGCTCCCCCGAATGACCCCCAGGAGCGCCACACGGTTCCACTTATAGATAGTAAGTGCTCCCCCGAATGACGGCCAAGGCCAAAACACGCCACTCACAAGCAGGGTTCCAAATTGTCGGCGGAAGACTGGACTGGACTAGCTAGTCAGGTCGAAAGTCAAGTCTAGTCCAATGGTTGAAATTAGACCGACTGCACTGTCAGGATTATGGAAACCGACTTGACCAAGACTGGTCTGACCAGGCCTGCCAAGCAATAAAATATGCTATTTTTATCACTATATATTACGTTCAAATAAAGCTTTTCTTGATTAAACTTATTGTTTCCATGAATTATATGGTGGAGATAGTGCCTCGCTTAGATTGGGGGTGGCGAAAATAGGTTCTTGAGTATCGAACCATTTTTGGTTCACTAAGTGAGTGATATTATATGACCACATGCCACCATACCGGTATTGGATGCGACTTATCCATCAGGTAATCGTATTTCCATGGCATATTATCGTCTCCAGGATATTATATCAGCTTCTATTGAGGGGCTGTTGATTCATACTGTGACAAGCGACTTTAAGATCCTAGTATAGCTATACTTCTATTCTTAGCCAGTGTTGGGCTTGGTGACATTCAGACTTATGCTATCCCCCATAAAGACTAGTCTGGGACCAGTTCAAACCGGACCGGACCACCCAAGTTGGTCGGGTCCAGTCATCGCCATCACCAGGACTGGCCACCCCGGTCCCGCCTCCAAGACTTGACCGGTCAGACTATTCGGAACCCTGCTCACAAGACACCTTCCTGCTGAACCGCAGAACCCTTGCCACTGCTTGTCAGATTGATCCTGCCATCAGCACACAACAGGCTCAGCCCGCCGGGGAAATGTGTTTCAAAAAAGTAATGTGATAAAACCCGGTCTCAGAGCCCATGCTATCTTGTTTGAAAAGCGCTAATCTTGCTCAGGAGCTTTCTTTCTGTGAATCCAAAGATTAGCGATCTAAGGGAGATATCGCATGTGGGTGGAATTAACTGTCTCGCCATGATCGAGGGCACCACAACCATCCCCATCACCGAACACTTCCTACACCACCTGAAGGGATTTCTCTAGATCAATTTCTGCTATGAATGCTACTATGTGTTTACATTTTTAATTTGTAATTTTGTGTTGGTTTACAAGATTGGTGGAAGTGCGGTCGTCACGGCCAAGATTTTATCTGCTGCCTGGTGGGCGGTTAATTTTGTACAGGGTCAATAGTTAATTGAAAGATTTTTTACAACACTTGTATCTAGCAACAATGAGGCTACCGTGACATGACTGCCCACCGGGAAAAAAACCTGTCTCATTTTCATGTACTCTATGTCAGATACTAGTACAGCAACCCGATAGATACCGGGATATGGTCATTAGCAACTCTCCAGGGATAGGGTTTCTGATTTTTTTCACCATTGTCTTAGATCAAAGTTGTCCCTTTCAAGCTTGGTTAAAGTAAAACAGGGTAAAGCTCAGCTTCCGCAGGAGGCTCCAGCCCTAACACTCAATAGTATTATCACGATCATTGCTTGGTCCAGATTCAATGCCATCATGCTTGCGTGAAATAAGTCTGGGGCTCGAAGAACGATTTCCCATCCGTTTTTTTTGCTCGTCAAGAGTTTCTAAAGCATAATTACCATAGCCCCTACGGTGACAGTTGGATATATTGAAACTGATCTCTCCACTACGACATTCAGCTAACTCTACCTTATGAAATAAGCAATTTGGGAAACATAAACCGGATAACAAAAAAAACTGGATGAGTTAAGAGAATAGTAGAATAGTACAAGGGCTTATTAAGCGTTAATGCTGATTAAGCAAAAGATGATAGAAACTTACTTGCCCAAGCCCCTTCGACATAAGTAAATTTACTTGAACAAGAAATTCCAGACCCGAGACAAAGATTTTGATAAGAGCTACCAACTCTCTAACTAGAGTGAGCACACGGAACTCTATAGGTGAAAGAATAATTTTGAACAAAATGGTTTTGTGCACAGCGGATTTGATAACTGACAATTGGAAGAATAAAAGACTTTTCTTGATACGAACAAGTAAGATGACAAGAAAACAAATCCAATAAAGAATAAAGAAACAAGAGACTGATACTCTGTGTACAGAAGATAAAACGAAGAGAAAACCGAGTGTGTGATGGATGGTCAAAACAACGAACAAAGGGAAAACAGGAGCCCGTTTATCCTCTTCAAAGTACAAGTTCACTTTCAGCCGTATGATCTGCGTATGCCGATTCTCTCCTTGCATTTCCTCCACTACCCATATTTGCCAAATCTTCTCCGACTCATAACCGAGGTGAAATCTAGTTTACTGAGGGTCGGGGATGGCACTCTGCTGTCGGTATCATGATAGACCGAGGGATGTTGTGTTTAGTTGATATCACAGGCATTGTGCAGGGTGTCGGGATGATAGTGTGTTTGGATATTGTCGCATCATTCACTTAAGGTGTTTCGTGGTTGTTGATCTGTGATGAACAAGGTATGCAGGGTTGTCCATAAACTGTATGAAGCTAACAGTCGTGCAGTCAGTATCAAACAATGAGAGTCAGTCGCTAGTTCGTTCTAGTGGCCTTTCGATAACATGTCGTCCTCGTAGTAGTAGTTTTCCATGCAGGAATCTGAATGTGGTGAGCAGCAAAACTTCCAACAAATAAGGTACTCTGTGGGATAAAGTAGAAGAAAATGAGGATATGGGAGTTCATATACGGGACCCCTTGGTAGAATTGATAATATGGAACCTCTGTGATACATACAAAGCTTTAGAGACGAGTTCACCGACTGGCGCTAGTGGTGGCATCTAAGAGAACCCCAGCACAGTACTGCAAGGAATCCCCACCTCCATCAGCAACAACCCCAGTATGACCTGCAATGAGGACTAGAATAAAGAATACTAACTTCTATATAGTCACCACTGTGTTTGGACGCCCACATTCCTTCCCAGATAGCAACCTTTTGAGCAACAAGCTTCTCCTCAGCAATTCCCATGTTCTTAGCACGTAACTCGAATTCAGCAGTCCTCAACCGCCTCTCTTCTTCCGCTTCGTTGGTCTCTACTAATTTGGTCATATCAAAAGGGTTAGCTTTGCTTACTTCTGGGACCTCATTGAGGTTGGGGCTGCCGAAGGGGGGTTAAGCCAACGCCTGCCGGGAGTCGCTCGTGCCCGAATTTGGGAAGACCGAGCCAAGCCCCCTGCTTGTCACCCGTGCCCAGTGAAGCCCGGGTGCTTGAGGCACCTCTTGAGGCACCGGTCGTGGTTCCTCCCACGAAAACTAACGGCCGACAGGGGAACAGGCAAGCGAGAGGAGACGGACTAGCTTTGGAACTGCAGGAGACGGGCGGGGTCTGTTGGAGAGATCTTTTACCTTTGAAGGAGGAGGATATGTCAGTGGGCATATAACTCTTAGACGTGCCTTGATGGGGGTGGCAAGTCATGACTATTGAACTGGAGTCCCGTTGCTTTTGATCAAAAGTGCTGGTTCTGGTTGTGGTGTTGGGCAACTGAATGGAAGCGGAACAGTGGGTGGATGAACTTTGGGAGAGAGGAAAAATCCGGAGGGGCAATTTCCTAAAGTCTGAGTGGCATTCTGACTGCAGGCCTGTGTGGGAGGAGAGCGGGAGAGAAAGAAGGATAATCTTCACTTATATAGAGCATGAGTATGAGGGTCCTAGAGGATGCTGGTACTTGAGAATATGCATGTAGAGGGCTCAATGTGCGGGGGGCTGTCGATGAGGGAGAGAGATTTCCATGATGAGTGGGAGTCTATTGATTCTCATCCCTAAGAAGTTGTGCCATGGATTATCACTCGGGGAAGAAGGTTGGAACGGGTGGAGAATAAATGCCCGTATGTTGGGCGAGGATAAGGAGCATTTGGCAGGAATCCGGCAAGCTTAACCACACAAAGGGCCAATCCCGGCGCTCTTCGTGAGGGGATAATCCCCCCCTCCTAGCGGCACTGCGATCTACCGTAGAATCTCCGGAAGTCCTCTATCGGAGGTTCAGCCCCTAGCCTTCGCAATCCGAGACAAAACACTAAATGGAGGAAATTTCCAGAAAGGGTCTAGCTTAGAGGGGCCAAGCTTGCTGGACCCCATTAACTGGTGTTCGTTATTTTATTAGCCTAGTTTTCGGAGCATACAGTATTATGGTTTGGTATAGACATTCCGGGGAGAACCTTGCTAGTGAATTTCAAGCTATTTTGAGGTACTTTGAGCTGCCGTGCTCTGAACCGCCAGTCAACTGTGGGCCAATCGACCTTTCGCTTTACCCCGGTGCGCAGTCTTCTTGAAAAACACAATCCTAGCGTGGAAAGAAAAAGAAAAACATGGGAACGGGGAGGGAACGAGATACAAGTAACGGGATGGTCATCCCAAATGCTAGCAACGTTGGTGTAACAGTGGTTGATATGGGTATTGTGTGACTTAGCGGCAACAGCCGTGAGGGGTGCTCGTGTTTTTTCTGTTGTGGGAGCCAGGGTTTCCCGTCGCATAGCGTGAGAGCTGGGCCAGGATGGGCTCGCCGCTGCTTTGGCTAGCGGCAGCACGCGCCGCTCAGGGCCCTGCATTTAGTGAATGACCAAGTGTCAAGGACCACTTGTCGGGCATACCAACTCTCTCCACTACACAAAGAATTTTTCTCTTTTTCTCTTAAGTATTGACCTTCGAGATAATCCCCCTCATAAAATCACGCTTATAAGAATTTCCCGGTGCTCACTCTTAGGAGTGTCTATGCTTGCCAAGACAGGGGCATTTGTATCTGTTTATTCATCTTCAAATAGTTGAGATCTATGGCATAGCATTACTAACTGGTGAGGCGCAAGCGATAAGTCGTAAGGCGATCTGATTGATCTTCAATGATTTCTTGGCTGTGTCACATCGATGGCTTACTGCCTTTCCAATGTGGCACAAAACGCCCCCAATCTCATTCCCTGGTCGCTAAGGGTGGGGGGTCAGCAACGGACGGGGGGATAGTGACTGGGATTGTTGTATGACGCACGGCACCATTGTGAGCGAAAACGATCCGGAACACGAGATAGGGTTCGTAAGCTTAGATCGTCCATAGAACCCGAAGCGGGAAAAGCCTGTAAGAAGAAAAAACCGAACATTTGATTCTGAATTTAGTATGGGCAGATGAGCATAGATGACTTGCCATAGACTTTTTTATCCTCGTGTTTTGGTTTCATATGCCTGTGACTAGTAGAGTACGGTACTCGAGCACATGTGCTCGGGTTACTGGTGTTCCAGTGGCGGGGATGCCCGAGCATCAGGGGTTTTCCAGCCTGCTGGGTAGCATGGGGAAGGTGGCGTGGGGTCCCCCCCAGCTCTCGGGGGCAGGGGGTCACCAAAAATGAACGTCTTGGTTTCCAAACCTTGGGAAATCTACAGCCTACACTACAAATTTGCGAGGACATTAGATGTCTTCTAAGCAAACGCGGGATGGGAATCCGTAGGCCCATAACTTATCTGTGGTTTCTGCTTCGTCCCTCAAGGTTCCTTAGCTGAAGGTGTCGGGTGCATCCTTTCTAAGAAGTCCGAAAGTTCCGAAAGTGATAAAAGGAGAAAGCCGTCCCCAAAACCGTTTTTATTTTATTTTTTGGGGGGGCAGCGTGGATTTTTTCTTCTTCTCTCATAATACTTCAGCCAACAATTTCTCGGATTTGCCCGTTCTTTTATATTCTCTTCTTTTTTGTACTATTGCGTGGTGTAACATGACGGATATTTCCCTTGTAACTCTAATTATTATTCCGGAGCTTCCGCTGTTCGTCCACTCTGTCGGTAAATTCATTGATTTCAGTACACGTGTAACATGTTGGAAGCTATTGTGCTTATGCTCTTTCCCCTTCCCCTAGTCCGTTGGTGCGCCCAAGGAATTGGTCGAATATGTCTCAGTTTGAAACGCCCAGTAATTTATTTCCAGATAAGGAAAGATACTTTCTCCAAATGCCATTGATCGATTTGAATTAAGGAAAGATCATTTCTAGATCCTATAATTTTCTTGATGAGATCTCTTGGGCGCAGCACCCAACGGACCATGGGATACGGGTTTTTACGGTAGTATGATAGGGGTATCCCAACAGGTGTTTTCGTATAAAAAAGGGGGCGTTTAGCTGGTAAACAATCCTTGTATGATATTGAGGGAAAACAGCTACCCTAGTGTTTTACCGCGCTAGTTAAGTAAGCATTGGTGCCTTATTTCGTTGTCAAAAAAGCAAAATATTGGCATACCCGTAGATGATTTCTGATTTACGCCATCATGAGGCAATCAAAATGTGGCTGTGTCAGCCATTTTATCCTCTTGCACCGGAATGTAGCACTTTAGTCAATTACTGGTAGGTTGGTCTACAAACACAATTAATTGTTTACAAAAAAGAGGGCCTCAATACCACCTTTAATATTCCCCATGGTCTAGCGGTTTTATTTTAATCCATCCGTTAGTATAGTGGGAGGATAATAGATCTAAAATGGTTTAAAATCTCTTTCAAGTTCCCGAGCAAACAAGCTACGCAAGGTCCTATAAGTCACTTGAGTGCCCTAACTGAAGTCAGGTATCTGGATACGATGATTGATTAGTAGGTCAACTAGGTAAAAGGATATGGAGATCTTTGCTCTCTACCGTAAAAACTCGAATAATTTGCCTATGTGCTAGGACTTTGGAGTTGCCTCTCCTTGTAAGGTGCGAATTTTTTTCTTTTTTATCTGTCTCGGGGGAAAGATTTTCAGTGTTTTTCGCCAGTTTTCCGGAGGAGGAAATTTCGGACTACATAGCACATGGGGCAATTATTCGAGTTTTTACGGTGGTTGGCTGGTTGCTAATGAAGGTGACCATTGCATGCGGCTCCCTTGCGAGTACAGTCCAAAATCGCAAGCTAATAAAGACGAGGCAAAAAAGAAAGGCGGGTGTTTGCTCGTAGGAAACAAAGTACTTGTTCTTGGGTAAGAGTATTCTTGGCAAGTGGAAAAAGATAAATGACAGCGCAAGCAGGTTTTCGACATCACAGGTACCGTACTCGGGAGTGCATGAAAGTGGTAAACATTTGTGGCGCTGAGTTGCACAAAGTGACAGGACTACGCAGGCACGATCTATACCCGAGCAGTTCTGCCACTCTCTGCCATAATGCGCCACAAAATGTTTGCCACTTTCATTCACCCCCGAGTACATCCCCTATTCGCTTATGGTACTTGCCCCAGGCATGGAGTATCTGGAAATAGGAGCGATACTCGCGGATTCCTTGCCATATCTTTTGCTGACACCGGTTTCCGGATACCAATTTTGCAAAGCCGAACAAACACATTGAGATCATAGATAATATCAGAGAGAATGAAAAACCAGAGAATATTGAGAATTAAGAAAACCAAAAACACCATCCTAGCGATTCCTGCCTTCCATCACACTTCTTTCCTAAGCCCACTGTCAGAGGCATTGGGGAATGTTGCTGCCCTTGTCGCTTGAGATCGTTGCCACCGATATATCCCTAGTTGAAAATGAGGGCGAAGTATGAGACTCAGAGGTGGTGGGTGGGAAAACAAAGAACGCGAGCTATCCCTTAGTCTGTCGGGTGCTGCGCCCAAGAAATCTGGTTAAGAAAAATAAGGAGATCTGGGAAAAGTCACGAGATCTGGGAAAAAATAACGAGATCTAGGAAGTGTCCTTCCTTAGCTGGAAATAAATTACTAGGGTTTCAAACTGAGACTTATTCCACCGATCTCTTGGGCGCTCTGACAGACTAAGGGATAGCGAGCTTGGTAGAACCCATGCCCATGGAAGCGAGCTATGGCCTCCGGGCAAGGAAGCGACCGGCTAAAAAAATTTCCCACCACCCCCGGGGGAGACTCGGCGCTCTTTGACCAATTGGCAATGGGTTGTTCCAACCCGGCATCTTCATACCTAGAACAAGTACATTGTTTCGGTTGAAAAAAAAGTGAGAAAGGGAAAGAGAGAGGATTAGAGAACTCTTTCGACAGAGCGTTCATCAAGCACGGTCATTCATGGATGATAGGCATCTTTTTAGGGTATTACCGGGAAAAAGCAAAAGATAACGTGAAAAACTACGGTCTGGGCGTCAAAGGTTTTACCGCAATTTACTGGTGTAAATCGGATTAGCGCTAGCCGGAACGAAGAGTATGGTGTGGCCATGCCGACCTCCGGCCACAGGTCGTCGCATCAAAAATGAATAACAATCACAAAGCTGTCAGTCTGGCCATAATCCAAGGTCTGTATTATTTCTCACATATGAATAGCAAACCAGCACTCATAGACTCTCACTCGCTCTGTGTCACAAAACTTTTATACTCGCTATCGCATTTCCCTCACCCCAGCACGTTAGCGAGGCTTTAGTCCCTCTTAACATGGATCCTACATACACAGTAAATACGGTAGCCTATGCCAACACCGGAAATGTGTAAGGCTGGGGGTTTTTGAGGGATGGTGTTATTTCACTCGCCCAATCACGACTCACTGAGGCGTCCTTGTGAAATATTTCGAGTGGTGGAAAAGCTGGAAAGGCGAAGCAGGGATAGTAAAGCAACCTAGAACGGGTGAAAAAAAAAAGACTGCGACGACCCTAGTGGGGAAGGAGATGAGGATAGTTTTCCAAAATGCATCAATTCCCCTGCTTGTCCGGAACCCAAAATCGCATCTGCTACCATCCAGAGGAGAAATATCTCGAGTATGTTTCCGATAGCGATAAACCGTCAGAGCTGCTATATGCTAAATTCTCAGTGATGGTAGAATTCCCTTTTGTGCCATAAGAGAAACAGCTAGAAATACGGAACTCTCGGATGAGTAGGGTACCTGCACAAAATTAACCACCTAGCAAAGATCGACGGCAATGCAACAGTCCTCATCACCGAGTACTTCCAACACCACCTGATGAAATTTCTCTAGATAAATTTCTATAAATGTAGTCTACTATGTATTTACATTTTTAATTTGTAATTGTTTTTTTTGGTTTACAAGATTGTGGGATTAGTGGGGGAGTGTGGTTGTCATGGCCGAAATTTCTCTTGCGGCCTAGTGGGCGGTTAATTTTGTCCAGGGACAATACAACAGTCAGTGTTCCGAACCGTCCAGTCCGTCCGTCCTGGAGGTAGGACCGGACGGACTACCGGTGATAGTCCGTCTTTTTTCAAGTCCATGGACGGACTAGGGCAGATGGAGGTAGGACTGGGCGCCCTACCGGGCCCGGTAGGGCCCTATCGAATTTTGCTGTTACATTTCTTCAGCTCGTATACTCACAAACTTGAGAATCATGATTTCATCTCCCTCATGCGTTATGATCTAGCAAATCGTGTGATGTGCGTAAACAAATAAGTAAAGAATAATACATCTTTAAGAAATAAAATAGATAAAAGCCTTTGCCGAAATAGAACTCAA
>Ga0307517_10006914_pt1 | contig 16687 bp, 24 predicted proteins | sample 23_EM_MG_FD_194515 | JGI IMG/M metagenome (GOLD analysis project Ga0307517, IMG submission 194515) | Populus trichocarpa ectomycorrhiza microbial communities from riparian zone in the Pacific Northwest, United States - 23_EM | ecosystem: Host-associated > Plants > Roots > Unclassified | place... | reverse complement strand
AGGATTCGGAAATTCGATGGTAATTCACGTAGACGTGTCGCAAGGAAATCGTGGAACGCAAGTGTATTGCGTGGTCGAGTCCCAGATGCATCCTCGCTCTCGTCAAGTCCATCAATCACAATGAAAACCGGTCCAACAAACGGTACGTCCTTAAGAGGGTCTCGAAGCAACGACTCGAAAAGTGTTGTGTACGCCCGCATCTCCACAATGCCTGGATTGTTGCTGATAACATTGCTTAGCACATTCCTAAACGCAGGGTACTTGTGCCAAAGATTGCATGCGAGAGTGGTGAAAAACCGATAGCATTCGCGGCTTGAGGGCTCTCCTTTCACAAAAAAATACGAGGTTGTGAGTTGGTCCAAGTTTCGAAATCTATGAGCGATCTCGTGAGCAATAGAGGATTTCCCTGTCCCAGCTTGGCCGAATAACAGAAGCACTTGGGTTGATGACGGATTGTTCACCCAGTCGGAAATCTTGTCTAGGATGTTGACCCGAGTTTGCGGCAGGCAACGTTTCTCTGGATCGAAGTTCGTTCCTTGTCCATAAGGCAGGTTTCGCAGCTCAGCGTTCTCATCAATCCTGTCCACCTTCTCCTTGACCTCTTTGATATCCCTCCCAACCGCTCCAACAGACTCAGTAAGTCGAATAATGTTGGCCTCGACAGTTATGATTACGTCGCTCAAAAAATCATCACGGAGCCTCTTCAGAATTTGTCCAAAGTTATCAACCACCGTCTTTCCGTCACTGAGAACATTTTTCATCAACCGTTTTCCTGAATCACCGATGAGCGCTGAGCAGATGCATGAGAAGAAAGTAACACGTACCAAACTCTGCATCCTTCACATACGACTGGATGAAGAGTCCACATTCGTTGACTTGATCCAGTAAGTGAGTCAATGTCTTCTCGTGACGATCTGACCTTCGGCACCGTGACCTTAATGTCTCTTCGTCTGGAGCTAAATCAAGTGCAATTTCAATTTCGGTAAGCAAGTCCAAGACGTCTTGATCAAGCTCGATCTGCTTGGAGATTGTCTAGGCACAATCGGCTTGTAAGAACTTATGTTTACGATATTCCCCAAAGTAGTACATACCTTCGGAATAAATGAGATCACGCTCCAAGCAATCTTGGCATATGGGTGAACCTAGAAAGGCAGTAATGTCAGTCAAACCTGGCATTTGGAGAGAAAGGGACAAACCTCAGCGATCGCATCCACTGCATTGACAACAAAGCCAAGTTGGTTACTGATAGTATTGCACTTATCAAGGAAATCTTGATTCCTTTTTACTTTAACTGCCTCGTCTTTGATATTCTGGACATGAGAACGCATTTCCCGAACATTATGGGAGCTAGAAAATGAACCGAAAATGGGATTGTCAACGTTAATTAGACGGAAAGTGGGGTATATTCTCACTCTGCCTTGGCACACCAGGTAACTTTAATTTCCCGGGACGGAGATTTCTTTTTATTGGAATTATGGACGCTTCGAACCACGGCTAAGACGGAGTCAGTTGGGTGAAATTCATGAGAACAATAGTAACAAACCATTCTGAGACGATCGTAGAATATCATACGGGATAACAAAAGTAGCAAAATGGTCATCCTTGAAGCCATGCTTCTCCACAACCTTTAGGGTAACCTGTGAAGACGAGTCCACGGCACTGGTGAAAAAAGGTGTTAAATAGTTGTTGGGAATCCGAATGAAAAGTCGCCTCACAAGCCATCCAAATTTTCACTCCAATGTAGGGATTGTCTATCCAGGAGTACTTCTTCGGTGTTCTTTGTTATTCTTCCATCATCCACGGATACAAAGAAGCACCGTGTTCGAATTTTGGGCAAGATCCTTGAGGGAAGAGGGAACGTGACGGTCTGAATGTCTGTGAATCATATTGAGATTATATTGTTAACTTAAATATAAATTGTTCGAGATCTCAGCGCTCACCAGTTATGGTGAAGTGAAGCATTGCCAATCAGAAGGCGATAAGAAGGTCTGGTCGCAGGAACTTCCCTTACACAGTGCCGGAAAGCGCTGAGAGCCAAGCAATGGTCCGGTGGCCGAACTGGCGTGAAAATGGTGGTTGAAAAGAAACCTAAGTATATAGTATGAATGTTCGGGAAACCTTGATCATGAAGGTGTGTGGTCGTGTTTCAACAGATGTAAATAAATACCACCGTGACACAAGCTGATTCAAGAACCATTCACTAATACTGGATCGATCATCTGCTATTGTGAACACTATCCTAGTACGAGATTACAACGCATGTGCACTATGCAACGCGCTCTCAACCAGCTCCGAGTCAACCCTCGACTCCGGGAAAAATACATGCTATATACACAAGTAGCTCGTTGTGGGGCAATGAGTATAACTTGCGTACATTTGGAACGTTACGTTTTCCCGTTTTCAAAGTCCTTCCCATACGCCACGCTTCCGTTGAGCAGAAGTTTGCCAAACTGGTGTAAAGTTCCTTCCACCGCAGAAAGAGTGTCCATGTATCTCGGGGTTATATCAATGTATCTTTTATGAAACTTTCTTCCCCTGTAGCCAACAGTTCCAAGACAATGGGTTCATAATCACGCTTTGTTCGGAATACTTGTGTCATCCATCGTCGGTTATCGCCGTATGTTGTCAGTTGAGTAACCGACCATACAAAGATACGAATTCGCGTTAATTCAGTCTCATAGACACTTTCACGAGGGATCGCAGCCTTGCGACCGTTGACAGGCACCCCCGTTTGAGTGGGAGTATGCCGATTGAATGAGGTCCTTATCGAAGCATTTGAGAGATTCCATCATGGGCACCGTTGGGGCATCGCGAAACAGGGTATGACTCGCATTCGAATCAATAGATACCGCACATCCGAGTCCGGTCGTAGCAAGACTCCTCCCGAAGTCAGAAGATCTGCAAGATGTCGACATCTCCAAGAAATCCAGCGAATCGAGACCGATACAGTTGTACAGCATCCAAACAGCATCTTGAGAGCTTTCATCAGACAGATTTTCAGCCATACGACGAAAGGTGGGTAAAGCTTACATAAAGCCTTGTGGTGGAGAACCTCTGCCGAATCCCGATACAACACGGTTCGTGCGCAGTGGTGTATTGTTACGCAGATTTGCGAGATCGTCCGTAATGGTCCTGCCAGTATGAGCGACAAACGTTAAACTAGTCAAGCTATGCGTACCCACCGGACTTTTATATATCCATAACGACACCCTCTATGGTAATGTTGTAGTCCTGTTCGAACATTTTAAAAAGTTTCTTCAATCAAATTAGGGGGGTTGAAAGGGGAAGAGGAAATATATTTCGTGCTCAAACTTGACTGCCGAGTCGTTCGGGTTCTCTCTTTACGAAACAAATTAAACGCCCGTCTAATATGATTCATGCGCGAGACCATGACATGTCCATTAGAACAGCCGTAGAATCATTCTAATATTCCTTGAAAACCCATTTTTGGCTTTGACTTTCCAGTATTAAGGGAGTTAGTGTAATTGGATTTATGCCTTGTCCCCCATCAAAGCAATTTTGTGAATCAAAAATTCTGAAAGGAGATCGGATTACTTGAAATTCATGAGATGATTTACATAATAACATACCGGAAGCCATTCCCATCCAAGAAAATAATCCAACCGTAGGGATCGCCGGGGGCAACCAGAGGAGTGCCACCTTGAATGGATGGAGCCAGAAAAGTCACGGTGTTGGACGAAACGTTCTTGAATTGCAATTTTCCCTTATTCGGATCCTGAACCATGGTCCACTAGGTTGACAGTGGCAATGAGGCCTAAAGTCTTGAATGATCTCATCTGCAACGTACCAGAACGGCCTGGGGATAGTCCTTCCCCTGGTGAGGAATGCAGGTGACTGTGGCAGAAGGTGAGATAAATACAGTAAATGCCTCATTCACTACACACTTGTTGAGCCCTCCCGAGTTATGAGATTCCCACTCCATACGTTGTGGATAGTGTATGTCTTATCAGCGGAAATGATTTGATCCATTGAAGTTGACTGGAGAGACGGAGAATGCCTGAGCCTCTTATATTTCTGTCTTAAGTACAGCACCGTTGGAAGTCAAGGCAACTGCGCAGTTCATGAGATGAACCGCAGCCTCTCTGATCATACAAAGGAGGGCCCATGGTTGCCACGTTTGAAGTTGGGCCCTCTCCGGTCAGGATGGCTGATGTGGCTCACTGCGGTCGCGTTGGCTTGATCTTGTGTTATTTAAGTGCAAAAGGATTGTGCTCTCGAAGGGCAAGCAATTCACTAAGGAGATGAAAGTGGATCAGAACTGCAGACCAAGTAGACGTGGTGTATAACCTTGCCACCACCCTCTAGGATTCTGCTTACGATTGCGGGATAATGCACAGATTCGTGAAGCTGCGGATACCATTGCGATGTCAACTCGATATATACATCAAGTAACTATTGCTCTTCGTTGCGTTTGGCAAGGACTCTCCTAACCAATTTGTCGTGGAATTCAGCATGAGTTGTGCTCAGCTGACTCTTGATGAATGATATGAGTAGAAATGGTGACTATTGTAATCATGAAGAACAATGATCATAGAAGGAGGAGTGAGTCCAACGGACCTTAATCATTACGTTCTCTGTGAAAAGCACGACCCCATTGTCGTCTCTGACCCTCATCTCGTTCTTTATAGTTGTTCCTAACCCCGCATCGACTTCTACATCAACGCCGTCTGGCGTGATTGTCCACTTCACTTTGTATGTCGACGAGCCTTTGATAACGCCTCCAAGCAGTGGAATCGTTTTTGTGACCAGGAAGTTGTTCTCTCCCCTTGCTGAATCGGGGATAACGGATAAAACATATTCAGAGAGCCGCAGAGTTTGTTGTGGGTCGTGCAGGACAGTCAGGACATCTTGTATCGTTGGTCCTGTTGGAAATTGTTTGGAGAGCTGAATGGAAGACGTAGAGAACAACAGGGACATGTGGCTGTGCCACTAATAATTTCAATGTTGGTGGTAGATTCCGATTCCTCCCTCCATGATTTTTACATTCGCAGCCTAATTATGCTCCTGACCCCTTCGCATTAACGAATCCGTGCTGATTATCGGATATTTTAGTTGCGCCGAATGATATGGTCATCGGTGATGCTGGTAGCACTGTAAGTAAGTCTGTAACAATAAACCATGAGTGCAAAATTTATTTTTTATCAAACTGCCGAAACTCCCGTAGCAATCAAGGGTTCCGACCAACCTGTGTCGTGAAGCTGTTGTCTTGGATTCCACATTACGCAAACTCCTGGACAGTAGGATGTCAGATTAATGACATGGGAACCGTCACGAAGTTGCAATTGCTTTACCACTAAATCCTAAAAACCAGACAGACGAGATCTATAAACCCATAAAAGTATTTCATCGGTCGGAATTGCAGCGTCGGCGATGCTATCCATTTAAGGCAACGGCTGGATATGTGGGTAAATACAGACAAACACTTGCTCATCATTGTCGTTGTTGTGGCCGACGTCGCCCGTGCCCCCGAGGCTAAAGCACCTCAGCACCCCTTCGTCCTTCAGCGCGCGCGAAGGTGAAGATTGAGCTCATAAAGACAATTCACTGCTACCTTGACAATCATTCAGCCGTCGTCGTGTCTGGGGTTGAGGACACTGATTCTCAGCGCAACCCTCGTAGCTTTGGAGGGGTGGATAGGAAAAGAGAGGAATCAATACCATATTATACATTGGTAGCATGACTGTCACCCAACGGAAACCTCAACACCTTCCCGACGAAATTCAAAGTGAGGTCCTCCAATTGGTCACCGTATTGGATGTGACTTATATCGGACCATTGTTCTTTTAGCCTTAAACGAACCAGGTGTGCAGTACGAGTGTGACGTTTGCTCGTGCGACTTGACACACAGTGTTCGAATCAAGTGTGCCGATCCGGTATGTGCACCCGGAGAGGGGGTCGACTTATGTCCGGCGTGTTTCTGCGCCGGCAAGGAGTTCGGGAGGCATCTTAGGAGCCATCCATATCGTGTCATCGTCGGTTCCTGCCTCTATGACGCGCTTACACCTGACTTATTCCCTGGAATGTCTTTAGGAGATGAATTCATACCCAATTTTCACGGAAGACTGGGGCGCCGATGAGTGGGTCTCCATTAATTAAATTCAATGACTCTCTTCTTATATTCCTCTTTAGAGAGCTTCTTTTACTCACTGGAATATCATCACATGGCGTTGGCAATTGGAAGAAAATTGCTGAGCATGTCGGAACCCGGACAAAGGATGAGGTTGAAGCACATTACAGAGAAGTGTACATTGAGTCTGAAAAGTGGCCTATGCCGGTAAGGTCTTTCATCTTTTTTGACATTCTTGTTCTAAGCAAAAATTGAAGCGTATGGACGTAACATTTGATATTGACCCTGAGGTTTTTCATGAACGCAAGCGGCGGAGGATAACAGCTATGAATATTCAAGATCCGCTTCCACCAAAAACTGCACCAACATCTATGCCTGGGATTCACGAAATTGCAGGCTTTCTGCCTGGACGTCTGGAATTTGAACACGAAATTGATAATGAAGCTGAGGACTTGGTAAAATCCTTGGAGTTCGGCTTTGTTTCAGCTTACGGGGGAACTGCGCTGATCGAGGACGAGAATGACCCCGATGTGAAAGCCCGTCAGAAATGGGAGGAGGATAAACGGCTAGGACTACTCCCCGGTCAACGAGCGGATTCTCTGCCTGCCATGGTCAACGGCACTCTTAACGGATACCACCCAAATGGAGACACCAAGAAGCTAAAAACTGAAGACTCGAATGGCAATACGGACGACGACGCGGATGAACCGACACAACCCCAACCCTACGAAACGGACGAATCTATTGAGTTCAAGCTAACACTCCTGGAAGCATACTTCCAGAGAGTAGATAAACGCCACGAAACCAAGGCTTTGATGTTCGACAGAGGTCTGTTGGAATACAAAAAGGCATGTTCTCCAGAGTTTAGCATTTGATGACATTTCATGAATTCCCTCAACTGTAGATGCAAGCCGCGGAGAAGAAACGACCAAGAGAAGAACGGGAATTTCTTCATCGCCTAAGACCATTTTCCAGGCTGCAAACAGCTGAGGACTACGAGACTTTTTCGACGGACATGTTATGTGAGCCAAGCATTGCATGTCATATTGCCATTTTCTGAACAGAACTCCTAGACGAAGCTCTGCTGCGAAAAAAAATACAGGAGTTGCAGCAATATCGCCGACTCGGGTTATCCTCTGCAGCAGATATCGAAAAATATGAAAGCGATCTCACTAAGAGAGTGAGTCTCTTATCCATTAAATTTTATCAACAATTTGTCGACCACACCTCTAGACCCAAGCAAAGGCAGTAACTATCCGTGATTACGCTTCCGAGCGACTTCAACGTACGGCAGGCAGGCAATCATCTGGCCCAGATCCACGGAGATCTAGCCTAGTGTCATTCGACTCGGAAGGAAGAGGTTCGCGGGAATCGACTCCTCGACTAGGCTCCTCAGCAGGCCCTAATGCTCTCCCAGCTGTTCGCCGCCCACGTAAGTTCTTGTTCAACTCCATCAGTGCTTCCTCGACCCTTTTTTCTTTAGCCCCACCACTTAATCTCGCGAATAGCCCATCCCTTCATCTCCTTACTCCCGCTGAACAGGCGTTATGCTCACAGCTTCGGATTCTACCGAAACCGTACTTGGTTATCAAGGAAACTTTGGTCCGCGAATACGCCCGCAGAGGAGGCAAATTGCGCCGACGCGAGGCTCGCGATCTCGTTAAGATCGATGTCAATAAAACCAGTCGGGTCTGGGATTTCTTGGTGCAATCGGGGTATCTCAAGATCACAAATGATCAGTCTATAGCAGCGCCCTCGGTGACACCCAGTATATCACAATCTCAAGACGCAAGGTATGTAGATTGCCTGCCCGAATCTTGACGAGTTTGCTCATGACGATACCACAGCGCATCCACAGGTCCGTCGCCCCAGAAGGCTGATCAATCTCGAACGTCTTGGCCACCCACTGCTCCTGCAATGTCTGCTGCTTCGAGTAGTCAGAATGGTTCTATGTATAGTTCCGTTCAGTCTGTGGCTCATTCATGGACACCAACGCTATGACATCCGATATTCCCGATATGCCCTTACTCTAGACCCGTTTACATTTTTATTTTACATTGTACTTACACATTACTGCATCTGTATATTAGACATACTTACATCAAGTTTATTGTTATTCCCGACTCAGTCATCATCTGCAGAATACAACTTGCAATTGAAAATAAGAAAATAATAATATTAAGTATTTATGGTGGCATCTCGTCGTCAGTATCTGACAACATTTCTTTGCTTTTACTGAAGGCCAATTTAGAATCCTAGAAAACTAGGAGCAATGGAGGAACTCACTATTGTTTTTTGCGAGGATGAGAAACAGCTTCATCATCATCTTCATCTCGCACCACTCGTTTCTTGGAAAGTCGCTGAAAAGGTGATAAACACGAGCCATAAAATCCGACTTGGGGTTTCTCACTTTCTTCGTGAGCTTTTCAGCATCATCTTCGTCGCTGAGCATCGCTTGATCTTCGTCTCCCTGCTCGTTTCCAGACTTCTTGATCTTTCCCCTCTTCTTTTTCTTTTGTTCTTCGTCACCGCTGCCATCCGCCTTGGCCTTCTTCGATCGTTTGGGACGTTTCTCTCGCTCTTGGTCGTCATCACTGTCCATACGAACTTCACGGGTCCACTCAAGGGCTTGTTCTCGAGCAAGGCGACGTTCCTCTGCAAGTTTCTCGGCATCAACGCGGGCTTGGTCTTCTCTTGCTCGCTGTGACAATATCAATGACAAGAATCAAATCGAGGGAAGACAGGTCCTTACTTCAATCGCCTCTTGCCGTTCCTTGTCCTCCCGCCGCCTCTGTCTGGCCGACTCCAAACGGGCTAGGGTCTCAGCTTCGTATTTTCTCTGGTTGGCGAGATGCTCTTCAGCTTTTCTCAACATACCATCACCATATTTTCTTCGGTTGTCAGCAATATCACGATCGTAAGGTACCGCTTGAGATTTGTCCGCTGCGAGCGAGGCGAAAATCCTAGTGATCATGTTGATACTATGTAATGAAGAAATGAAATCGATCTCACTTTTGGGCATGAGCTGCCGAGTCAATCGCCTTCTGAAGGTCTTTAAGGGAACGTTTGGCGACGTTGATGGAGAAGAGTAGCTCTGCTGATTTCTGCTGAATCATAGCAATATTGTATAAGATGGCTTTGTCGTTGGGATGTATGTGCAATGCCTGGAAAATATAATTCGTTAGTAAGGCACCTCAATTTCCAAGCAGAAGACTAACGGCCTGAGCATATTTCAACGCATTTTTCATAGCGGGATATGACTGATCTTTCATCGCCTTCGAGTACCATGACCGACACAAGCACAGGAGTACTGAGGTATTTTGCCCCTTGTAGAATCGTGTAGATGCAGTTTCGTACTGGAAGTTGTCAGGTCAACATGCTGAATCATTCATTCTGTCATCGGAGTGCACTTACGCTCTCTATTGCTCGATCAAACTCATCTCGAGCGTAGTAACAATGGCCGATATTGAAGTAAACACCACCATCGTTGATCGATTCTCGGACTTTCAGGAAAATATCAAGGGCTTCGTGAGCATTTTGTAACCGCCTTTGACTTTCATCTGGGGCAGGTGTTCGAGAAAGGGCGCCGTTCATTGTACCCAGGGCATCTTCAGCTGTGACAATGGCAAGTCCTTGAGCTGCAGATGCACAAGTGGAGTCAAGCTGCAAAGCCTTTTCATAGAAGTCTGCCGCTCTTTGGAAATTTTTCTTTCGTTCATCCACACCTTTTTGAGAAGTATCGCGACTTTCTCGAGCTTGTTGGTAGATAATCCAAGCGGATGCGCAGAGTGAATAGACATCGTGTCTGTCAAAGTCCTTGAGGGTCGTGAAAACAAACTCCTTTGCAATTTTGGCCGATCCCGTATGAATGAGGAAGTGAGTATAAAAGGCACGAAGATTGAGATAACTGTTTTGAGTTGAGAGTGCTTGTTTCAAAATATCGTGAGCATCATTAACTCGGTTTAAGTTCGTGAGCATATGAGCCAGACGAATTTTGGCTAATGAAAGGTTCTGAATTACTTGTTGGTAAGGCCGATAAGCAAGAACATACCATCAACATATTCAGGATGTCGAGATAACAACTTATCATAAGCATCCCTTGCAAAGGTTTCTTCCCCTTGATCCTCATAGACGCGTGCAAGGTTGTAGAGGACTGTTGTTGACAGAGCCTCTGCATTATCGATGGGAAGAGTTGTGATACTTGTCAGAGCACTCTCATACATTGCCCGCGCTTCGACCAGGTTGCCTTCTAAATGGTACAAAACCGCAATGTTGTTGACGAGCCGGGGATTCGTCTCGCCAGAGGCCTGACTGACACGCAATGCTTCCTTAAGCGCTTTCCCCATGCGTTCCAGATTCTCTCCTTGCCAAAGGCGGGCAATTTCGATTTGCATCTCGACATCGTCAGTGATGCTGCGGACTGTAGCGAGACCATTGGCATTGGTGGACTCGATCTCAACGCCTTTGGCAACCTTATCAAAAAGACCCCTAGCTCGGGCTTTCTCTTGTGCGACATCCGAGCTGGATACCCCCGGTCTCGGAAAGGCTCGCAAAGATGCAAGCATGACTGTCGCTTCGAGAGAGCAACGCCCTAGATTCGGCTGTGGTTGTTGTAAGAAAGAATCGAGTGTGTGAATGGCAGCCGGCATCTCATCTGATGTTATGTGTTAAAGTGACCGTCAGGAAGGAAGGAAGGGCCCATACCCGTAAGCATCTGCAGCTGAGCAAGACCAATAGGACCAACAACATTCCTCGGCTGGCCTTCCACCGCCGCTGCGTAGAATTTCTTCCCTTGCTCAAGCTGGTCGCTTGCATGGGATACCCTACCCGCCCGAAGATAGCCTTCAGTAAGTACCGTAAGGGTATCTGCAAACTGAATGGTACGCTCAGCGAGTTTTAAGGCCTGTGCGAATTGTAAGTCCCATAAATCATAGCCCGCAGAGGAGAGCGCCTGACCCTAGAATGACTGCCTTTTCGTAAGAATAACTCACAAAGGGCATTAGCTGCAGAGGCGCTTCGGTTGTTTGCTTGAAAGGCACGCTCAATCATTTTTGTTCCCGCCAAAAACAGTTGTGCTTTGCTTTCCTCATTGAGATGATTGCTCTTACTCGCATTGATCGATTCTAAGCCCAAAAGTAATTGTGCTGACCATTCTGACGGATTCTGGAGAGAGTGAAAAGGAAATAGTCATAATTTTTGCAACTCACGACTTCCAAGCTTCGTTGCCAAGCTGCTTTTGCCTTTGCCTTATGGTCCATGGCCCAAAGGCAGAGTCCAATGCCGATACGAGGATCGGGTATACATGTCGGGTTATATCGTAGGACGTCCTGGAATAACCGAAGTGATTCCTTGTAATTTCTGCGTGCGTAAAGGATACGAGCCTATAAAAATTGTTAGTTGGCACACCCAGAGACCATTTGAAATAAAAAGACAGACCTTGCCCAACAGAGCCACCACATTGGTGGGTTTTTCTGCCAAAACACCATCGAAGGACCGGAGAGCATCGTCCATGGAACGGGTTGCAAGTTGTTGTATGCCTGAAAAACGGTAAAGCGACTCAACAAATAACGCGCAGAACAAGATGACACACACCTCTGGTTAAGAAAGCTAACGTTCCACTAACTGCTTCTCCTGATTCCGCCCCAACTCGTTCAGCAACGTTGAGGTATTGGGCAGCTTCGCGATAATATTCATCCTTCAACTTATCGGACAATACGTCCTGACCTGGTATTTCACCCATGAGTAACTGAACAAGACTTTTAAACATTCATGACCTACGAGCATCCGGCAAAATCAACTTGGGGGCCTTTCGAGCATGCGCCAGCTGTATATTCGCGAGGAGGGAGTATATAGGCGGTAGCGAAGCGGGTGATCCATTATTTTGAAATGCTGGGAGTGGATGTCAATAGAATACACGAAGTACAGGGTGGACTTCTCACATTCGACCGCAGAAATAGCAATGCGTTCTGCAGCATCTAGGTATCCTCGCCTCCAATATTCCCCTGCAAATTTTGTCCATACCCATATCTTGCAATTTCCTTCCTTCAGCAGGTCCAAGACGTCAGCGGGGCTCGGGTCGAGATTTTCGAGGTCAACGGTGATGACTTCCTGTCCTCCGAGCTCGATGTCAATGGAACGTCCTGCCGGGATATCGTCCATCCTGGGGTACTCGTCCAAAGTGACTGTCGCTTTTCAAAACGATTGGGTATGTTCCCACGAATGATCAATACACTGCAACCTTAGAGAAGGAAGAATGTTGGGCTCTACTACTCGAAGATATAACCTTTATGTGACCAGGTCCGAGCAACTGTGTTGTCTAGAATCAACATCATGCTATTTAGAACAAGTATATTGCTTTTTTATTTTCTTTTGGACGGAGGTCCATGTAGATGTGGTCTTGCGTCCTTCTGTAGCGCATGTCCAGCATCGTATGAGAAAGACGTCGACATCAAATTACATATGCTGAAAGGTACAAGTATTGTTGAATGGTAAAAAAAACCACTCTCGACTAGCCTCGGTTGAAAGTGGCTGCTTCTCGGATCCGAAAACTGGAAGTACTTCATTTCGTCTTCCTTTGACATCCAAACAATTACCATAGTCCAAGCAAATTCTGAAATTTAAAGGAAATCGGATTACTTGGAACGCATGAGATGATACATACTGGGTAAAAACACTCCCCGGGCCATCGATAATCCAAATGCTTGATTGTTTAGTGGCAACCGCAAAATTGTCGGCATTTAGCGTGAGACAATTCCCGGACGCGACATTCCTGAGAATAGCGATGTTTCCTAGCATTTCTACGGCCCACTAGGTTGACAAAGGCAATGAGGCCTGAAGTAATAATCCGTCTGCATACGTACCAATTGATTTGGTCCCCCGTTAAAAGGATAGCAGGTGACTGTCGCAGCAGTGAGACAAGTAGTAAGTAGTAAACAATATCAGTACTAGACCTTGGTCGGAATTTGGAGTCTGGTCCAAGACATATCCATTCCATTTGTTTTGGATGATGACTACGGTCTTGTCAGTGATATTGGTAGTCATTGTTGAAAGAAGAGGGAGGTTTACTCAGCCTTAAGCACAGCTCCGTCTTGACTCTTGAGAGTCATGGCGACTAACATCAACATCAATTGATAGCAGCATTCTCTCGTGTACTGTAGCAATAGAATCTAGCGGGACTCGTGGAAGTCGGACGTCGAATGCCAATGGAAGGAAATTCCGAGAAACCATGGTCTCAACGAGTCATGAAGAGATGGGAACATAATCCAGGGTACTAACATAAGTCAAAGACGAAGCTGCGCCGACCGCCTTCAACAAAAGTCACACTGCTTGTTGGACAATATGTGGTCCAAGGGGTACATTGACATTCCAAGCTTCTTTCATGTTGCTCACATGCCATTGACAGTGGCTCCTACTCTGGACCGATCTTGGACCAATGGGCTGAATCCACCGCTGAAGGGTCTTCTCCGCTTGGTGACACGAAAAGAAAAGGATTTAAATATTCCTAGAGACGATGTTTTGTGTGACTTTACAAAAAATAGTAGAATAATTGTGGACCGTGGGAAGAATTACTACAAACTTTGCCACCAATGGTCAGACCCACCAACCGATTGTGAACATCGTCCTTGTCGGCTTCAAGCCTCTCAAAGCTTCTCGGTAAGCGATTAACACCCTTCTCAATCTCCCAATGTGCAATGGGTCTCACATACGGGCTGTTGTTGGATGGATGTCGATTGGCCTTGTTGGATGTTGATCGTCCTTTTTGCTAGGTTTCAACATGGCATCAAAGCTACCATCTGTCTTGGCCGCAACGGAGGAGGAGATCCAGCTTTTACTGGCTGCTCAATGCCATATCGGCACCATTAACTGTGACAAGCAAATGCAACCCTATGTCTGGAGGCGTCGTGTTGATGGTGAGCGACTGTTCATTAGCATATCCAGCCAGCAATTCATCATTATTCGTAGGTATTCACATCATTAATATTGGAAAGACCTGGGAAAAACTTGTCCTTGCTGCTCGCGTTATCGCTGCTGTAGAAAACCCGAACGATGTCTGTGTTATCTCGGCTCGTCCTTACGGCCACCGCGCCGTCCTCAAATACGCCGCCAACACTGGTGCACAAGCTATCGCTGGTCGATTCACACCCGGCTCTTTCACGAACTACATTACTCGCTCATTCAAGGAGCCCCGTCTTATTGTTGTCACAGATCCTCGATTCGATCACCAAGCTATTCGCGAAGCTTCATATGTTAACATTCCCGTTATCGCCCTCTGCGACACCGACGCTCCACTGAAATTCGTTGACGTTGCCATTCCCACTAACAACAAGATGAGACACTCAATTGGTCTTATTTGGTGGTTGCTTGCCCGTGAGGTTCTCCGACTTCGCGGTACCATTCCCAGGACAGCAGATGGCTGGAATGTCATGGTCGACATGTTTTTCTACAGAGACCCTGAAGAAGTCGAGAAACAACAACAAGAGGAAGCTCAGGCCAAGCTTGCGGCACAACATGGTGATACTGAGGCCACACAGGGTTTGTCTGAGTGGGATGTCACAAGTGGACCAGTGGGAAGCATCAACCCCACTCTGGCTGGGGAGGGTGGTGAGTTTAATGCCCTTTTAATAATAATAAATGTAACATTGCCATCAGGTGCTCTTGACTGGGCCGATCCGCAACCTGGTACAACAGACTGGTCTGCAGAGCCTACGACCTCCGGCGGCGGCTGGGGAGCTGACCCCGCACCCGCGGCTGGTGGATGGGACTAATAGTGTTGCATTCTTCATCGATTCTTCTGTTAAAACCCTGTCAGTTAAAACTTAAGTATGCCAAAAAGCTTGCTTCTCATTTTCCTCTACATGTAATGTTAGTGTTCAGACAAAGAGGTACGGCTCGAAGAACATACAGTGCACCTGGCACATTGTCCGAGTTGGGTCTTAACTTTCTCATCTGTTTTGCAGCCACAAGGTCTCCTTTCATCTCGTAAACAACAGCCATGAATGTGGGGCCTACTACATCTGCGTTACGAATCCTCACGGCGATCGCCAGATGCTTCTCTGCGTCATCTAGCCGGTTTGTGGCAACATAAAGCCCGCCGAGGGTATAGTGACTGTGTGCGGTTGAGATTGCATCCTTACTTGATATTGAGAGCCTTAAGGTAACTCTGCTCCGCGGCCCCATACTGTCCTATCGCTGCAAGGTCCACGCCTAGTATACAGCGCCCACTCCCGCCAGGGTGAAGGCGAAAGAAGGATTGGTACGGGAGTCCATGCAATGGTCGCCTCCAGTTCCGAATCCCAACTCGGAAGCCTCGACGGAGCCGACTGGCCACACCTCCACTGTCAAATCCACCGCAATATCCCAATGATGACACCATCGTCGTGGGCGGTAGCGATATTTGCCCATTCGGGTAACCCTCATTGAATTGGGGGCCAAGTCCCAAAAAAGGGATGGATATCCGAACAAGGACTCGGATATCCAGTTTTCTGCGGTGGCTCTGCTTGAAGATGAGATGGTGAGCGGGTTGGAGATAGAGCCGGTTTCTTATTCCCATGCACAGTACACCAGGCGCAGTACTGTACCCATAAAAGAATATCATCCGAGACAAATGGTCCAGAGTTACAATTGCCTCGTCGTCGTCACCGTAGAGCCCATATAATGAACTGTCCTCCCTCAAAAGTGCGGACTTGACGGTAGAAATATTTCCACTGTAGTTCGGGGACATATTTGTATCTGTTAGAGCCATTCTGAGACTCACTATCAACCACGATGAACGCTCATCAGATTCAGTACTATCCCCCACCGAATCATGGTATTGCTACCCCCACTCCCAAATATCATGCCAGTTAATGGCGATCTTGCCTATGCAAAGGACTATGTTGATTCCCTAGATTGGAGTCGAAGGCGTGAGCGCGGAAGTTACCTGCGTTTCCACATTTTAATAACTCTACATCAGACAACCCTATCGACAACAGATTTAACGCCATCGACAATAGCATTCAATCCCTTCGAGGGGAGTTCAACATCTTATTAGCAAACAGTAACGCTTCGGTTGACGCGCCTCTATACGATCCAACGCGCCCTGGTCAATGGGTCTTATTGGCTGATCCACTTCCCGCGATAACTTAGTGTCGTTTGATTGTGAGTGATAGTAATTTTACAATTACCACGTATTATTTACTTGCCATTTAGATTTGCAGTGCATTGATTCGGCAGCTGCTTTAGGGCTTCCGCCTTTACCTGTCAACGCCGACCTGCCGACTCAAAAAGGCAAATTGCTGGAAGACTTGGGATCACCATGGGATTAATGGGTTGACATTTTGGGCGAGTTACGGACTCCTTTGTCTCTAATTTCAGTCGTTCTGAATCGAACCGGGTGATATCCCAGTCCCTGAGGATGAACGAACATATCGTCCCTTTCTACCATCGGGTTTTCGCGCCAGGTAAAGATGCAACTCGCTGTCGCCTATGAGCTACGGGCGAGGGGTTTTTTGAACTGATCAGTGGTCCAACGATATTCCCAATAGCGTCCTAGAGAGAGGAGTGCGCATGTACTGCTTCCAAAACTCCCTCAGTTCGCGATGAAGCTCATCATTGATCAAT
>Ga0307517_10006911_pt1 | contig 16690 bp, 10 predicted proteins | sample 23_EM_MG_FD_194515 | JGI IMG/M metagenome (GOLD analysis project Ga0307517, IMG submission 194515) | Populus trichocarpa ectomycorrhiza microbial communities from riparian zone in the Pacific Northwest, United States - 23_EM | ecosystem: Host-associated > Plants > Roots > Unclassified | place... | reverse complement strand
ATTCCGACAGCACCGCCCTGAATTTCGGTACGCCGGGCGTTTCCACGTAGGAGAGGTATTTACGGTTGATATTCCTCAGCAGGACGCTTTTGTAGGTTTTCCCCAACTCATCCAGGGGTGTCAGCCTGGGATCGGGCCCGTCATGGAACCCGGTCATATGCCGCATGGGAAGGACGGGCGTGCGGATCTTATCGTTGACTTTCACGGAATAACCCGTGGTGGCGGGAAAAGCGACAGGACGTTCTTTCCGGGAGGAGAGCTTGCGGGGGTTTATTTCCGGCAGCTCCTTACTGGTGAAAGCGCCTTTGGAAGGCCGCATTTCGATCCATCCCTGGGCCTCCAGCTCTTCATAAGCCCTTACCAGGGTCTTGCGGTGCACTTCTAAAAGTTCCGACATCTGCCGGGTGCCGGGTAATTTTATACCGGGGCCGATGCGACCTCTTTTCATTTCCCGGATGACGGCATTGGCGATCTGCAAATAAACGGGTTGATCCCCTTCTTTCTGAAGTTGAATGATCGTTCTCCACGGTAGCATAGCGGACTACTGGTTAGTTTAAAAATGAACACTAAGGTAGTCCATTTTACTATTTCCTGAGGTCGTGCAGGTAGCCGATGTATTCGTTGAGCATTTCCTGGTTAAGAGAATAGCGCATGCTGCGGCCTTCTTTTTGGGTAATGATGAGGTCCGCGTCGGACAAGAGCTTTACATGGTGGGAGATGGAGGACTGCGTCAGGCTGACCACGTCCTGTATATCGGTGCAGTAAAGGCAGTTCTGCTGCCGCTTGATCTCCTGCAGGATCGATACCCGTGTGGGATCGCCCAGCGCCTTGGAGATCTTCTCAAACTGTTTGCTGTTCATACTATATACTCCTTCGACCGGCAGGAAATGTGTTCCCGCCAGTACAAGGCAAATATACATTGATTTATCGAAATATTTCAATTGATTTGTTAACATTAACAAAATACTGGCAACCGGCAACCCTTGTTGTTTAACCACCGTTTGTAGTTCAGCCCGTTTAATTCTGCCCCATCTTTTTAACGCCGCACCCTCCACTGTAGAATACCCATGTTTTTAACCTATTGCCGATCTATCCCCCAAAAGGGGACAGGCCGACTATTACCTAACACTTAAAGTTGCTTTGTTATGAAAAAAATTAGTACACTGCTGCTCTTTTCCGTGCTCGTCTTTTCCTTCGGATGCCGGAAATCTACAGAACCCAAAGAATTGCGTGATTTTAGCCAGGTGAACCTGGTGGCCAATACAGCCGGCTATGGCGCCGCCCATACGGATGGGACCCTGTTGAATGCCTGGGGACTTGCTTTTTCTTCGGGCGGAACACCCTGGGTCAATTCCCTGGGAGGGCATGTGAGCGAGGTCTATGATGCACAGGGCGCCCCTGTTGCCGCAAGGCCGGCCGTTCGCATTCCTTCTCCCGCCGATACGATAGGAGGTCTTCCCACCGGCGTGGTCTTCAGCGGAGGCAAAGGGTTTAAACTTTCCAACGGTGCGGCGTCCAACTTCCTTTTCGTAGGTGTTGACGGGGTATTATCCGGCTGGAATGGTCCCGCCGGAAATAATGCGATCCGCATTAAAAATAACTCGGCGACGTCTTCTTATACAGGCCTGGCTATTGCCGCCAGCGGCGGGGCCAACTATATCTATGCCGCCGATTTCAGGGGGGGAAAGATCGCCGTATGGGACACGACCTTTAAACCGGTCAATATGGCTTTCCACGATCCTTCCATACCAAGAGGTTTCGCTCCTTTCAACATCCAGTCCATCGGCGACTGGCTGTATGTGACCTATGCTAAAGTAGGTCCCGACGGAAAGGACCAGGCAGGAGCCGGAGAGGGATTCGTGAATGTATTCAAGACAGACGGATCCTGGGTGAGAAGACTCGCCAGCCGCGGTTCGCTGAATGCGCCCTGGGGTGTAGCACAGGCAGCACCCGGATTTTTCGGGGACAATGATAATGATGACGGGGACGACAATAACAACAGGGGCAATGATAATTCCGGCAAGGGCAGCGACAATTCCGGAAAAGGCAATAATAATAATTCCGGCAGGGGTAAGGACGACGATCACATCGACACCAGGCCGACGATCCTCGTCGGCAACTTCGGGGATGGACATATCAATGCCTATTCACTGGACGGAAAATTCCTTGGGCAAATGCAATCCCACCGACATCCCCTTGTGATCCATGGATTGTGGGCCCTTTCTTTCCCGCCCGTCACGGCCACCACCATCGACCCGAACCGCCTTTATTTTACCGCAGGCCCGAACGACGAAATGGACGGTCTTTTCGGATACCTTATCAAACAATAGTTAACCGGCAAACTGTGAATACCTATCCAACCAAGCCCCTCCCCGGAGGGGCTTTTTCTTATGAATCAGGGGAATTAATTTTATCTTACTAAAAAATTAACAACCATGAGCGTCCTTACTATCGTGTTACTCGTGTTGGTCATCCTGATAGCCCTGCTGCTGATCATCGCATCCGTCTCCTCTAAAGAATATGTCATCGAAGAGGAAATTACCATCGGCCAGCCGGTGCAAAAACTGTATGACTACCTGCGGCATTTGAAAAACCAGGACTATTACAGTAAATGGGTGATGATGGATCCGCAGGCGAAAAAAGAATATACAGGGACAGATGGAACGGTGGGCTTTATCGCCAGTTGGGACAGCGAGAACAAACAGGTGGGCAAGGGCGCGCAGGAGATCATACAATTGAAAGAAGGGGAGAGGATAGATCTGGAAGTACGGTTCGAAAAACCTTTCAAAGCAACGGCCTACGCTTATTTTCTTATACAGCCTGCCAATGGCGGCCAGAGCAAAGTGATATGGGGGTTCAGGGGAACCCGCAATCTTTTAATGAAGGTCATGCACCTCCTGATCAATATGAAAAAAATGATCGGCAATGACCTGGCGACGGGACTCAGGAATTTGAAAACGGTCATGGAGAAGTGACCCGCGGGTTACGCTACCTCGGCTTCTTTATTGTATTTGTTCCGGTACTCCAGCGGAGACAGGCCCGTGATCTTTTTAAAGATGGTCCGGAAGGCCTTGATGTCGGAATAGCCGATATCATACATTACCTCGTTGACGTTCTTACGGCTGTCCTCGAATTGTTTCTTGGCGGCTTCGATCTTCACTCTTTGTATATATTCTACCGGGGTATTGTTGGTGGCTTTTTTAAAGCGTCTCCCGAAATGACGTTTGCCGATGGCGAATTTCGAGGACAGTTCTTCCACCGATATTTTTTCCGTGACATTTTTCTCGATGTATTCCTGGGCCTGCTTGATCGGCTCGTCCTCATGTTTCTTCTGCCCGTTGAACATGATAAAGGGGGACTGGCTTTTCCGGTCTATTTCCAGGGCGTATACTTTGGCGGCGATGATCGCCACTTCCCGGCCCGCGTATTTTTCAATAAGGTATAAAAGAAGGTTCCAGTAGGAGTTGGCGCCGCCGCTGGAATAGAGCCTGTCCTGTTCTGTTACGATGCGGCCGTCGACGAGGGTCACTTCGGGGAACATCTCCCTGAACTCATTGGCGAACTTCCAGTGGCTCGAACACTCTTTGCCGTTCAAAAGGCCGGTGGAGGCCAGCATAAAAGCGCCGATGCAGAGACTGGCCATTTCGGCTCCCTTTTCATATTGGCGGATGATCCAGGGAATAAAATCCTTATTGAGTTCCAGGGCCTCTTTCATATTGCCGGTCAGCGCGGGTATCAGGACCAGGTCCGATCTTTCCAGGTCCTGCAATAACACATCGGTATGGACGGTGAACCTCCCGCCATGTAGCTTTACTTCTTTTGTAAGGCCCACCAGCTGCACCTTGAAGATGGCCGGCCTGCCGGAAGCTTCCAGGAATTCATTGGCCCCTGTGAATATGACACGGGGATCGTCGATACTGGCCAGGACGGCCTCCTTCGGTACAAGGATAGATACATGTTTCATGTGATAAAATTAAGAAGCAGGGTAAAGATAAACAACAAAAGTCGTAAACGACCCCCAACAAGTCCTTTCCACACCCTTCCCGATCTGAAGGCCGCTTTTACTTTTGTATATGCGGAAATTAGTCGTGTCAATGAATGTAACCCTGGATGGATATCTTTCAGGTCCCAACTGTGAGCTGGACTGGCATTTCGAGCGCTGGACGGAGGAAATGGCCGAATCCGCCTGCGAGCAATTGAGCCAGGCGGATACCATCCTGCTGGGAAGAGTCACCTATTCCGCTATGGCGCGGTACTGGCCTTCCACGGTCGCCAACCCTTCCTTCCCCCGGGTGGACATTGCTTTTGCAGAAATGATCAATGGATATGTCAAGGTCGTTTTTTCGAAGACCTTGAAAACCACGGAGTGGAATAACTCCCGCCTGGTGAAAGGGAGCATGGCCGCGGAGATAAAAAAGCTAAAACAACAGCCGGGAAAGGACCTGATACTCTATGGCAGCAGCAGCCTCGTATATGCCCTGACGCAGCTGGGCCTGGTCGATGAATACCAGGTTTGGGTGCACCCGGTGGCTTTGGGTCGGGGCAAACCTTTGTTCAAAGACCTTTCCTCCCCTCTTAATATGGAGTTGTTCCGCACGAAGACCTTCCGCTCGGGAGTTCTCCTGCTCTATTTTAGAGTAGACGGGTGTGGGGATAAAACTACCCAACTCCATTAGTCCGCAGATCTGATAGGGTGAATATCTTTTTTTATTTTTTCCGCGCGGGAGCAGATCACGGATACTAAATTTATCGTAACTTCCAGAACATACTTTTTCGGTATGAGATGTAGTTCTCTAGTACATATCGGGATCCTTTTCATCCTCCATTCCCACCGCACCGCGGCGCAGCGAGTACTTTATTGCACTCCCGTGGAAGACCGTTACACCTTACGGATGGAAGTAGCCGGTAAAGCGGGCGAACACTACTGGATCCGCGTAGCCAAAAGGCTAAGGTCCCTGAAACACCGCGACGCGCTGCAAGCTACCGAAGAAGAGCTGTTCGAGATCTACGATCCCCGCATGACGCTCGTCAGGACGGTCCCCGCCACCACTTCCGATACCACCATCAAAGAATATCTCGTTCCGGGCGATTATTATTTCGACCGGCTCCTGCTGGCATCGGGCCGCAAAAGCACCAGTTTATCCGTCAAACGATATGAACCTGAAGGGGAACAGGTAAAAGGAGGGGAGAACGTCGGTCATTTCCCTTTTAGCGAATCCGGTAACAACTTTTTGCTGGTGCGTTCGGAAGACAGGAGAAAGATCCTGTTGCTGGGTTTCGAATCCAGGTCCGACAAGAATCCCAGGGTGCATGCCCTTTTGTTCGACCAGGATTGGCGACAGCTGAGCTACGAGGTCTATGAGCATCCTTTCTTCACACAGCCGGCCATACAGGACGATTTTACAGGATATCCCATCGAGCATTTCAGCAATGGTCCCGTGAAGCTGGCCGACGACGGGCAATGGCTTATGGCCTCTCCTTCCAGGACCGGCAGGAATTTTTTGCTCTTCCATTTCTGCGGATCGGACAACAGCTTCTCCTACCGGGAGATCCTTTTGCCGCCTTCTTCCGAGATGGAGGATGTGGCCTTATCCGTCAATAACGAGACCGGCGACGCTTATGCGGGGATCCTGTCCATCTTCCATTATACATCGCTGAAGAATGTCCAGGTCACCCATTATTCACTGACCCGCGGCGAGTTCGATTTCGACAGCTCCTACCGGTTCAACACGCTCACACAGGGAAAGGTCAAGGACGACAACCTCGTCAAGGAAAATTTCATAGCAGTGCCCGGAAGGGGGTTCATGCTCCTTAAAGAATACGGAAGGGTCTTCGAGAACTGGTATGACAGGGAAGCGTACGACAACCAGTGGGACCCGGCCCTGCTTTTTGCCGGCTATGGCATCCCGGACCAGAAGATGGTCGCTCCGCGTATGCATGACGGGTATGCCCGGACCGATAGGCTGGTCAGCATCGGCGGTACGCCGCACGAACGGGGCGACCTGAACCTTTTCTATTTACCTGCCGGCCGCAAAGACAGCAGTTGGAGCGCCATGATCAGCAAAGAGCAGGTTACGGAACTGAACTCCCCGAATCTTTCCTATCTTGTCGTGCCGGGAAAGGATAAGCTTTTCTTTTTATACAACAGCTTTATCGCCAACGAGGACCCTTACGGAAGTACGACGGTCATCGATCAGCAGGGCAATCCGATACAGGACGAAGGAATGCCTTTCTGGCGGGTTAAGAATATCCTCAGCTTTCAGCAATCCCGGCAAATATCGGCCAATGAAGTGGCCGTGCCGTATGACAGGCTACAACGCAAGGGCTTCGCCATCATCCGGTTCTGATCGACAGCATAGAACAACGCCGGAAAACTCGCCAATGAAAAGATTTTTTACTTACAGGAAGACGATCCTTGTCATCTGCAGCATTATTGCCTGCATTACCCTGTTCACCCGTTGCATCCATGATAAGAAAGAGGAAAAGACCGTCCTGCGCCATTTTAACGGAGAGCAGTATGCGGGATCCGAAGCCTGCAGGAATTGCCACAGGGCCATCTGCGACTCTTTCCCGGCCACGGCGCACCATCTCACCTCCATCGTTGCGGAGAAGAAATATATCAAAGGGAGCTTCCTGCCGGATCGAAACAGCTTCGTCTATGACGGGCATCGAAAGGTGGTCATGGAGGAAAGGGAGGACGGCCTCTTCCAGGTAGCCTATACGGACGGGAAGGAAGAAAAGGCCGGACGCTTCGACATCGTCATGGGTTCGGGCAAAAAAGGACAGACCTATATTTACCGGAAGGATAAGGAGCTTTTTCAGCTGCCCGTTTCCTATTTCACCAGCGCGCATTCCTGGGCGAACAGCCCGGGCTTTACCCCGGACAGGGTCTCCTTCGACAGGAATATCGAAGTGCGCTGCCTGGAATGCCATACCAGCTTCGCCCGGCAGCTGACCGCAACCGAGTATGCGCCCGGCCAGGTGCTGTATGGGGTGGAATGTGAACGGTGCCATGGACCGGGCCAAAAGCATGTGGAGTTCCAGGCGAAGAACCCGGCCGTACGGCAGGCGAAATTCATTGTCAACCCCGCCACCCTTGACCGCCAGCGGAACCTCGACGTCTGCGCCCTATGCCACTCGGGCGTCATGAGCAGCAGGATGCCGGCCTTTTCTTTTCTTCCCGGCGACGATCTTTCGAAATTCTTTGTCAGGAATTCTTCCCGAATCGATTCTTCCAACCTCGACGTTCATGCCAACCAGTACGGCCTGCTGACTTCCAGTAAATGCTTCCGGGTCAGCGGGACCATGACCTGCTCCACCTGTCATAACACCCATGTAAAGGAAGACGGCGACCTGGCCGTCTATGACAGCAAGTGCATGAAATGTCATGTGGACATTAATCATACGGGCTGCACCCGAAAGGTCATGGCGGAAGGCGCGGCAGCCAGTTGTGTAAGCTGTCACATGCCGGTGAAGCCCTCTCATAACCTTACCCTGCTGCCTTCCGGCCGCACAGCGGCTTCCCCCGAACTGGTGCGTTCACACCGCATCGCCGTGTACTAATCTTATTATTAGTGGCAAAATCACCCGGTCGTCCTTTTTTTTGATGCCGGACCCTTATTCCTCTTTAACTTTAAGCATCAAAAAAACTGCACATGAAAAGACTCTTCCTCTTCCTCTTTGTACTTCCTATCGCTTATTTCAGCCTGGCACAGCCCACGCAAAAGCCTCCCCTGCATGGCAATCACTGGATGGCCGTTACGGGTAAGCCTCTTGCAGCCGAAGCGGGTGCGCAGATCTTCCAAAAGGGGGGTAATGCCATCGACGCGGCCTGCGCTATGCTGGGCGCCGTTTGCACCATGTGGGACGTATTGAGCTGGGGAGGGGAGACGCAGGCGTTGATCTATAATCCGAAGACGGGGAAGGTGATCGCCATCAATGCGCTGGGATACGCGCCCACGGGCGCGACCCCCGCCTTCTTCAAAGGGAAAGGATATAATTTCCCCCCGGAATACGGGCCTTTGGCCGCCGTCACGCCCGGCACGCCGGGCGGACTCTGCCTGATGCTGGCGGAATACGGGACCATGAGCCTGAAAGAAGTCCTGGCGCCCGCCATGGAAATGGCAAAGGGATATGCGATAGAGGCCCAGACGGCCAATAGTTTCGAAGCTCAAAAAAGACGCCTTAAAGAATGGCCTTATAGCAAGGCGGTATTCCTCACCCACCCGGGAGAGAAAAGGGAAGCGCCCGAGGCAGGAGAATTATTCATGCAGAAAGACCTGCTGGAGACCCTTACTAAAATGGTGGATGCCGAACAGGATGCCCTGAAACATAAGAAGACAAGGAAGGAAGCGATCTATGCCGCCTGCGAACGCTTCTACAAAGGCGATATCGCAAAGGAGTTCGTGCGCGGTTGCCAGGAACAGGGAGGACTGATCACACTGGAAGACCTCGCTACCTGGAAGGCGGTAGAAGAAGAGCCCCTGCATGTGAACTATAAAGGGGTTGAAGTATACAAACTGCAGCAGTGGACGCAGGGTCCTGCCATGCTGCAATGTCTCAACATCTTGGAGAATTTTAACCTGAAGGATATGGGCTATAACAGCACCCGTTATATCCATACCCTTTACCAGGCGATGAACCTGGGTTTCGCGGACCGGGATTTCTATTATGGAGATCCGGCCTTCGCCACCGGACAGCCGATGAAGGGTTTGCTGAGCAAGGAATATGCAAAAGAAAGGGCTAAGCTCATCACCTATGACAGGAACCTCGCCAATGCAGCGCCAGGAGATCCCTATCCTTTCGAAGGAAGGACCAATCCTTTCGCAGAACTGCTAAAGCAGCGCGAACGCTTCAGCCAGGCTCCCGCCCGGGGCAATAATGCGAACCCTTCCACCGGCGGCGCCATGAACGCCACCTCCTCCGCTGCCGACCCGGAAGGTTCCCTTGCCTTCGATCATCCCAATCCCGGCACGGGCGGCGGCGACGAAGAGCTGTACCATGACCGCCTCTGGCGCGGGACCACCGCCGTAGAGGCGGCGGATAAGGAAGGATGGGTGGTATCGATCACGCCCAGCGGGGGATGGAATCCCGCCTGCATCGCGGGGCATACGGGCGTGGGTATGAGCCAGCGGATGCAAAGTTTCGTGCTGGACTCCATCATCGATCCTTTCAATGTGGTAAGACCTCATCAACGCCCAAGGGTAACGCTGACGCCTACCCTCGCTTTGAAGGAAGGGAAGCCCTTCCTCTGCTTCAGCGTACAGGGAGGCGATACCCAGGACCAGAACCTCCTGCAATTCTTTTTAAATGTCGTGGAATTCGGCATGACGATACAGGAGGCCACGGAAGCCCCGAATATCAATAGCGACCAGCTGTGGCTGTCACTGGGCGGAGAGAAACTGGAAGACCGCCGCCCCCGGGCAGGGCATATCCTGCTGGGGAATGAAACGCCGCCCTATGTCCGGAGGGACCTGCGGAAAATGGGTTATATCACCACGTATGGCGATCGTACCAGCGGCCCCATCAATGCGATCTACCTGGATGAAAAGCATCAGACCCTCTGGGGAGGCAGCAGTAATAACGGCGAGGACTATGGCATCGGCTGGTGATCCGGTCGGGTATGCTCACGTCGCCTGGAACCAACATATATGATATTAGTGTCATTAGAAATATAGGGGGAGATTATCTATCTTGGACCATAGCATTCCGATCTATGTCTATCCGGTCCGCCTACATCCTTTTCCTCTTTCTTCTTTCGCTGCAGGGCCTCTCGCAGTCCAGTTCCCCGTCGATATGCGGACAAAAGGAATTTACCCTGCGCGCCTGGTCGAAGGACCCTTCCCTTCGGATAGCGCAGCAGCAGGGCGAAAAACAGCTGCAACAATTCACCGGCAGGAAAAAAAGCGCTTCGACGGTCACGGGCGTCCAGCCGGCGCCGGGCGGTGCAGTGGTCCTGGGCGACCCGGTTACTCCCATGGTACTGCCCGTGGTCGTGCATATCGTGCATGAGAACGGGCCGGAGAATATCAGCGACCTGCTGGTGCAGACAGCCATCCAGCATCTGAACGAGGCCTTTGCCAATACGGGCTACTATGATCCGTCGGACGGTGCGGTCATCCCCATTCAATTCTGCCTGGCGCAGCGGGACCCGGACAACCAGCCGACGAACGGGATCACCCGGGACGTATCACCCTATACATCGCTCAATCCGGCCGATCCCTTCTCCGATGATGGTCACTTAAAGGATGTACGCCGCTGGAACCCTCTTTGCTATATCAATATCTGGATCGCCAAGGACCTCGGCGGCCCGGGCGGTTATGCCAATTATCCTTACGGTCATGGCAATCCGGCGGACGGTATCGTGATCAAAGCCTCCAATGTCGGCCGTTCCTATGCGGGAGATGTGGTCATCATTCACGAGATGGGACATTACCTGGGCCTTTACCATATTTTCGAAGGAGGCTGCACGAACACGGATTGCTCCCTGGACGGCGATAGGGTCTGTGATACGCCGCCAAGCGAGGACATACCGGCGGTCCATTGCGGACAGGCGGTGAACAGCTGCTCCACCGACGTCTTATCGGGATTTTCCAGTGACCAGAATGACCTGACCACGGATTATATGGATTACGGTGATTTTGCCTGCATGAAGGTCTTTACACAGGGACAATGCGACCGGATGGTGGCTTCCGTGCAGACCCTGCGATCGAGCCTGCTACACTGTAAATCCTGCATGCCACCCTGTCCTTCGCCCGCCATTGCCGGTTTCGCCGTTCCTGCCGGCGTCCTGGAAGCCGGCGACACCTATACTTTTGTCAATACGTCCTCGGGCGGGGATGCGTATGAATGGTATGTCAACGGGAAGCTGGCATCGACGGCTACCGACTATACGTTCCATTTCGATACGGTGGGCTCCTATGAGGTCCGCCTGGTGGTCCGCACGCACAATGACCTCTGCCTGGACGCGGAGAGATCCGTATTCTTCTATGCCAACTGCCCGGGAGGCTGTCCGACGCCGCCTCCTTCTTCCGCGGATAGCTGCGCGGTGAATACCTTCCAGAAAGTGGTAGGCGGCACAAAGAATGATTTTACCCTGGATGTGGACGTCGATCTGCAGGGCAATGCCTGTTTCTTCGGTCATACCGCCAACGGGAGCGCCGGCGGGGAAGACATGCTGATCATCAAGACCGATCGCGGCGGCAAGATCCTGAGAGCAAGGGCCTATGGCGACGCCAGCGGCAATTATGGCTATTCGGGAAGGATTACGGCCGACGGAGGGGCTATCCAGCTGGGATCGGCCCTGGGAGGCCAGTTCCGTGTTACACTCTATAAAACGGATAATGCGGGCAATGTCCAATGGTCCAGGAACTATAGCCATACAGGCATAAGTATTCAGATCTATCGCGTGATCCAGACCAGCGACGGGGGATACCTGATCAGCGCGGCTGCGATCCCTACGATAAGTTTTAATGCACCGTTCATCCTGATCAAGACGGATGGGAACGGGAATGTTCTCTGGTCAAAGGAATATTTTTTGAATGCCCTTACCCTGGGCGGATACATGATCGAAGATGGCAACCGCTATGTAGCGGTGGGAGAGGTGGCGGTAGGCGTTAATCCCAACTCTTTATTTGCGTTGTCGGTAGACAAGTCCACCGGCAACCCGGCCTGGAGCAGGACCTATCGTTTCGATAATTCATTGAACATGCGCACGGAGAAGATCCTGAAAGACGGGAACCGTTACCTGCTGAGCCTGTCCTACACGACGGACGGGACAGGTACCATCATCTACCACGAGGGATTCGTTTACCTGGACGGGCAGGGTGGGTTCAGCGCCGCTTATATGCTGGATACACCGGTGCCTTTGACGGAACCCAATTCTTTAGTTCCCTATTCCGATGTGGCGCTCACGAGCGACGGGAATATCTGTTTCTATTACGGGGAGAACCGTGTGCCGGATTCGATGGACGCGCACCTGGCCAAAATGACCCCGGACGGACAATTGCTGGCGGCCAAAAGATATGTGCTGCCCGGCCAGCAATTCCTTGAACATATTCATACCACACGGGAAGGAGGCATCATCGGGGCGGGGTATGCGGTCGCCAATGCTTCGATCCACACGTATTTTTTAAAGACGGACAGCCTGCTGCGGTTGACCGATCCCAGTCATGAGGCGGCCGGATGTACGGTGACGGATGAGACCCCGGCCATTCATCAGCCTGCCGTCGCCGAGACGATGGTGCCTGCTGGAAGCGCCGACCTGACCATGGCTGTAACGGATAGCCATCCGATCATTACGGACCTTGCGTTGACGGCGATAGACTATTGCAGCAATCCCGCGCTTTGCAGCTCTTTAAAGATATCCGGCCAGGATTCCGCCTGCGTCAGCGGCCGGGATACCCTTACCTTCAGCAGCGGGAAGGATCCGGGCTGCACCCTGCCTGTAAACTGGCAGGCGGACCCGGCAAGGGTCAGGATCATTTCCACCACCGACTCTTCCATACGGCTTGTTTTGCTGCAGGCGGGACCCGTGGAGCTGTATGCGACCCTTGCCCTTCATTGCAAGGTCCTTCGGGACAGCCTGCTGCTGCATGCTTTCCAATCGCCTGATGCCGTAGACCTGGGAGAGGACCTGGACCTTTGCAAACAAAGCACCGTTCGCCTGCACGCCGGCAGCGGATTCATGTCCTATCACTGGCAGGATGGTGCGGCGGATTCCATTTATACGGCCTATCTCCCGGGAAAATATTATGTGCAGGCCCGGGATTATTGCGATCATGTCTACAGCGATACGATCCTTATCTCCCTGGCCCCGGACCCACTCTTCGACCTGGGACCCGACACCGTCCTCTGCCGCAACGATACCCTGCTCATACAGGCGCCGGCGGGTTTCTCGGATTATTCCTGGAGCCCGCAGTACCGGACCCTTGACCCTTATTCGCAGGCCGTGCGGGTCTATCCCCAGAGAGATACCACCTATGCCTGTACAGCTGTAAAAGGAAGGGGCTGCACCGTGATCGACACGATCCGCGTGAAGGTCTATCAGCTGCCGGAACATTTCATCGCTCCATTGACAGGGATCTGCGATGGACCTGATGTGTCCCTGACCTATCTGGGAGACTGGGTAAAGCATAAATGGTTCAATGGGTCGGGCAGAAGGTCCGTCAGCGTCAATTTCGCCGGCACCTACAGCATGGAAGTAACGGATACCAATGGCTGTGTCGGCAGGGACAGCGTCACGGTGGACCCCGCTATCTGCCATCCGGGCATCTATTTCCCGAATGCCTTTACCCCGGATCAGAATGGCCGGAACGATATCTTCCGGCCGGTCGTATCCGCGTCCCTGGATAAATTCTACCTGGCTATTTACAACCGCCAGGGCGAACGTATCTTCGAGACTACCGACCCGCAGAAAGGATGGGATGGACGGCTCAAGGGTATCCTTCAAACTACCAATACCTTCCTCTGGTATGCGATCTACCACTTGCAGGGCAGCCCGGATAAGGAGAGTAAGGCAAAGGGGACCGTGACCCTGGTGCGTTAAAATTAATTCGGATTGATTTCCGGGAAAGTGACGGACAGCAAACAACCCTTGCCTGCCGAGGAGATGAAACGGGCATTCCCTTTATATAATTCGGCCCGGCTGATAATATTGGTCAATCCTATGCCTTTCGACTTCTGCGTGGTGTCAAATCCCACTCCATCATCTTCGATGGAGAGCATGAGCCCCGCGTCCGGATGAGAAATAGTGATGTTGATATGGGTCGCTTTCGCATGCCGGAGGATATTATTCAGTTGCTCCTGGAGGATCCTGAACGTATTCAGCTTGAATTTTACGCTCATGGTCTCTTCCATGGAAGGATCCAGCGTACAATATATTTTTACGGGATAGGTCTCCATGGTGTCCCGGCAGGTATTCTCGATGGCCATGCAAAGCCCGAAATCGTTGAGCGCATCGGTCGTTAATCCCTTGGTTAATTTGCGGATCTCTTCGATGGCCGTGAGCGTGTATTCATAGGAATGAATTAAATAGATCTCCCCGTTCGTTACATCCTTCCGGGCCATATCGAGATATAACATGGAAGCCCCCAATAACTGGTTGATATTATCATGCAATTCCTTTCCCAGGTCCGACCTTTCCATTTCCTTTGCTTCCACGATGGCTTCTATTATTTGCCTTTCCCTGATCCTGATCTCCTGTTTCAGCGTTTGTTCCAGTTGTTGCAGCCCGGACCTGTCATGGATCACCCCGATCATCCGGATCACCTTTCCTTCCGGGTCTTTTACGGAATTCGCCCTGCTGATGAGCTGGCCTTCCGATCCGTCCGGACGGATGAAGGAATACTCCTTTTCTTCCGGCCGGAAGAAATCCGGCCATTCTTTAAAGCTCATCTTGTTCTTAGGCAATTTATATCCGAAGATCTTATCGAAGTTGTTTCCGAAAGTGAGCTGGTCGGCGACCAGGTCCCAGTCCCAGATCAGATCATAGGATGTCTTGGACACCGATCGTATCCAGGCATTATTCTTTTCCTCGCGGATATTGGATTCCGTATCGATCTTTCCTTGTATGGACAGCCTTTTCCTCAGGTCGACGATGCTCAATATGGAATTGAGAATGCCCTTATTATCCTTAAAGATCACGGAACTGATCTCACAGGGCAATGCTTTGCCGGTCTTTTTGATCATGGACAGATCGGCTTTGGCGCTGCCTTCCGCCTTCCTTTGCCGCATCATTTTTTTATAGCTGCTATCCGATACGGTAAAAATATCCTTCCTGTATTTAGTCAGCAGCTCCTTTTTGGAATAACCCAGTAATTTGCAGGCTGCCCTGTTGGCCTGGATGATCCGCCCATCCGAGACGATGAAAATGATGTTCGCCTGTAGGGAATGCTGGAACGCCTTCTGATGAAGATGATCGGGCATAAACCCCTTAGCCCTCGGCGGGGCGGTTGGGTTTTGTTTAGGGGATTCAGGTGGCATGGTGGTTATAGGAGTAAGTGAGTGAGAAGATAGGACTTGTTTTTCATTAGCTTATATATATTATCAATTTTATGGGTAAGAATTTGCCCAGCTAGGGTAAGTACCTAGCCGGCCTTGCCATGCAACATTCTACAAAAGGGGCCGACCTTAGACAGGAACCGGTCATTTTTTACCTAACTAATGCAATAGCACATGTTTAAGAACTATCTGAAAGTAGCTTTCCGCAATATCTGGAAGAGCAAGGGTTTCTCCTTTATCAATATTACGGGCCTGGCGGTAGGGATGGCCAGCGCCATGCTGATCCTGTTGTGGATCGGTAATGAAGTGACATACGATCAGTTCCATGAGAAAAAGGACCGGATCTACGAGGCCTGGAACAAAGCCGCTTTCAGCGGCGAAATGCATTGCTGGAGTACGACGCCCAAGGTGCTGGCCTCGGCGATGCAGCATGACTTTCCCGAAGTGGAGCATGCCGTAAGGGTCAACTGGCCCAGTACGTATCTATTCAGCATCGGCGACCGGCGGCTGTCGGTAACGGGAAATATTGTGGATTCCATCTTCCTGCAGGTGTTCAGCTTTCCCTTGCTGAAAGGAGATCCGAAGACGGCTTTGAACGATATGCATTCCATCGTACTGACGGAAAAGCTGGCAAAAAAGCTTTTCGGCAAGGAAGATGCCATGGGCAAGATCATCAAGATCGACAACAAAGAGAATTTTACGGTGACGGGCATCGCCAAAGACCTCCCCATCGCTTCCCGCTTCGACTTCGAATACCTGCTGCCCTGGTCCTATTTGCGGCGTGAGGGCGGCGACGATAACAATTGGGGGAATAACTCTACCCGTACCTATGTCCTGCTGAAGCCAAATACCGGCCTGGCTTCGATCGCACCCAAGATGAAAGTGCTGAAAGGCCGGTATCAGCCGGAAGAGACCAAATGGGAAATGTTCCTTTACCCGCTGGAGCGCTGGAGGCTTTATTCCAGTTTCAAAGGTGGAGTAGAGAGTGGGGGCCGCATCGAATTTGTGCGCCTGTTCGGTATCATCGCCCTGTTCATCCTGCTCATCGCCTGCATCAATTTTATGAACCTCAGTACGGCACGCAGCGAAAAGAGGGCAAAGGAAGTGGGTATACGGAAAGTGGTCGGCGCGCCCAAGTCCTCGCTGATCGGGCAATTCATCGGTGAATCCGTCCTGCTGGCCCTTATTGCAGGCATCATCGCCCTGGTGATCGTACAGATCAGCCTGCCGGGGTTCAACCGGCTTACGGATAAAAAATTATCCATCGCTTACGGCGATATCTATTTCTGGTTGAAGGGATTGGGCTTTGTCCTGCTGACAGGCATCCTGGCAGGGAGCTATCCCGCTTTTTTCCTTTCCTCTTTCCAGCCCGTGAAAGTATTGAAAGGGACATTCAAAAAGGCGAATGCCCTGATCACGCCCCGGAAGGTATTGGTGATCCTGCAGTTCACTTTCGCCATCGTCCTTATTATCGCCACGATCATCGTCAAGCAGCAGATCAGCCACGCGCAGGACAGGGAAAATGGATACGACAAGAATAACCTGGCCTATTTTTTCCTTGCCGGCAACATCGGAGAGAAATTTCCCCTTATCAAAAATGAACTATTATCGTCCGGCGCCGCCAGTTCCGTGACCAAGACCAGCGCTCCCCTGACGCAGGGATGGAGCGATAGCTGGGGCTTCGAATGGG
>Ga0307517_10006909_pt1 | contig 16690 bp, 6 predicted proteins | sample 23_EM_MG_FD_194515 | JGI IMG/M metagenome (GOLD analysis project Ga0307517, IMG submission 194515) | Populus trichocarpa ectomycorrhiza microbial communities from riparian zone in the Pacific Northwest, United States - 23_EM | ecosystem: Host-associated > Plants > Roots > Unclassified | place... | reverse complement strand
GTGGATTGTTATAATATTTATGGAAACTTTTAAAAATTTTTGCCTTTAGAGTTTGGCAAATTTCATTTTCGGTCCCTTTAGTTTGTCACTTTATTTTTTTGGTACAAAATCTCATTTTATTCACATCTTGATTCATGAGTTTGACAAAGATGAGAGAAAGTCATCGAAAAAGAATAAAAAAAAGAGAAGGTCGCCGGTTCTCCATATTCCGACAATCTATAAGGCTGATCTTGATATCATTGAGTTTCATTTGATAAAATGAGTTTTATTCAGGTGTTTTTTACCCCTAATATCACCAGAAAAAAATAAATATGGGCTCGAGAATATGAGTTGGGAATTCTTATTCCAGGTTGGTGTTGATTTTATAACATATTAAAAGTTGTTTTAAGGTTAAATACGAGTTTATTGAGATTTTAGAGTTTATTTTAGGTGAGAAAATGGTTGAAAATGAGTTCTTTTAAGGTTAAAGGAGCAAAGCTCAATTAGTAGCCCAAACGAATCTAGTAGGTGATATGTCATTTATCTCCTTTTTTTTATTTTATAAAATAATAATCTACCTTTTACCAAAAAGAGAAATAAAAAGGAAACTTGGTGCGAGCATGAGCTCTTTTTTTGTGGGCTAGACATGTAGGTCCACTCGTCGAACCTGTTTTATTCTTTATTGTTTTCCTAGATTTTTAACTTAAATCCATTAAAATTTATTAATTAAAAATTAATTTGATATTTTTTTATTAAATACCATTAAAATTTTATTTCTTTTACTAAGATCATAGTCCTTTTTTTTTTAATTATATTGGCAAGTACTACCTTTCATGGTGTTTTTTTTAAAACATTTATTCAACTGCTAATTTTTTTGGATATTATTTTATTAAATAACATTCAAGTTTTTATTTATTTTCAAATAATGTTATAGCATTATTTTATAAATATAGGAAACATTCTTTTTGCGCAGCCATTCATGGTGATTCTTTTTTCTTAAATTTTTTTCTGTAACTTTCCTACACATGTTGATTTTTATTACTATATAATTAAATAAGAAATACATAAAAAGATTTATTAAGCACATCCATGTCTATTACCGAGACATGGATTTGAGGAGTTAACCCAAGTCAATTTGAATCAATTCAACTCATCATCATCTCAGTATATAAAAAGAAAGAGTTATACATAGTTATTTTGAGATTTTTTTTATCCTTGGTACCAAACCGGGTTTTAATTGAGTTGTATTTGAGGTTGTATAAAGTATAATTTTCAAATAATTTAAAGGATAAAGTTATATATATATATATATATATATAGGATAAAGTTTTTTGAATTGGTATAGATGTTGGTGCTATACCGCGAGGCGGTGTATCATCGTGAACCAATTGCCAGAAATGCTAAAACAGATTTGTGGGCATACCTCTCCTTGTTTTATTTTCATTTTAGTGGAACGACAAAAGGTTTCTTTTTTAAAAATTGGTGCTTTCTTTCTGCTAGTTATTGTAATAAAAAAACAAAAGGAATCATCATGGAAAGCATGCGGAGTTTTTTTTCCTCTCAAATGAGATAGTAGCTATACAAAACATCTAAATTCAAAGAACCAACTCCGAGGTAGAGGTGATTAAAAAATCGAAAAACTGAGAAAACTAGAAAAAAAATAACTGAAAAAACCGAACCTTGAAAAAAAACCGATTAAACCGATTAAAATTTTGAAAAAACTGATTGGTTCGGTTTGATTTCAGTTTTATAAGCCTAAAATCAAAAACACCAAACCGAACCGAACTGAACCCAAACCGAAAAAAAACTGAAAAAAACCGAGCCAAATCGACAAAAAACCAAGCCAAACTGGTTTGAATCAGTTTCAATTTTTTTTTTCAAATAATTTAATTTAATTATTTTTTTTAATAAAAATCAAATCAAACAAAAATAATTACCACTACTCCAAGAAAATGATAGAGGAGCTAGCCTACGTATTTATGAAGTCTCTGCGACGTGGAAATGTGAAGCAAAAGCAGAAGCAAAAGCAAAAGCAAAAGAAAAGGCAAAAGCAAAAGCAAAGTGAAGGCCAAGATGCAATAGTGGCAGAACGCATGGAAATGTAATTATTTTATTTTTATAAGCAAACGTACAAGGGAAGTCTAAGGCAGAGTCAATGAGTGTAGGCAAAGCGAAATGTGCCGAGATAGATCATCTTGGTCAGTCAATTTTCAGTGAGAGTTTCCTTCTCGCGTGTCATGGATGTTAAATTTATTTTTTTATTAGTATGATTTAAATAAATTTAAAAAAAATTAATTTTTAATTTATAATTGCTAATCAAAAGTTAATAAGGGTAAAAATTATTTTTTCATCCTTTTAACTTTTAAAATTTATTAAAAAAATAAAATAAAAGAAGAGTTTTTAACTTGAATTTCTTAAATTTTTTTTACTTTTTCTCACATCGTTTTTAGTGTTTTCATTATCTTTTATGCTTTTTTTTCCTTTTAAATTTAAAATTTAGATTCATACTTTGTTGAAAGATATTTGAGTCCCATAATTTTAGTTCAAAGAAATTATTTAAAAAAACATCTAAACTAAGGTGGTGTTGTTGAAATCTTGAGAGACATATTGTAAGCATCCTAGTTGCATAAGTGAGAAACAATACAGCATTAAGGACAAATAATTCAGCATTGATAATAATAAAGTCTTATTATTTTAAAGTGCTTCAACAAGTAAGTACCTTATTTTTTTAATTTAATCATAATTATTTTTATTATTAGTATGCATGCTATGGCTTTGATTTTATATCAATTTCAAGTTTGAATATATATTTAATATGCATGCTAGTATTCTTTTATTATATTTATATTGAAAACATATTTGCCTTGGATTTTAATTTTACATGTATATATAGATTTAAACATGTATGCACTCTAGGTGTAAACCCCTGTTAAAATTTCTTGTATTAATTAAAATATTTATTTATAAAATAAGAGAGAAAATGTTGACCACAAGTCTTTCAAAATGCCTTCAATAATTTTATGTACGAATCATGACAATCCAAATAAATTTACGAGGTACAAATCTCATTTTTACTGACATAAATCACAGACTATCCAGTTTTATGTCTTAAGCATGTCTCTCAATCCGACCGTTGGATCAAATTGAGATTTTATAAGGGGTTATCTGACAGGTTGGTGTGTTTTAGGTTAAAATCTCACAGAAACTGGAGTTTGAAAAGTTTCCAAATTAAATACATCAATGTAAAGGTAAAACAAAAAAATAATATAAAGGGTAAAGGTATAATGGTAATGTACCTTAACATTTAACTCACAAACTATTCATGCTTTGTTAAAATATATAAGTTATATCTCATTAATATTTATATAAGTTTAAAGTTTGAGAAATGATGAAAAATGATGTTACATAGTTGGCTTGAATGACATAATTGTCTTAGAGTTGATAATTTGGTATTGACCAATTAAAGAGAGACTCTGTTGAAATTTTAGCAACATAAAAAAAAGTATTCCTTGGGTTTTTCCATTTATAAAATTATGAAATTCATTAAGAGAAATTGGTCTTGTAAGGACAATTGAAATTGAGGATGTTACACTAGGCTTTCCTTGAATATTTTTCTTTATGTTTTGTATCTTCTTATTATGATAAACTAAATATCTTCACTCACTAGTCTAATATATTTATAACAAACTTTGGTTTATAATCTTAAGGCTTTATTCTTTATATTACATTTGTTTTTTTGTTTATCTTGTGAGGAATAAAAATAATGATAAAAATTATATAGATTAATTATGAAACATCTTGCTTTCATTTTTAAATTTAAATTTTAAGTTTATTTAATTTGTTATATTCTTACATATAGTTTTATATCAATATTGTATGTTTTAATCTATAACCTTTTGGTTTGTTTAAAGCTTTATGATTTCTGTTTTTGTTTAATTTTAGGAGGTTGATATATATATATATATATATATATATATTTGTTTTAAAGTTATACTTTATCTTCTAAAATTGTAATTCATGAAATTTATCTGAATATCTTTGAGTTGTTGCATAATACACACATAAAAACTAGACTTTTATAAACCATGTTTATATCTTTGTTTAGTTTATACATGTTCTTGCAAACATTGTTGGTATAATCATGTATTTTGTCTTTCTTATTTAAACATATTGTTTTGACAAAATGCGTGTTTAATTTGAACTGAAATAAACAAAAGTGTTTATTTATTTTTATCTTGCATAATTTAAATATTTTTGTTTATTAAGATGCTATATTACAAGTTTTATTTTTTTATATTACTTTCTTATTATGGAACAAAAATATTTATTTATAATATTATTGGCTACTATTTTTATAATTTATATCATGTTTTTAACTCGAGAATTGGTTTTTCCATCTAATATTGCTTAGGCAAGTACTACTTTGATAGTGATGATTCCACCATCATTTTTATGGTGCATAATGGGAAACCTGAAAAGTTCAATGGACTGAACTTTAAATAGTGACAATATAATTTGTTGATTTATGTGCCTAACTTGAACTTGGTTAAGTTTTTCTAGGGAAAAGTGCTAAAGTTGTCAAATAATTAATTCAATTTTATTATTTTGATAGCTTTGGATGTATGAAATCATATTGATTTTATGCATAAAAAACTACATTTTGAATAGATCAAACAATAAATAATATGATGTGTATTGTTCAATCAAGAGTGAAAAGTCACTTTGAAAATTTTTGGATAAAAAGTTCATGGTTGGAGTTGTCATTATGAAAAGTTTCATAATCAACAAATTTCTAAATCTTAAGAATAACATCGAAGCTATCTGGTTGGTTTTGTTCACGTATACAACATGATTCACGCATACATTATTTTTCACATATACGAAAAGCCTACTAGACTTAATTTACTTGGATACTGGTGATTTAAATTTTATGCAAACTAGAGATGAAAAAAATCTTATATTACTTTTATAGATGATTGAACAAGATAATGTTATAGCTATTTGCTTATGAGCAAAGATGAAGCTATTGAAATGTTTAAAAATTACAAGAATAAAGTTGGAAATCAACTTAATATGAAGATAAAGGTAATAAAAAACGATAGAGGTGGAGAATACGAATCACCATTTGGTGAATTTTGTTTTCAAAATGGTATTATCCACCAAACTACTACTCTTTATCCACCATAACAAAATGATATTGTTGAACGTAAGAACCAAACATTGAAAGAAATAATGAATGTTATGTTGATAAGTTCATGAGCATCTTAGAACTTATACTAGGAGGCATTTCTAACTGCCAATTACATACTTAACAAAGTACCTCATAAAAAGTTAAAAAAGGCATACTCGATCCTTAAATACTTGATCGAAATATAAATTATGGAAAGGTAGAAGACCTTCCTATAAATACCTCAAAGTATGAAGATGACTTGCAAAGATAGCAACACATGATCTTTAAAAGGCCAAGATAAGATCTAAAACTGTGGATTGTGTATTTATAGATATGTATACAATAATAATGCATGTTGATTTCTTGTACACAAGTCAAGTATTAAGGATATGCATCTAATACTATTATGGAATCAAGGAATGATATATTCTTTGAAGATATGTTTCTAAGGAAGGAAGCACCAGAAAATTATTCACTTAAAAGAATGATTGAGGCTAACTCAAATGATCGTCATCAATCAGAAGATGATGAAGTTAAGCTTAAAATGAGTGAAAGGACAAAAATGACCAAAATATTTGGTGTTGATTTTTAAACATACTTGTTAGAAAATAAACCTCGAACTTACTTTGAGGCAATCTCCTATCCGGAAGCTTCATATTGGAATGAGAAAGTCAATAGTGAAATTGAATCCATTATGAATAATCATACATATAGACTAGTGGATCTTATTCTTGGAAGTAAACCATTTGGCCATAAATAGATCTTCAAAAGATGAAAGCTGATGAAACTATTCAGCTAGACTTATTAAAGTTTTTAGATAACAAGAAGATGTGAACTATTTTAACACACATTCACTTGTGTTAAGAAAAAATTTCCTATGAATGTTAAGTCATTGCAACTATTAAGAAGCTTGAAAATACATGAAATGGATGTAAAAAAAAAACTTTCTTAAATAGAGACCTTGATGAGGAGGTTTACATGGAATAACCCGAGGGTTTGTTTTCAATGGACAAGAAAAGAAAGTTTGTAAGCTTGTTAAATTATTATATGGTTTAAAACAAACACCTAAACAATGACATGAAAAATTTGATAAGGTTATGTTGTCAAATGAATTTAAAATCAACGAAGTTGATAAATGTGTTTATGTAAAAAACACATATAAAGGCTGTGCCATTATATGTCTCTATTGTGGGTAGTAATGATCATATGATCAGGTCTACTAAAAAAATATTAACTAACAAGTTTGATATAAAAGACCTGGGTATTGTAGATTGACCAGGTATAAAAATCTCTAGGACATGTGATGGATTGATATTGTCTCCATCTTATTTTGTTGAGAAAGTTCTTGATAAATTTTTAAAGGTGACAATAGCATTGTGAAAACACCAATAGACATAAATATCCATTTGTCCATAAAAAAAGGGCAAAGGAATAAACCAATTAGGATATTATGGGATAATTAGAAGGTTGGTGTATGTTATGAACTACATAAGACCTAATATTGCTTACTTGGTTAGCAAACTTAGTAAACTTATAAATAATCCAATTATAGATCATTAGAAAGTAATACGAAGGGTGCTCTAAGTATTTGAGATACACCTTAGACTATAGGCTGCATTATACTAGTTACCCAATGATACTAAAAGGTATAATGATACAAATTGGATATCCAACACTAAGGATTTGAAATCCATAAATGGATATGTTTTCACACTTGATGGAGTAGTTGTGTCATAAAAATCCTTTAAACAAACATGTGTTGCCAGATCCATAATGAAATTTGAGTTTATTGCTCTTAATAAAGGTGGAGAGGAAGTCAAATAGATTTGGAATCTCTTATAGAATATTCCATATTAGCCAAGACCAGTGCCAATTATTTGTGTTTATTATGACAGTCAATCAACAATTGAAAATGAACAAAGTAGTATGTATAATGGTAAAGATATATACATCATAGAAATAATACCATTAAATACTTTCTCTCAAATGGAATTATTTCCATTGACTATATAAAGTCAAAGAAAAAATATTACGGATCCGTTAACCAAAGGTTTGTCGAGAGAGATTGCGAATAATTCATCAAGAGGAGTGAGTTTAAAGCCTTTAAAAGATGAGATAATGTAATGATGATAACCATACTTAGTTGTTTGGAGATCTCAAGATCTAGGTTTAAATAAAAAACTAAGTTATATAACATTCTCGGTAGCACTAAAAAATTATTATTTCATATTTATTCCTATGATGAAATATATGCTAGCTGCAACGTGATAAATGGTGCTCTTAATAGTTTTTTATATTTTGGTCTACTAAGTGGAGTATAACATAATATTTTTAATGAAAGATCACCTATATGAGTGAGAAGTATGACTGTTTCTTTGAGAATTTCACAAAAGGTTGAATTCTCTAAAACACTCATGAATCCAAAAGTTATTTATGGCCAAAATGAACACAATAATGAGCACCAAAAGAAATATCTAGTTAGAGAATTATGTGAGTACTATTGTTTTGACTTGCATAAAAGGCTGAATAGTTCAAGACATTGCATTCACTATTTAGCCTCTTAAATCCAATAGTATTTCACTAAGGAGTGTTCAAAGCCAAAAACTACATATCCTGATGTAATAATCTACCAAATTAGTATCTCTCAAGAAATATTTGAGTCATTTTCAAATTGGTGAGGCAATTTCCATTCATGTGGAGGGATTATTGAAAATTTGTTTAATTAACATGATTAAAAAAAACTCATCCATTCAGATAAGTATCTATTGGGTTCAGGTTAAATGGTCATCCCTATCCAATTCCACTGCAAAACATTGATTTAAATATTGGGAAGAAAGTAACAAATGTTATAAAAGAAATATATAAGCAAAATTAGTTGTGCGAGACATAGCTTGTGTTTGGGAATGGAAGTTTTGCTGACAAAGTTATTACATGGATCTAAAATAAGTATCAAACAAAAAATAACTATAAAACATATAGCCAAGTTAAACATACTTTATAAACTACTAAAAGAAAATGTGGTACAATATGTGCCCAAGCAAGTTCAAAGAATGAGTTAATTTTGTTAGGAAGAACTCTAGAAAAGGATGTCAATAAATCTAACAAAAAAAAACCTCATAAACCCAACAACCTATTTTTATTCACAAACAATGTTAGAACATATTGTCTAGCCTTACCTCATACATGCCACAAACCTATGCCTCAATGATGAACAATCCCTTATATGTTGAAAAACACTAAAGTGCAACAAACCTTATAATCAAAGCATCTAAAAAAAGAGAGACAAGAATAAAGCCAAATATTCCAATAAAGAACACAAACTCGAGAAAGGGACACGATTTAAATTATGTTCATAAAAGCATAAAAATAGCTGAACAAAGTGAAGGAGAAATGAAAATTAACTATGAAATTGCAACACCAAACACAATAAAAGATATGCAGAAAACTTATACAGAAGAACCAAAAGAGGAACCCAAGCTAAAACATAACGTACATAGCATAAAATGAAATGCAAGAACATATAAAATAGGAAGACAAAATTAAAAGGGAGAAGAAATTATACCTTCCAAAGTATAGATCAAGATATTGAACCACAACAACTCTATTGAAAGGCAAAGGAAAAAAAAAAACCAATCGTAGAAACTTTGTAGAAAGAAGAAATAAGAGATAACAATATATATTCAAAGGAAGAAAAACTTAAAAAACCATTGCTACCAAATCAATCTTGTTTTCCACTTTCTTGGGAATGGTCAATAATTCTTGGGATACAAAAACAGAAGACAATATCTCAAAAAAAAAACATGGTAATGTTAAAGCAATATAAAAGTCACTATTAGAGATCAGTAATTGACAAAACCAATTGCTTTCAATGAGACATTGCATCCTAACCATATACCCTAAAAAATAGCTATAACCCCTGAAGGAAAAAACTACAAAGGCAAAATCTAATGCCAACCACAATCATAACCTAACCAATTTTAGTCCTAACATAATTGTTTTGGTTTTGGTTTTTATTTCTTTTGCTTTCTATTGCTACTTCACCTAATTTTTAATATATAGAAGAGATAAAACTTTTAGTTTTGTTGTTGTAATACCTCAACCCAAATATTTTTGGGCCAAAGTATTATAAGGATCAAATTTAATATAATTTTTTTTGGACTAAATAAAAGAAAAAAGGAGGTACATGTAGTCTTACGTCTATATAAAAAGAAAATATGGAATCCTAGAGTTCATTCACCCTAGTTTGACAAACTTCACAATAGTTTAAAGAAAACACATCTTGAAAGTCACTTGTTCTTTAATAGGTGCAAAGATGAGGAGTGAAGCATATTGAGTGTGAAACCCTGGTAGATTATGAATAAAATGATTGATAAATATGATGAAAATTTCATTAGAGAAAATTAAATAATGAGAAGTAAAATAAACTATTAGTGTATATGAACAAAATATTTATACATGATAAAATTGTTTAGGGAGTTAATTTAAGAAATGTTAAACTTTGGTCACAAAACAATACATTAATTATGGAAACTTAATTGGGGTACATCCTAACAAAGCCTAGGATCATTAATGGAGGGGTTATAAATACACAAAGAAAAAAATCACTCTTTTTCCCCCTCACATGCGCTGGCCAAGACAACCATAAGATAAGCTCCTCTTTTCTTTTTCTTTCACCAAACCCATTTGCATGTCCTTGCAATGAAGATTTGTAAGTGAGATGGTGTGTGTGTGTGAAGAAGAAAGCAAACTTTAAGAGATATTGAGAGAGAGAAGGATAGTTAAAGAGGAGAAAAATAGAGAGAGAATCGAGTGAACCCTGAAAAGAAAAGGAAGGAGAAGAAGAAGAAGAATGAGTTACTTAGAAAATCCATAAACTTAGCTAAAATATATAGGGTAAGATAGATCTTCTTATTTTTAATTATGTTTTGAGTAGACATTGCGGAGGAGATAAAAACCCCTAAATATTGAGATTTTAGGGTTCTTGTGAATACTTAGAAATGAGTATTTAATTTAACAAATGAGTTAAGGTAACAAGGAAAGATAAAAACTAAAGAAATTATAAAAGAAAATTAAGATAAATCAACAAGAAACCCTAACATTAAGGCCGACCACTTTTTTTAAAAAGAAGGGATGGAAATTGGTTTGAAATTTGCAATGTTATATGTTTAAAGAAGTAGGTGAAAGAGAAGTGATATTTAAAAAAAATTGTTGAGATAATGAATTGAATGATCTCGAGTAATTGTAAGAAGGTACATTGTGTGAAATTAAGAGATGAACTTTAATGTATGCCAAAGTCAAAAGGAAACAAAATTAAATGGTAGTTTGAATATGTATTAATGAGGAAACAAAAATGAAGATAAAGTAATTGGAATTAAAGAACTTGAAAAATGAGCTTGTTAGGGATGACCATAAGGTTGGTTTAAAGACAAATCAATTGATTGATAAAACCAAAAATTCTTGTAAAATGTGATCGTATGTAAATTGTATGATGAGGAAATGAGAACAATTGTTGTAATTGTCACAATAACTTATGTATAACTAATATTGCACTTCCTAACATGGATTGTAAGAAAGGTAGTAGGAAATATGAGCTAGTGATGATAAGTTATATAAAGTAACATGAAATTATGTAAGTAATAGTGTGAAGAGTAGGAAACAATCAAATAACTCAAAAAGATCCATAAAAGAACACATTGGCCATTCAACCAAGTCAATGAAAAAAGGAAGGAAGAAAATTTAGGAATGATATGGTTGGATTCATAATGGCAAGAAGAATTATACAAAAAAAATTAATAAGAAATGATTATATATTGGAAAAACATTTAGTGTGTGTGTGTGTATTTCACTTATGTAAGTGGTAATACATGTGTAAGTGTATACATGATAATAATGATAATGATACCTTACTTGAAAAGTGTATTAGAGAAAATGAGATATTAGAGATGAATAAGATGATACGAAAGTATTCGTAAATGCATTATAAAGAATGTAGAAAGATTCATAAGTTAGAGAAGTCTGATAACTAAATATATAATCATGATATATGAAATGAAATGAATTATAAGTTGACAAGTAAATAAATGTATAAGTATGTGTATTAATGACATGTATTAAACATGAATACGAGAATTCATAATTGTGGTGAAGTTTATAAAATAACCTTAGTCACCAATATTATAGTTATTAAGTATCATCACAACATATCCCTAGTTACTGACTTTACGGTCACTAAAACATGTTGTTGGTTTTGAATCATGATGAATGTGTATTTGGTTTGATTAAAGTGTAAATATATTCTTGTTACTTTAGATTTTGGACATGTCGATTGATTTGAACTTTTCATAACTAAAAGTCAGCTCATAAATTGTATACCCTGCTTTTCGGATGTCGTACTAAAGATAATTGGATTTGTATCATAAATGTTGATGAAATGTATATTTATATATTTATTGCTTTTGTGGATTTGTATTTTTCTCACAAGTTAAAATTAGCCTAAGAATTATAAAATTTAATTAGGCTCTTTTTGGATGTCGAATTAAATGTAAACAAGTCACTATGTATATGAATATTAATTTTTCATGTTCTTGCCTTTTTTTCTCTCTTAATTTTATATAGTCTAAACCTTCCTTGTAACTCAAGAATTGAAAATCCTAATAAGATTTTTTCTTGGATGTCACATTAAAGGTAAGTAAGTTGAATTCACATTTATGATTCTATTTTTATGTGATTACCTTTGTCTTATAAATGATTTTGGCTGGATCGATGTGTACCCACATAAACCTATTAAGAGCGAGAGGTAGCCTTCAGGCCTAATTGATATATAACAATAAGAAATGGGTTAAAGCCTAATTAACCATAATCATTTTTTCGGCTATAATACTTATACCTAAAAAGTAAGGAGTGGGTTTTATTATCATGTCCGGGTCCCAAATCACTACTTTAGGTTTTAATAGTCTTTTACTTTTAAACACTCATATATCAGTTTAAACAAATTCTTAGTATGTAAGAACAACAAACACCTTTATCGCAAATTCTTAGCATGTAAGAACAACAAACACCTTTATCATAAAAAATACACACAATGCAACTTTATTCAGGTAGGATGAACAAGATGATAGTTATCTTTCCTATTATATAACCAACCATTTACCTAGAACATCTGAAGACCAATTAGGGTTCCTAATTACCATAAAATTAGGTGCCAAATCTTTTTTTTTTAAATTTTTACCCTAGCTCACCAAGATGTCCCCTACTATAGAATGACAACTCCACTAGAAAATTAATAAGGGCTATGCCTTTTTTCTGGTTTAAAAATGATATGTTTGTTGTGACTTATATTTTAATGATTACCTATATAATGTGATTTGTTTGTTTATTTTTCTACTTTGATTTATTTATTTATTTTTTATATATTTTGTTATCATGCATGTTGGATTGGATATGAAATTATGCTCATGCACACACTGCACAACACTCATTTGCACATGCATCCCTTTAGGTTAGTATGAGGAATTAATGGTGTCCCAATGTGACTTTGTCCCAGGCTAGCATGTGTGAAACCTCAGTCTCTCAATGAAAGTCTACTTGGTTGTGAGTAGTAGCAGATGTGGAATTGACCTATTCTATACTCTTTGCACCTTGTGGGCTTCGAATCGACCTTTTAAAGTTTGTTTACCTGAGAAATGAAGGACCTTTTGAGACCATTAGGTTTGACAAACTACCCATATGTAATGACTAGAACCTTTCTCTAGGGTGTCATCTTATAATGTTACAAGGCAAGCCTAATATGCATGAAATTTTAGGAGGTGTGTGACGAGACAATTGAGATAGTAAATTATACTACAAAGTACTAACAAAAGTATGAAGATTGAAAATAGAGAGGGGTTGTCTGAATACAGGATCTAAAGCATTTGTATCAAATGGCCAAAAGAGCTTATAAACTTCTGGAAAAAGCTAGAAAATACAATGTTACTAGAAGCCCAGTCAGTACACATTTTAATAAGTTGTGATCTCTTTAAGGAAATAGCTCGATATGGCAGAGTTTTTAAGGCATGGTTTGCTAACAAACTATTTTATATATTATCCTATTATTTTAATGAGTAAAATTTTAAAGTTTTCATCTCAAATGGTATAGGTCAAGACTTGTAATTTTCTTATATTTTTTGATAAAGGAAAGTTGTATACTAACTTCCTAAAATATATGGATAATGTGTTAAGTCATTTCCCACGAATGAAAATCTTTAATTTTTATTCTCAAAATTGATAGATTGGTATATGTTAATGGTTCAGTGCTATTTGGATCTACAAGGAAGCATACCAGATCTTTATTTTGTATACCATAGAAAAATAAAACAAAATTTGTTGTAAAATAACAAATGTGGTTATTGGACTTTATATCGCCACCAAACATTTAGCAACTATTATCACCTTTCATGCAAAGCTAATCCAACTTAATTAAATCTTTTTATACTTATATGTGAGAATTTATATTTGTATTCTCACTTCCTTTTACATAGCTCTTCCTTATAAAACCAAACTTCCCCCTTAAACCGACAACACCAAGCTCAGAAAAAGAATGGAGAATAAAGAGAGAGATCTTTTAAAGAAAAACCACCAAAAAAGAAAATGAGTTTATGAAGAGTGAGATAGTTAGACTTATAATTCTGCTTGAACAAAATTTTTTAGAATAGATTATCTAGTGAAGAGCTTTCTAACAAAGAAAATATTGTAGGAATACATACCTTATAACATACCCCCAATGCTTATAATCTTCAAATATAGTTCTAGGTTTTTATTTATAAGGTATTTCCCACCAAAAAGTTGCATTTCATGTTGAACCAATAAACCAAGAATTTCTAAAAGCTCTTAATCCTTTTTTCAGTGTCTCTAAAAGCATGGTCTACCCCTACTTTAGAGCCAACTATAAAGGAGGTTGGTGATCAAAAGCCTAAAGAAGAGTTAGAGGCTAAGAATTTTTTTTATGATAAAAGGATGCCTAAAAACGATCGAGTGTATTGATTTGCATGGTTCTGTAACGGTATCAGAGATGAGTTTGGTGCCAAATATAGTTATTCATCCAAATTTCACGGTGCTCAAGTTTGCTAAGTATATGAGAGTTAAATGCCTAAAGATCTTATCATAAAATCTACTATAGTAAAATAATTAAAGTGATCAAGGATAACAATGCTCATCCACTTCTTTCATGAAAGTTTAAGTGGTGTTGCCCTTACTTGGTACATGAGCCTGGATGGAAGTAAAATAAAAAAGTGTAAAGATCTTGTTGAGGCATTTATGCGCCAATATAAATTTAGCTTGGAAGTAGCTCCTAACAGGTCAAGCTTATAGGTGATGGAGAAAAACAAAAAGCCAGTAAAGAAATGTGCCTAACATTAGAGAGCAGTCTCGACTCATATCCAACCATCTCTTTTAAAAAAAATAGTTTCCCTCTTTATCAATACCTTTAAAAGTTCATTATATGATTATTTGTTAGAGAATGAATCAACTAGTTTTATCGAGATTATGCTCGTGGCTGAATGAATAGAACAAGTAATCAAAGTTGGTAGAGTTGGTGAAACAACTGAATCTATTTCAAGAAATAGAGGAAATCTTAATAAAAAAAAAGAGACTGATGTGCACCAAGTGACTTATCATCCGAAAGGCTATAGAAGCCATCATGAGATACCTTTTCGCCCATATTTCACTTAAGATGACATTATCAATACCTCTTCTCCACCATATTTTCCATTTATCATGCCTACCCACACCATATAGCTCAACTAAAACCATGGTTGACATGTTTTATTAAGTGCCACAATATCCCTAATACCAACCTCTAGTTATACCATAAAAACACCCTACTTTTTTACCATAACTAACAACATGCCAAAAGACATGATAAAAAAAAAAATCATTTTATCTTAATCCCTTTGAAAGAACTATACTAGCACCTAGTTAAACTATGAAAAATTACTCTTATCCCTTATGAATATAAACCAATTTACCCTTATTAGTACAAACATGATAAAAGATATGATTATTATTTGGAGACGATAAGTCATGACATTGAAACATTCACTTCATTTAAGAGACATGTTGGTTTGTTAATTAAGAATGTTTGGATATGCTTCAAAAAAAGACACAAACACTCCATATATAAACATTAACCCTTTTACAAACCATACCAACGCCAATGTTGAAGGAAAAAATTATTAACTTTAAAGGATGTAACGAGTGACACGAAAAGGTCATCTTTGAAAGTACTAATGGCTAAATTGTTTGACATGTTAAAAGCTATAATACATGTTAGCAACCCAAACAGAGCACAACCCATATCATGCACTGGCTAATTTTATGAGTTTCATCAAGACTAAGGGCTTGATAATTACGATGAATTCCACCATGAAGTTGAGAGCTTACTAACTCTTAACACTTCAAGGATTGGATAGAGCATATAATATAAAGAAATCAACATGATGACTTTTGAATCCTTTGAATAGGCAAATTCAGCTGCAAACAACTAAGATGATATAAGACACACATAATATGGCTAGTAAAAGCTAATGATTATAACATTGTCAATTTATTTTTGTTACAAAACTTTGTTAATAAGATCATTTAAACCTTATTTTTCTTAGATTTTTTTTCATGTGTTTTGAGATCATGTTGCATCATTTAATAAAATATGCCTTTGTTTTCATGGTCTATTATTTTTATGAAATCAAGAGATGTATATGTGAGAGTAACACTTGACATAAATATAATAACAAAGTCATTGGTCAGATTTTGAGACATGTTATGTAGATATTAGCCTTATTTTTAAGAATCCTAAAACTTTTTTTTTCCACCCTCAATAAACCTTAAAAGTGTCAACCTTGTTTCATACCTTCACTTTGAACTCCATATTACCTTATTTATTTATTTATTTACAAACCTCTAAAAGGAAAATCTTTCTTTCAAAAAAAAAATCTCATATGGAATGATATAGCTATGCCCAAAATGAGATCAAATGATTTGATGACTTAGATAATGATAAATATTATCCATTCAGGTCATGATCCCACCACTTCTTTTCTAAGATCAATCTCATGGTTTTTATGATCAATAATGATTTTGAATAAGGCTAATATTTATCAACATGAGCATATTAAGATTTGAGATGAAGAAAGATCACCTTTGATTTATCTTCCATAAACAAGATTATATCTTTTACAATCCAAATTTGAGCCTGAAAAATGTTTCTTGAATAATAACCTAGACTAGGATCACTTCTCATATTAGGTACAAGTTTTGAAAATTCTTTAAATAAAAGAAAAGAAAAAAGATAAAAAGTGATATGAATGAGAGTTTGGAAGAAAAAAAAAGCTTTACTAAATGTCCCTAATGTGACACAAAGTCCACAATTGAAGACAAAATATCAACATCAAAGATTGATATAGAATTTAAAGAATTGAGATTGAGGTGAAATCATTTCTTAAAATGTCAAAATCAAGGTGGCAAACCTAGAAGAGCTCCATACAGAATAAGTGATCATGTTTTTAAACT
>Ga0307517_10006907_pt1 | contig 16695 bp, 9 predicted proteins | sample 23_EM_MG_FD_194515 | JGI IMG/M metagenome (GOLD analysis project Ga0307517, IMG submission 194515) | Populus trichocarpa ectomycorrhiza microbial communities from riparian zone in the Pacific Northwest, United States - 23_EM | ecosystem: Host-associated > Plants > Roots > Unclassified | place... | reverse complement strand
TTGTTCTTCACATGCTCTCGGATAAAATAATAACGTGTATCGATGTGTTTACTTCTTTCATGATACACTAGGTTTTTTGCTAATACAATTGCCGATTGATTATCAATATAAATCTCTATAGGATTTTCTTGAGGAAATCCCATATGCTTAAGCTTATTTCTTAACCATATTAAATGAAATATAGCCGAGTTGGCAGCAACATACTTGACTTCACAACTTGATAACGATATTATCGATTGCTTATTTGATGACCATATGAAAGATGCATCTCCTATAATTAAAAAGACAAATCCTACTGTGCTTTTCCTTTCATATAGGTCTCTTCCCTTATCACCTATCTGAGTATCTAACAAGATTGAAGTTTTTACTTGAAGTATAGAATATACCTTCATTCATTGTTCCTTTGATGTAGTAGAGAATTCTCTTGGCTGCATTCAAGTGCGACTGATCTGGTGTCTCCATATATATGCTGATGAGTGCTACTCCATAAAGTATATCTGGTCTAATACATGTTAAGTATCACAAGCTTCCCACTAAGTTTTTAAAGTAGGTTGGATCAATATTTTCTACTTTACTCTTCTCAATTCCACTTCATTTTCAACTAGATTTGATACCGGTTGCAAATTTTCATCTTCAACTTTTCAAGAATATCTTTGGCATAACCGCTTTGGGATAGAAAAATCCCTTTTTTTTTGTATCACTTCTAATCCAAAAAAATATGTCATTAGACCAATGTCTATAATCTCAAACTCTTGCACCATACTTTTCTTAAAATCCTTAAACATAATAGGATTGTTGCCAGTGAAAATTAGATTATCGACATATAAGCATGTAAATAGCGTGCTTCCATCATCTTCTTTCTCTACATACACTTTATATTCATATGGGTATTTTTCAATACATTTTAATTGTCTATGTTATGCAACTAGTGAGATCATTAGTTTGATTGTCTCTAGTTGGGCTACAGGAGCAAATACTTTTCTATAGTCAATGCATTCTCTCTAATTGTAGCCTTTTGCCACTAATCTTGTTTTGTATCTTTGTACTTCACCCTTTGTATTCTTCTTTGTCTTATAGACCCATTTAACACTAAATGCTTTCTTGTTTTTTTGGTAGATTAGTCAGCTTTCAAGTATCATTCTTCTAAATGACATGTATTTCTTCATCCATTACTTCTATCAATTTCTCTTATGTGACAACTTCATTGAAGCTAAGTAGGTCACTATCTGCAAAGAAATAAAATAGAGTTATATCTTTCATGACTTGAGTGACATCATACAAATCTTCTATATTTCTCATCTTTCTTGGTTCTTTTGATGAGAATGCTTATAACGATAATGATGAAGATCCTGATATTGGTGTGTTTCTCCTGTTAAATACATGGAATTTGTGTACCGGAGTTTGTGGCTCATCTATTTATATTATTGGACCTTCTGTAAGTGCTATTGGTACTTTCACTTCATCTTTAAGGATTAGATCAATACTGATACATTTGACTTCTTCTTGATCCTTATTTCATTGCCAAGTTTTATCTTCTTCAAAGATAACATCTCTACTTATAATCACCTTCTTTGTGATGAGATTATACAGTTTGTATCCCATCCTTCTATAACTATATCCAAAAAAGATGCATTTCTCATTTTTATCGTCGAGTTTAGTCCTTCTTGCATATGAGATCTTTGCATAGGTCACACTACCAAAAACTCGAAGATGAGTAACATTTGGTTTGTGACCATTCCATGCTTCTTTAGGAGTGATAGCTAGCAGACTTTTGGTTGGGCAGCAATTCGGTAGATACACTGTATATTACACTGCTTTGGCCCAATATTGTTTGGGCAACTTATTTTCTTTAAGTAGACTTTTTGCCATATCAAGAATAGTTCAATTCTTTCTCTTAGCCACACCATTCAGATGTGGTGTAGAGGATGGTGTTGTCTGATGCCTAATCCCTTGTTGTTTACAAAAGGCTTCAAAGTAATTTGATGTATATTCTCCACTTTGATCAGATCTTAGAGTTCTTATGTTATAGTCACTTTGCTTTTTAATTGTTGTTACAAACTCTTTCAAACAATCAAATACTTCTAACTTCCTCTTCATAAAATATACTTGTGCATTTCTGCTATAATCATCAATGAAAGTAAGGAAATGCCTATTATGTCCAGTTGACATTGGCTTTATGGACCACACATGTCAGTGTGCACTAACTCTAGTTGACCTATAACTAGCTCTGAGGTGCTTGTTGAGGATACAACTCTTACAGACTTCATTTGAATGATCAATATAGGGCATGGCATACCTTTGATCATCTTTTTCCTTGCTAGCATCTTAAGACTTGTAAAATTCAAATGTCCAAGCCTTAGGTGTTAGAGCCACTTTTTATTATTGGTGATGGCACTTAAACACTTTGTTGTATCATATTAGATGTTTAGAGGAAACATCTTATTCTTAGACGTCTTTATATATGCAATTAATCTCATTGTAATCCTTGATTGTAAGATGGCAATCCTTCATGAAAAGAGTATAACATTTCTCTAAAAGTTGGCATACACTCAACATGTTGTGCTTTATGGTTGGAATATAGTAAACATTTGTGATGTAGCTATAGTATCCATTCTTCAACCTGATTGGGATGTTGGTTTTGCCCTTTACTGGAACTTTTAAGGTATCTCCAAAAATGACTTGTCCTTATACAGTCTCATCTAAATCAACAAACAAATCATATTGTCCATACTTATAATTTCTAGCTCTAGAATCTAGATACCAAACATTCTCTTGATTCTCACCTAGTCCTTGTTGGACAAATAATGTAGTTGATCCTCTTATAATAGTATCTTCCTCTACATAGTTGGCTTGTTCATTTACCATTGATGAAGCTTTCTTTCGATATTTAATGTTATAATGCCCAAACTGATTACAACTATAACACTGGATATTCCTCTTGTCTTGGTTATTGTAAACTCTTCCTCTTCTTCTAGGAGCAAATGTTTATTTTCCTCTTCCTCCTCTAGTATTTTTTTTTTTCTAACACCTCTGCCTCTGAATCCTAAATTCTAAGATCATTTTCCTTGAAATCGTTGAAATCCTCCTTATCCTTGTTGGCCACTTCCTCAAGTGGTATATCCACTTGTTGAAGTCCTTCTTGTTCATATATGCCTTCTTTAAGGGACCATTTTTTATGGCAAGACATGCTTTATTACTTTATCTCAATTTCTTTTCACAATCTTTTGTTCAAGAGTTTGTAAAGAACCTATAAGCTCATCCACCGTCAACTTGTCCATTTCTTTGGACTCTTCAATAGCGACAACAACATAATCAAATCTTGGATACAAGGATCTCAAGATTTTCTCAGTAATCTGAGCATTTGTGAAGGCTTCTCCATTTCTTCTTATTTGATTAACTATCATCATAATTCTTGTGTGATAATCAAAAATAGATTCTAAGGACTTTATTTGCAATGATTTAAATTCACCTCACAAAGATTGAAGATGTGTTTTCTTGATTCTATCAGCACCTTTGTATTTTTGTTAGAGAGCCTCCTATATTTCTTTCAAGGTTTCTATAAAAGCGATGATCTAAAATGTGGCTTCATTGAGACTTCGATAAATAATGGTCTTGACTTTGTTGTCTTTTTTTCTATTGGCTTTGAGGACTTGCTTATGTGACTCTTGTAGAGAATCTTCTGCTTTTTTAGAATCTGGTTCATCATTACCATATTCCATGATATCTGTAAACTCTTGTGAGCTAAGAAATGCCTTCAGTTTGATACACCAATTATCATAATTGTCTTTGGTCAGCTTCAAAACGAGTGTTTGTGTATTTGTTTGTAGTTATTTTATTCTTTGAATGACTATATCACATTTTAGGAGTTGAATTTGACAAGACAAACATTGTAGATGAATCTGGAATGGTCAAAATAGTAGGGAATCAATTTGACTTGGTTGAAAATGAGTCAAAATAGGTTGAACCAATCAAAAAACCGATTCTGAACGTTAGTCAGTTTGCTGGGGTTGAACTATGAATATTCTTTAGCCGACAGCTTGAAGGCTTGGCGCAGATCACGACTTGAATAAATGGCTTGGAGGCTCAGCTGATGGCTCGACTTAGGCAGTCGGCTCGACTCAATATATGGTGTGCGTGCACATCAGTCGTCTTCTTCCTCTTGGCGCGTGGGCTGCGCAACTTCAGGCTGCCCGTGTGGTTCACTCTTTGGTCCGATGAGGCTGATTTTTGCACCGTGCAGTTTGTATTGAAGAACCCTACACTATGGAATGATCAAAATATGTTTTTTGATAATTTTGAAAATTCAGATGTATTTCAAAAACTTAGTTTTTAACGAACAAAGCTCTGATACTAATTGGTGGTAGGAAAGACTACTAGTGGTGGTTTTAAAACACTCAGGAGAGATAAAACAATATGTTTTATTTCATAAACAATAAGCTTGCATAAATTGCAAACTCTCGAACTCGTTTTTTTCTCTAGTGTTTTTCTTTTTTATTCCTTACACTCAATAATATAAACTTAACTGCTTATTTATATACAAAATAAAAACATTAAAAATCAAAATTTTATATGTAAAAGATAATGTTAGGTGGCAATGTGAAAGCATATGGTGGTTGCGATTATTAAAAATCAAAATTTTATATATAAAAGATAATGATAGTCGGCAGTGTGAAAGTAAACTTAGGGACTGCCAGTCAATAAGTTTACAAGAACAAATTGGTTATGTCAATTACTTTAGCAGTTGCATCAGCAAAAAGCAATAAACCAGCGAACCCCTTCCAGCCATGCGAAAGCGCCCAGAGTTGTACACCACTATTAAATCAACGAGGCCAGCTTCTTCAAACTTCGTTGATATGCCAGTCCCTGGACCAGCTCCAATTATCGGCAATCCTTTACCTATTTGATCGCTTAGATGCTGCAATATTGCCCGAGTCTTTTGCAAAGTCTCTGCCACAGTATTAGTTGGTAACTGGTTAGATTTTTATACAAAATTTCGATTATTCATAACCTAAATGCATTTGTTAGATTCCATAACCATGTTTATTGCAGTTTTTTTGAGTCACGAGATGAACTTAACGGTTGCAAACTTGCAATTGATACTTTCCAGACAATTCAATAATACATTGTTGAGACTAGGCCTTGCATTTTGGAATATTTTTATAATGGAGAAATGTTTTTGACTATACCTGGTCTTGACCATCTGGGTAGTTGCTTGGGCTGTAATAAACAGTCTCATGGCTTGACGGATTCAGAGTGAAAACGTCATGAAGGTCTAGACTGGGTTCAGAAACAGGATTTCGGAGATGAGTGGAATCCTTAGGTTTACCCAAACTAATCTCTAAGAATATGTCAACCAACACATCCGCAAACTCAAGGTCATTGATATTGTAAGGATAAACCTTTACCTGTTATAACAGACTCAAATTTATGAGGTAAATCATGATTGACAGCCAATAAGATAATAATGGACAAGCAAATGAAGCACTGATAGGAGGTTGGAACTCCGACATGCACCATTAATAAGCAACAACTTCACCTGCCGATCTTCTGTTGTTTGTATAAGCTTCTGCTGTTCATTTACTAGAGTAGCGGTAGCCTCAGGATCATGAAAGGGCTTGTCAAGGGAATCCAAAACTAACTGTGATACCCTTTTGTGGCAGGCATACACGGACCTTTGATGATGATTTGTTGAGCTTATCTGCTATAAAAGCAGCAAATTTCTTATTTTCATCCACTGTGGTTCGCATGAGGGAGACCTGAAAGTGAGAAATACATATGGCAAAAATACATCAGAACACCTCTATTGAGTGAAACCACAGACCACATTGCACTCATTTGCCAATTATATTGTGGAATTAAATTAGATGGTCTTCCTAATCAGGAATTTTATTTGGTAGGTAACATTGATGAAGCTACTACAGAGGCTACAAGCTTAGAATTGGAGAACTACTGGAAGAAATGATCTACAAGCTTAGAGTATCAAATCCAATGATCCAATGTAAGGTTCAGTTTGACCACTAGCAAAAGTAGATACCATGACTTTAGGCAATCCAATTGGAAGAGATCTGAAAGTTGATGATATTAAAGATGTTCCCCCATTGCCTCCAAGGCCAATTGCTCCAGAAAGAGCACCATCCTCTTTGACTTTTTGTAAGAAATTCTTAAGAGCTCCACTCATTACAGCAACAGCTTGACCACTATCATCTGGAAGCACATTTCTTCTTTGTTCAGCTGAACCAAGATAGCGAGCCAGAAAATCCTTTTCTGGTCACAAACTCAAAATCTCCAACGCTTTCAATCTCTTCACTACCAACCGAAACATCAACACCCAACCACCTGAACCTGCAATTACCAATAAAAAATTCTGAAAACAAGCCCTTCATTTAGTAACTATGATACACCAAGTCCCCTGAAAATCCTAAATGTAAACCAAACCAACATAATATTTGGCCCATACCTTGGTTTGAGTGCATCATCCTTGAACAGGGGCCATGCTAATGTCCTCTATATCGTTTCAATTCTCATATCATTCAGCTACTACATTAACTAACCATAAAAGTGGAGTCTGAACTACTTCTGATAGGTGAGTACCATATTCCAAGAAATTCCCTTGTTTTGTTAAGCTAGTGCATTTCTCATTTCATTATAATCAACAAGAAATAAAACCCAGAAATCAAAATCCAAGATTTCTTAGTTTCTTTCACTAGAACTATTTATTGATGCGTTTTTATTGATCATTCAATGGAGTTAAGCAATGAAGTATCTTAGAAGAAGAGTCGGTGAAGGAGTTGAGATTGGATCTGACTGAATCAGAGAGGAACAGGAGCTCGTCGAGCTTGGTATCAGCCGTCCCTATACAGAAAACTTGAGGATTTTTGCAGAGATGAGCCATATTTTGGAGGGTCAAAGACTCAAAATGGTTGTTGAGTGAGAGATAGAGAGAGAGGGGATCTTAATTTTATTAACGCGTGCTTTCTAACTGATAACGGCTTTCATATTGGCGCGGGAAAGTATTGGCAATGACCTATTGTGTGCCGCTAACCATAGGTGTTTCCTCCCTGCTAATATTATTTTTTTTCTTTTCTTTTCTGTCATTAAAATTTGCTTTAGTCCGATTAAAGTTGTTATAAAAGATTTTTAGTGTGCTTTGATGCTGTGTTAAGTAAGCCCTCAGTCTCCTCCAAAAAAAAACTCACCAATCTTGAAATTAATCTCAGAAAAAACAATTTTTTTTTGTCGAATATAGGTAAACAAAAAAAAAAAACTTGCATGTAATTATAAAAACATCTAAAAAATGAGAAATTTTATGGTGCATAATTAATAACCAGTGTTATACTATTAATTATTTTTTAAATTCACTTTAAAAAAATATAAATAGATATAAATTGAAAACTTTATTTTTTAAAATAGATAAATAACTACTTTGTTTGTATATTTCAATTGACACTCAGTTTTTTTTATCAAAAGATCTCAACATTGAATAAAATATAATAATAATAAAAAGAATTCTTCAATATCCTGGACTTATCTCATACAAAGACGGGAAAATATACTTTCTAAGGATTCATCCTTTGTATAATATATGAATATGATCGTCTTTGCTCGCTAGCATTTATGGAAGAACATGCTTAGTTTTTACAATTGTTATTTTGAATGCATCCCCATGTCTAGATGAAGGAGAAAATGACAAACCATTAGATACGTGGAACTCTCACATATTGATTGTGCAATTGGATGGATCATAATTTTTATTATTTTTTATTTTTTTATGAAATAGCATTACGTACTACTTCTTCTTCAACAAATGATCTTTCATGTCATGAAATGAGATAATGAAATCTTTGGTTGTACGTACTCACTTAACTAATTGTTTATTTTTTTTAAGAGAAAATTACCCTATCATTTAAATTTACTTCTTATCAAGTTTTGAAAAATTATTATTTATATACACTCAATATTCCGACAAAAAAAAAATCAACAATAAATATTTGATTATTTACTGTATTTCTATTATATTTTATTTAATGACAAAAATTCTTTTAAACTAAATATTATAACTTTATTGTCAAATTAAAAAACAAAATTAACCACCACCCTCGTCCTTTTCTCATAGCCAGAAATTGGATGCCTATCTTATCCACTTGCAAGAAAACACCAACCAACTAATCCAGAAACATACGCATATGCAAGATTCTAAGATGAGTCTGGAACAATTTGATCTCATATCCTGGTTAAATTCTTTGAGTAAGTTAGATGGCCATCACTCAATAGTAATTGGCTTGAGCAACCTCGTTCACATCATTGCTTTAACGTAAACACTCTTTAATGTTGGGTTGCTGCAAAAACAGTCACTTGTGCATCAAACATTACAATCTCATAATTAACATGTCCCAAGGTCTCAATCTTTAAGCAAGCAGTTAGTAAAAGATTGAGATCCAATGTTGAGATACCGACATAACTTAAAGAAAAGATTCTAAACAAGGGAATTTTTGAAAATTAGGTTTCAGCTTTCATCTACTATATTTTAACAAGCCTTGTGCATGAGCCAAGCAATAATTATTAAAGCAAAGAACTCATCTACATCATCCATTAAAATTGACAAGTCTTGTAACATAGTAGTTTGAAATATTATTTGAGTTATTGGTATCTCTAGCCGACTAGTTTGAGATCACGATAAACATTTTAATAATTGGAATTGAATGAAAGAGTGAATGCCTTAGCGACAAGCTTCTCACCACTGCCAACTTGTTCCAGAGGCTATCAACATGTCCCAAGCACCCCCTAGCCGTGACAAAATATTCCCAATAATTTTAACTCGAAGATATTACATTACTTGAAAAATAAATCCATATTTGTTAATAAACACCAACCAACTAACCTAAAAGAATACCCATACGAAAAAAAAAACCTTGATATTCTCCTTTAATCCATATTTGTTAATAAAACGCCCCATGAAATTATTGGGTCAAGCATCTCCTATTTAAAGATTAAATATTGATCCGATAACTTCATATCCTCAAAAACTTTTGTGTTTAATTTGATGATTCATGTTTAGAAAAAGAGAAAAAATGGTGTGTGAAATACAAATAAATATCTCTTGAAGAGAGAGAAGATATGTGTTGTTTGATTGATTTTTTAATTTAATATATATAAGGGTAAATTGATTATTTTATTGGATTAAAAAAACCTAACAAAGGATGTAAATTATAACTTTTGAAAACTTAGTAGGCAAGTGTAATTTTGACTAAACTATAGGATTCTAGGGGTTATTTGTTTTAATGGTAACAATAATTTACATATTAATCCATATTTAATTTTTTATTTGAACAATCTTAAAGACACTTCCCTCGTATCGACCTAATATATTTAAATTCTTTTAATAAACTTCTCTTAATAACAAGTGCAAGATTTGAATCAAATAAATTAAAAAATAAAACATAATATACTATCTTAATTATAAGGTAAATTTCTTAAAGTCGTGGATTAAAATTGATGGGTAAAAAAAATAAAAATAGACAACTTGGTTCTCCATTAAGACAACCCTCTTCGCTAATAGGCCTAGGTCCAAGCAAATAACCTACTCGTTAAGCTTTAGAGGTCCACAATAAATTGTATTTGGGCATTGACTTAAGTCATAACCATTCTAGAATTGAATCCCAATCTCATGCAAAATTCTCAAGGAGCCCAACATTAACACATATAACAATGTAGTGTTATGACCTTTAAAAAGTACAACCATGAAAGCTTACTTCTCTAGCTACACCTCATGGTGCCGCAACCTTTTATGTTTACAAACACGTAAATTATTAGTGTGGCGCCTAGCTTTCCCGTCAATGCCTATAACACGTCCATATGTCTCACCAATAGCTTCAATCAATAGTTAACTCACAACAAAGGTAATTATTCTTCGTGATTAAGCTCACATTATATGTCTATAGCTCCACGCCTTACGAGGTAATTTTATATGACCAGGTGTATAAATACTTTAGGTTACTAAGTAACAACACACAAGACCATATAAGACTGCATATCAAGATAACATATCACTATCTTAACATGCACTCTCCTATATTCTTGTTCTTATTATTATACATTATTGACTTAAGTATTGGATGACCATCTATTTTGATAAGGAACTTGTTTTAGTAAGATAACATAAAATGATCAAAGCCCTTGTCCTATAATTTATTGAGTTAAGTATTGGAGGGTTATCTATCTTGATAGGGAACGTGTTTTAATAGGATAACATGAAATGATCAAAGCCCAAACACCTTATCCCAGAGACAGCCATGGAAAGCCCAATTCCAATTTAAAGTTTTTATGACTTTATTATTGGCGCTGCTTATGGGAACTTAAATAAAAGCTAGTTCATTTCTATTTTAACCTCACCCAAAATTTCTTTTCATGATAGATGACTTAGAACACACCAGGATATGGAGGATAATTGACCTCCCTACTATAAGTACATTTACTCTTTCAAATCTCTAAACTTTCCATTAAATGAATGTTCTCTATGAAGTTGTTTTAACTACATAATAATAGTTTTGCACTCTTTCACTCCCTCAACAAGTGACACAATACCTAGTTCTATTACATGCATCACTGAATGCATATAGACATCCCTAGTTCTCTAAAGGAATATAACAGAATGACATAAAAAAAAACATGAGAATACTCATACTCTAACCCTCCAAAGAAATCTCTCCCACTATAAAGGGCGTTCTCAAACTTGATGCTCCAAACGTGAACTCTAATGGTAAGAAACTAGAGCCTCAACAAGTCTTAGTTGCAAGAGTAGCTATCGTAATCTCACTTTTGTAATCATAATAAAAAAGACCTCAAAACGATAATAGACCAATAAAAAAAGCTTCCAGGAAGGAATACCATCCCCTCCAAGTGGAAGATTTTCTAATTTATCATCAAGTAATGTACACTTGTCTCTCTAAGGATTGCGTGTCTATCAATACTAATTTAAATAATTATGATGGGCTTACAAACTCAAGAGAGCATATATAGGATATATGAAATAGCTTGGAACTTGTAACACAAGATAATATTACTATGTGTAAAGTCCTTTTGACAACATTTTACAGATCTTCTTAGGTGTGGTACCATAACCTAAAATCTAGCTATATCCTTGAATTTTATGATCTTTGTGCTAAACTCATCTCTAATCTCAGTACAAACATACTAGTTAAAAATAGTATAACTAAGATCTTTACCATCACATAATGAGAAGATGAGAGAACCAAAACATATCTCCAAAAGTTTAACAAGAAAATGCATAACATAAAAAATATATTTCAACCTATTAGAACTAAAGCCCTAATTGTTAGAGTCTATAACTATTCTTTGTGGGAATGACTAATACTCTTTTTGACTAAAATCTTCTTAAAGAGAAATAAAAAACAAAAAACCATATTTAAGTAAAAGAAGTAAGAGTCACGAGGCAAGAAACACCCTCGATTCCAATAATAGACAATAAAATCTCTTAAATGTCATTGATATCTTAACAATCTTAGGGCTTCCAAAAAGAACATAAAGGGATCCATTCACGATCGACTAACATTTCCAAAGCTAATGATTGCCACGCGTACTAAGGTATTAGCTTCCATAAAGGAAAAGGAATTCATGCAATATCCTATTCCAATAAAGAGTGGTGTGAAAACAAAAAACTCATAATATTTTTTTTCATCATGACAACAAGCATGACACCAATAAATGTTAAGCCTTAAAATAAAAGATAGAAAGATTAATCACTAGGGGTTACCTTTAATGGTTTATAAGGAAGAAAGTTCAACTCGGATAGCAAGAGAAAAAGGTCATCGCATCCCATAATATGTTGCCTAAGATCAGATAGTTTGTTGTGATTGTATCTTCATTTACATAAAATAATCTTTTGAAATTTGTTTAATGATCAATATTATATCCCCAAATAGTCTATATACTTTTTTTTTCTCTCAATGATATTGTTTATCTCCATATCTTTAAATAAAATCTTCAAACAAAATCTATATATCTTTAATAAAATCTCCTTACAAAATCTCCATAACTTCAAAGAATGATCTCCCTAAACATTCATAATGACAATTTCTTTGTCGATCCATCATTGTCATTGACATAATTCTAGCAATGACAAAATTTTTATTTTTATAAAACATTTTCCATGTTATTCCCTACATCTTGATGAGAAGAATTTCATAAGTCTTTCAAATTACATTTAATTTTAAAAACTGGTGGAGCAACTGATAGATTAAAAAAAAAAAGATAACCAAGCTATTTGTTTAGGCTTAGTCCTTTACAGACAAATCTGTCAGCTAATGGGCCTTGCCCCAAGAAAAAAACATTGTCTGTTGAGTTTTAGGAACCTACAACCAACCATATTGGGGCCTCGACCCAACCCCTAACTATTCAAGGATTTGCAAGCTCACTTCTCTATGAAGCCTAGGCTTAGCATAAGTTACAATACAGTGTTACGACCTATAAGAAGTTAGTATGGCTCTGCAAGCTCACTTCTCTAGCTAAGCCTTGTTAATATAATATTTTAACTTTATATACTAATAAATGCATAAATTGTTAGACTTTCTTGCTAATGGCTATAACATGCCTACTTGTATTGTCAATAGTTTTCACCAATGGTTACCTAAGTTGTAAAAGTAATTATTCTCCATGATTATGCCCACACAGTATGTCTGTAACCTTATACTCTACAAGGTAATTTCATATGACCTAGGTGTATAAATGCATCAGGCTACCAAGTAACAACACACAAGGCCATATAACAACACAATACACGACCATCACAATATACATTCTTTTATATTCTAGTTATTATTGTTATATATTTTTTTCCTCATAAAATTGACCAACTTAAGCATTTGAAGGGCTTTATCTTGATAAGCAACTTGTTTTTACAAGAGCATGAAATAGTTGTTGAAATCTCAAATTCAATTTGAAGTTTTAACGACTATAGTTTATTTTCACATATAGGATTGACTTTGTTAGATAAACAAGATTGATGTAATAATTTCATGATGCATATCAATAACATATCCTTTTTTGTTATATATTGAGATCTCGTCAAATCTACCTCATATAAAGGAAACTAACCTCTACTTTGTGGGTAAGGTTTCAAGTTAACTTTTAATGCATGTGTTATGGATGCATTTTCAGGTATAATGAATCTTAATTGGAGAAAAAATTTGCTTAATAAAATAAATTATGAAATAAATTAAATGATAAATAAAAAAAGAGGTGTTGACGCTAATTACATAATAAAATTGGAAGCTAATCTTCCTAGTGAAAAGGAAAAGATAGATATAAATACATATGTTTTACATCAACTATCTATTTAATTTTATATAATTTTATTAATTTTTTGTTAGAGGTTAATTTGTGTTGCCAATAACAAACCTTTTTTGTTTTTATGAACACAACATTTAAATACAACTCATTTATGTAAAAAAAATTGGAGGAAAAAATTATAGATAAATTATAATAATCTCTTCAAAGCATTATAAAATTAAAAAAATATTTTAAAAGATCAATTATCATTTTTAAAAAATTAAACCAAACTATTTAAAAATTAAGAGAGAGGGTATTAATCAAGGAGAAAAAAACAATAAAAAAAACAATGAGAAAGACCAAAACTAAACGTATAGCTAGCCATCAAAGAGCAGGCTTAGAAGTCTATGCTCGTGCCTAACTTTTTTTTCTTAAAAATGTTTTTTTAAAAAAAATATTTGGTGTTGGTCAACTATAATGGCAAGTGACCTATCAATGTTTGGTCAATTTTCTAGTCACCTCTGCAATTGAAAAATAGAGGTTCAAGTTCTTAAATCCCAAAAACATATTTTTAACTCATTTTCACCTAAAAATACCTCTAAATACCTTAAAAAGATCAATAAAACCATTTGCAACCTCAAAATACCCTAAAATCATATTAGAAAAATGAAAATCAACAAAATAAAAAAACTAAACAGACCCTAATCTACTTTTTATACTATGTTTATAGAAAAAAATTACTTTCATAGAACTTTTTTTTTTAGAAGATGGACTTATTGAAGCAAAAAAAAAAAAAAATTAGCCATAGTGGCATGAATGTGACTATACAAAAGCTTTCTCTTTCCTTCAAATTGTTCATTAACTTCCTCTCTCCTCTCTTAACATATAGGGATTGAAACATGAAGAAATGAGTTTTATACTTAAATGTTAATTAAAAAAAAAATAAGAATCAAATAATAAAAAGACTAAAACTTCAAGAATTAAAATGAAGTTTTCCATGACAAATAGTGATCGGGTTTTTTTCTATTGAAACTGATCCTTTTTTTTTAATTGTAATTTTTAACTATGATTATAGTTTGATTTTGCCAAATCAATGTCTAATCAATTATAAAATAGTGTTTACAATTATTTATATTTGAGATAATGCAAATTAGATGGAATATGTTAAAAAAAACACAATGATAATGTAATATGAGATGATAAAATAAAAAAAATATCAAAACTTAGAAGACAACTAATTACTCAAAATGAATAGCCAAAAACCCATATGTTTTAATTTTAGTTTAATACAATATTCACAATAATGCCACATCTAATTATATCGTATGGAAATTTGAGGGAAAAGAATACTATGCTTGACTACTTTCCATTAAAAAATTTCAATATGGCAATTATGATGTTTGAAATGTCACATGACGGAGCATGATGGGTTGGGCTCATAACATGGGGCCATTGACATTGGCATTGGCATGAGATATATTTGCCGACACTGATGACAAGTGTGTGGATCATGGATTTGGGCCTTCTCCTCCGGCTTCTTCTCCGGCTTCTTCTCTTGTGGCTTCTTTTGCCCATCTTGTTTTGGTGGTGCCGGAGGTGGCCCTATGCTCACTACGTCTGCATGTTTCCCTGTTTTTCTTGTACGCATTATTATCTCATACGGGTCTGCATTTCCTGTTACCGTTAATGTTCCCTTCGCTTGATCAGCCTCAATCTTATCTACACCTGCATATAACATCAAATTTGAAGATGACATCAATATATATATGTAAAAGATGAGCATAGTATTAGAACTTCTATGATCATTGTAGTTTTGTGTGAACTTTTTTTTCTCTTTTACAATAGAAAAATTTGTAGAAAGAACTTAGTCAGAGCATATGGGATGTCAAGAAGTGACACTAGCTCCCACGGCCACGTTATGTGCGAAATTTTCCAGCCAGTTTAGCTCCTTAAAGACAAGAGGAAACTAACTATGATCCAATCTCTTAGGAAACCATAAAACTAGTATGTACTGTAGAACATGAGATTGAAGATTTTATCATCTTCAATCTTGTACCACTTTAATAATCGAACACTCACCATGATTTATTAGATGTTTCTAATCTTTGGACCAAACCATAATAAAGTAAATGATTGAATATCACTCCAAGAAAGAGGGAAACATAAAACAAATTGTTAACAAAATGCTGGGCTTACCTTCAAGTGTAGACACAGCTTTGAGAAGCTTTTTCTTGCATTTCTCGCATGAAATATCAACCTTCAAGACTGTTCTTTGTGCCATGAGTGACACACTATTTCCTTTCCAAGCTCGGTCTCAAACTAGCTTTGAGCACCTTAGGATCACTCATGCATGCCATTTTAAAATCCGCAAGAACCTAATAAAGAAGAGAACCGTTGTAACGAATCATTGGGTTGTTCACCTTCCAAGACAAACTTCTACAACTTGTGCCTTCTTGCAATTGTCTTTTATCCCTTGTCTACGCTACTAACAACCTTGATTTTATGTTGGATTAAGCTAATAAACTTTGGAGATTCAACCCCATTTTCTTGACTTTTCTTTATGTTCTGGTTTTTTTATTCAGATGGATCTATTTTGCTGGTTTGATTCATTAATTCTGCAGGCGGTTGACACCAGATGCTACCTTGATTTAAACATGTTGCAATCAGTGTTAACATGCTGACAACCAAATGACCTGCAAGTTGCATTGCCTGCACCCACCCTGGGCAGGGAAACAATTAATTATGATTAGATAATGATTGAAACAATAAAATTAAGTATTTGGAAAATTTAATTCGGAGGACGGAAATTAATTTGATTATTGAAAGTTGTGCTTATTGAAAACGTCACGAAAAATAAACAATCAATCAATGGGTCTTAATTAGTCTTTATTTCACTTAGTTGACCGAGTTTATATAATTTTTGTTTTAAAGTGTTTATCAATATCATGCCTATGAAACTCATAAAGAAATCTCGATGCGTGACACGGCACTACAAGATTTCACAGTTTTACCGACGAAAAAATTCCGTCGGTGTATGATTATAAGTTCGTCGGTGATTTTTTTACCGACGTCATCACCAACGGCATACGTCCGTCGGCTTTACCTTCGCTGGTGATTCCCCATTCCGTCGGTATATCGGTCGGAAAAACAAAAAAACCATTTACCGACGGTTTTACAGACGGAACGTGCGCGCCAAAAAAAAAAATTCCCGCTTGAAATATACCGACGAATTTTTATTCCGTCGGTGACATTGTAATTACCGACGGAAAATATCCGTCGGTACATCGGTCGGTGAATGTATGAAATACCGACCGAATATGTCCGTCTGTAAATTCGTCGGTACTGGTGGAAGCTACTGTCAAATGCCGACGGATTAATTCCGTCGGTAAGTCTGTCGGTGAACGTTTAAAA
>Ga0307517_10006906_pt1 | contig 16699 bp, 11 predicted proteins | sample 23_EM_MG_FD_194515 | JGI IMG/M metagenome (GOLD analysis project Ga0307517, IMG submission 194515) | Populus trichocarpa ectomycorrhiza microbial communities from riparian zone in the Pacific Northwest, United States - 23_EM | ecosystem: Host-associated > Plants > Roots > Unclassified | place... | reverse complement strand
TGATTGTAACCATGATTTAAAATCATTTCCACACTAGACTATCCAAGACAATTGGTATTGGATTGTTAGCAACAATTCAGTTTATAATAATAATAATAATAATGTTGATTCTTTTATCTCCTACTTATTGCAAGTGTCCATCGTGTGCTGAAATTGATTGTTTACCTCATATTTCTTTTAAACGTAAGAGATTTCTTGGTTGACAATGGGAAAAAGTAATCGCATGGTTATTTTCCATAAGATTCATTTGAGTAAATATTCTCTATTGTTATGCTGTTCAGATTTTCTATCTCATCATCCAATCTGCCAAAAATATAAAAGATCATGTGCATGAATTTGATACATGACCAGTGATGGTTGTTCTATCCACAAAATTAGCTAACATATGACTATTTTATTCAACTACCGTTTCAGGATATGAGTTCTCCTAGGCCACACTCAAAAGCCCTAGCCGCTATATGAACAAAGCACCTAAAAAATTAATCACCTACCTAATCCAATTCAGGAAAATTTGGTCAATATCTCCTATGATGAAACGAGTTAATTGAATGCATAGACAGGAAACACACACACACCCCTGATCATAAATTTCCTAAAAAATTTCTGAATTGGAACAATGGTAAACGACAAAGATTGACAATATCATCACATTAAAAATGCATTTCACTCAAAACAAATAAAAGCAATAAAATAATTTGCAAGAAGCTAATAGAGAATAAAGTAATTAAAACGCATTACAGAAAAGTAATTAAAACCCAACAACTAAAACTGAGAAATTTTAAAGCATTCCAAGAACGGCAACCAAATGCAACATAATCAACCTGCAAAAACAAACACAAAAAGAATTAGAAGAAGAAACCTTATTAGTTAATAAGTTAAAAGCAGCAGCAGCAAAAACACTCAAATTTTAGGTATTTGGACTTGAGAAAAAGCACTGAACCCTCTGTGAAAATGCCATGAAAGGGGTGCTAAAAAACCAGGAAAATAAAAACTTTTAAAAGGGTGTTTTTACAAAGCAAGAAAGAAGCTAGGGATTGTGAAAGAGAAGGAAGCAAACAAGCCTACCCTTTGAAACCCTGTTTGTTAATTGTTTTCTCTCCTTTGAAGTGAAAACAAAAATAGAACATAAAAATCAAAAAACAAAGAGCACCAAGAAAATCGATTCAGAAATATTTTATGTTGTTGTCTTGGACAGACGCAGATATCGAGGAACAGTTGTGGGGCCACCATTGGTGAGCAGTGACATAGTGGCAAGTATGTGAAATAACGCTTATTACAGTGCGCAATGATAGAGTGAGTCTGGGTAGACAAACTTTCGGTGGTACACATGGTGCTTAATGATTTGACGGTTATAAAGAGAAGTTACATGAGGGAAATAAGTTGGAAAAGGTGGCCTCTCTAGATTTTGGAAATTTTCTCTGAAGAAAGAAGAAAAGAAAACAATCTCAAAGGTGGATAAAAACGGGGTAAATATCATATTTGGAACATAATCTTGGCTGGTGAAGCATAACATGGAAATTCTGAGGGGAAATCTAGGGGAAGCCCAGTGAGATTTTAGCTTAGATTTTATGATTTTTATATAATCATAAAATTATAATTATAAAATTTAGAATTCATCATCTAATATTAATTAAGATTATTAAAAAATTTATAGTTTACGAGAGTTTGATAAAAAAACTGGTTGTGTAAGGAAAAAAAATATTATTCTTAGTGTACCCTACTTAAAATAAGTTACATTGTTATTTAATTATTTTTTAGGTCATGTTTCTATTCTTCGATCTTTTTTAACATCTAAAGTAGATCTTCTTTTGTGAGAGAGTTTTTATTAGGTGAAATAATAACTATTTTCAAGTTCAAATTATAGCATTGTATTTATTTTCAAATACAACTAATTCCTAACATTTCAAACATAAGGATTGTTAAGGTTTTTTTTATATTTTGGTCAAACCCTAATGAATAATCTTAAATTGATTATGATATTTATTTTTTTATTTTTAAAATATGAGAAAGATACATTTTTTGTTTTTATATTAAGATACACTTGAAATTTTTGTTAAGATTTGGCCGTATGCAAAACAAAACATTTTTTTGAAGTGAAAATGTATTTTTTGAATTTTCAATTTATTTTTTTATTTGTTTAATCTTTTTAAGATTTCAGAGAAAACTAGCTATTTTGATGAAGTTTAATTTAGTCATTTGATTTTTTATTTCTCTCAAGTACACCCTTCATTGATTTCAAACTTTTAATTTTATGCAATTTCATCCCTAAAAAACTTCAATATCAACCCTAGATTTCAGCTCGTTTTTCACATTAGTCCCTGGTTTCAAATTTATACAAGTTGACCCTTAATTGACCATTAAACTTTAAATTTTCTCTAATTTTATCCCTAATTTTAATCAATTGGGTCCTTATAGTTCGGTGTCATTTACAAATTGGTCCTCAGCTATGAATTTCTTCAATTTAACCATTAACTGACCACAAAACTTTGATTTTTCTTACGATTTCACCCATGATTTCAATCAAATGACTTGGTAAAAATTAAATTTGGTCTCCTAAAATTCCAACCTTCTCAATTAAGCACAAATTGGGTTCCCAAACTAAATGTTTCACCAATTAAGCTTTTAATAAAATTAATTTAACTCATTTAAAGTATAATTAAGTCCTTGCATCTAATTAAATCTATTAATTGGACCCAAATTAATTCTTAAAAATAATTAAATTTCAATTTGGCCCATGATTAAATCAAATTGGTTTATTAAAAATCTAATTATATTTTTAGGCTTGATTATCAAGTAGATTTGTCCAATAATCATTTAATTTGCCCCTGAATCTACATTGTCTTTCTAGTTTTGGGTGTAATGGGGTACATTTAGGCTCCTAATCCTATCCAAAGTTGTAGCTTGCTTTGAAATCCTCCCTAGCTTGCTTTTGCCAAAATGTCAGTCCTTATTTTATTTATTCTATTTTTTTTTTATTTTGAAAAGAAAAAAGATGAATTTGAGGAATAACCTAGAAATGAGTTATGACAATGAGAACTCTACATTATGTGATTTTATTTTTAAAGGTATTCTTATACATTTATAATTATAAGAAACTTTAAAAGATGTGGGTAAAATATTATTTTCACACCACTGTTCACCTGGTATTGTGGATTGCCACAATGTTTTTTTCATCCTGTTCTTATAGGTCTAAATTAATAGATAATTTGAGTAAATTTGTTAAGGAAGAGCAAAGTTTAAACACAAATAACCAAAGTGAAAGCAAAATGCATAAAAAAGGATGGTAGTTTTAAGATTGAAGCCAAGTTCACTTTGGTCCTCTTACTTTTTAAATAATCACCTTTTAGTCCCTTAAGTTTTCCCACATTTTATTTTTGGTCCACAACTTTTTTTTCTTTATTTTTTTTTCATATCTTAGTTTGAGAGAAGAGACAGAAAGTCATTGGATTACAGTGTTAGAGAGAGTCTCAGTTGTCACTGATTCTTATGACAAAAAACGATCGATTTTAGTCTTAATAGGTTCCATTTGATGAAGAAAGTTCTTTTGAGGTGTTTTTTGTTCTGGAAATTTCCAAAACTTTTATGATTTTTTGGGCTAATTTATTGGTTTATTTACATTATAAGGACCATTTTTAGATGCTTTGGTGTGAACTTTGTTTAAATTTGCATTTTTAGGTCAAAAAACACCCTACATGATTTTCTAGCCACCCCTTTAATGGTCGAGAACTTGAAAGTCTCAGTAGGTGAGATGTCGTTTCCCTTTATATTTTTTCAAAAATATTTAGGGCATTTTCAAATAAAAAAAATAAGGCTCACGTAAGCTAGCTCTTTTTAAAACGGGCTTCATGTGCGGGCTTGACTTGATAGGCCTAAAAGCACCTAACCTATTTTTTTTTGTAATTATGTTTTTTAATTGATAATAAAAGAAGAAGAAAAGTGTGCATTAAGGGAAAAGTTGAGGTTAAATATGATATTTATCTATCCTTTACTTTCATGAAAATGATTATCATTTTATTTTTTAATTTAATTGGCATTAACAACTCTTTATCAGTTTATTAGTTCATATTTTTTTTAAGATTTATTTTGTTTCACATTTCTCAATTAAGAGAATCATGATACAATGAAATGCATTTGAAACACCGTCCCATTTTTCTACTACATTAAAAATTAACTTCCAACATGTGGCGCGTTGCGTTAACAATTGTTATTGTATTTATTAATATATACGATCCTTAGTTTATTTATAAACAACAACTTTTTTTATTCACAATTATATTTTTTCTCTCAATATCAAAAAATACATTAACAACACTTATACATCCATTCTTTTGTGTTGGAAAACATTATCTGACCCATAGCAAAGTGAGTTAAATAAACACGTCAATACATTTTTTTGTATTTATGATTTGGGGTTTTTTTTTGTTAAAAATACATTTGAAAAACAGAACGAGCACATTTAGATCATACTGGGGTAATATTGTTCGAAGAAAATCATGATCTAAGTGAAATCTAGAAGCAATTAGAGTAAAGATGTGCCTGAAGGACATCTTCATATTGTCATTTGGGTTTACCCTCTGAAACATTGTTATGACTCCTGGAAGATGTTATCACATGGCTGTTTTTTAATGAATGTTGGAAGGATGTACACCACCAAGACTAACGGTGGAACAAAGATGTACCTGAAGGACATTTACATATCGTCATCCTTTGAAACATGGTTTTCGACAGATGTAATCACACAATTGCATTGAATGAATGTTGGAAAGGTGCCTACCCCAAAGACTAAATGTGGGACAATTTGTTTTGAAATTATATGTGCACTTCAGCGCATGAGTATGGGTGATAAAAGCAACATCATTGATGAGGTGGAGACATTTCTTTTCACAATCTGATTAGAAGAGCTGAGAGGAATCTATTGAGAAGAACACTAAGCATACAACCGTGAGCCTTTGTACTACAAGCTATGAGATGCATGTCTGGACGATTGGATAGTTTCCAAGAAGACTAATGATAACATATACTTGAAGAGTATTGTTTCAACTGGGGGTAAGTCCATGACTGATTGACAATCTAAAATGAGGTTAAACACTAGAAAACCTCTTGACGGGTGTTGGCAAAACACACACAACCAATCAAAGGATAATTATTGAGAGAATCTAGGAGATAGATGATTTGTTCAACTCCTTCATGATGAATCGAGCAACACCACACTTGGAAGCATGGTCAAGCTTGACAAGCAATGAGAGTAGTAATAGTCACGAACAACCCACAATAGGCATTGCACTTACATCTGAGTGGAAGGCTAGCACACGAATGAGTCAGTACATTGAAAGAATAAAGAAAGCTTTTAATAGCAAACAAAGACAACCTGTGATGATGGAACATCGAAGACGGGAGACCTATATTTCAAATCAGGTAAGGATGCATGCATGCCATCTAACGTCAAAGCATTGCATATATTTTTTATTTGTTATAGGAAAATCCTTAATGTAGTCCAGCAAGATTGAGGACAAAGAAAGAATCATTTAGTTGATGAACAACAAAGAATCATGGTTTTGACCTTACAATCAAGAAGAAAAGTGAGAAAAACCCTACTATTAGGAAATTCTCAAAGAAAAAGAAAGTCCAAGCATTGTCAACAAGAAGCACAAACAGATTTTGGTTCTGGTTAAAGGAGATCGGCGAAGGGATCTCAGTTTAGCTTAACCACACACATAGAATTTTGGGTTCTGGTTAAAGGGGATTGGCGAAAGGAATCTCAGTTTAGCCTAACCACACACAGGATTTTGGTTCTAGTTAAAGGAGATTGACAAAAGGAATCTCAGTTTATCCTAATCACACAGGATTTTTTGTTCTGGTTAAAGGGGATTGGCGAAATGAATCTCAGTTTAGTCTAACAACAAAGAGAATTTTAGTTCTGGTTAAAGGGGATTGGCAAAAGGAATCTCAGTTTAGCCTAACCACACAGAGGAATTTGGTTATAGGTAAAGGGGATTGGGGAAAGGAATCTCAGTTTAGCCTAACCACACAAAGGATTTTGGTTTTGGTTAAAGGAGATTGGCGAAAGGAATCTCAGTTTAACCCAACTACACACATGACTTTGGTTCTGGTTAAAGGGGATCAGCGGAAGGGATCTCAGTTTAGCCTAACCACGCATAATTTAACTTTGGTTATAGGGAATCGCTAGATGAGATTTCAGGTTGACCGAGCTACAAACCAATTTTGGTTCTTGTTAGATTGCTAGATGAGATCTCAGGTAAATCCAATCAAAAGGGCAGGTTGCCCTTGAAAATAGATCAAAGTGAGTATGTGTGGGCATGTCGCCCATAAAAATAGACTAGGGTAAGTGTGTGTGGGTCGGTCGCCCCTGAAAATAAACCACTTTGAGTGTGTGTGGGCAGGTCAACTGTGAAAATAGACCACTTTGAGTGTGTGTGGGCAGATCGTTTGTGAAAATAGACCAGTGTGAGTGTGTGTTGTGTGGGCAGGTTGCCCATGAAAATAGACCACTTTGAGTATGAGGTCACTTGTGAAAATAGACCAGTGTAAGTGTGTGTTGTGTGGGCAGGTTGCCCGTGAAAATAGACCACTTTGAGTATGAGGTCACCCGTGAAAATAGACCAGTAAGAGTGTGTGGGCAGGTCGCTCATGAAAATAAACCACTGTTGAGTGTGTGTGGGCAGGTCGCCCATGAAAATAGACTAGCATAAGTGTGTGGGCAGGTCGCCCATGAAAGTAGACCAATTTTCTTTAAAAAGAACAGGTCGCTCAAGATAATGAGATTATTTTATTTTTGTTTTCTTTACAAAGCTTACCATGCAAAACATTGAGGAGCTTTGCTTCGTAAGCATTGTAAAGAGAGGGCATATGTTGCTACCCAATTTTTAACCTATCTTTTTGTTAAGTTTTTGAAAATTCTATTATCCGGAAGAAAGAAAGTAGTAGTAATATAAAAAGGCACCGAAAGTACAGATATCCTCACAATGCCACATTTCTACAAATTCTATTCTCTGGAAGAAGCCGTTTTGCTGCTCATGATCAGAAAACAATACTGTATTTTTTAAAACCTCCACTCTCCTAAAAACAATTTGAGACACAGTAGGAAACAACTGCTCCAATATCTTTGCATTTAAGGACGTGGCGCTTGTATTATCCAAATGTAATCTTGTCAAGGTTGGGTATCCTACTGGATCCCTTATAAATGGATTATAATTCCCTAAAATTATATCATATTTGAGCAGTCTGGGAAAACAAAATCTCTGGGAATGCTTTCAACCTCCGGTATCCTCAATGATAATACAGCTAAATGAGACAACGAATTTAGTTCTGTTAGGCTTGCATTCATTCCTCCTGTGCTGTCATATCCATCAACATCCCATCCCTCAAAGCTGTAATCCCCGATCAACAGCTCTTCTAACTTCTTCAACCTTCCAATCAAATTCACAGGGATCCTTCTTAGCCTTTCACAACCTGTCACATCCAACAACCTTAACTCCTTGAGCTCTCCTATTTCATCAAGTAATTCTTCAATGTCTAAGCACCACTGAAAAACAAGAATCTTAAGTCTCTGCAGCTTTCTCAACCAAATGAGGTCCTTACATTCACACTCCATCAACACCAACGATTGAAGTTTCGTTGAGAGTTCAAGTGACTGCAGTGACAAGCACCCTCCTTTCAGAGACAAAACTTCAATTTCTTTCATCCCTTCAAAAAACCTCTGAGGAACATTCAAACCATCATCCAGTTCTAATAATAGAACTTTGAGTTGTTGACACACCAATCCTTCAGGAAGTTCTGCTAGTTTATTGCCCATTAACGAAACAAGTCATGCATTTTCACATGCTCTTCAGTTTCAGTGCCCAACAGCATGCAACAATCTTTGAGGTTTTCGATTGCCACAGAAACTCGTTTCCTTGCACCTTCAGTGGGCTCCTTATCTTGATGTAACCCATAGCCAACTGCATATCTCGTCAAGTCCTCAATTGGAATGTCATAATCTTCTGGAAATAAACTGCATAGCAAGAAACATAACTTGGTTTCCTCATGCTTCAAATTATCATAGCTCAACTTAATAAATGTAAAATCATTTGTTCGTTCCATGCGCGTAAATTGAGATTCTTTGAGCTGTCTAGACGCTACTTCCTAATGAACTGGAGATTTACCTCTTAGAGCCCTTCCCACTGTCACAAGAGCTATAGGCAAGCCTTGACATTCTCTCGCAACATCCCTCGCCACTCTGTTCAAGGTAGAGTCCCATCACGTAAATCTGCATTGGTTCTGAATAAATCCCATTCTTCTTTTTCAAGTAAGGGACTTAACAACACTTTTTTCCGGCACTCCATAGAGGAACATATGCCTTGAAGACGTGTTGTTAGAAGAATTTTACAACCCCTGTGATCATCACCAAATGGGATCCCTATCTCTTTCAAGTCAATATATTTCCAAACATCATCGAGGATTATAAGCATCTTCTCCACTTCCTTCAGTCTATGCCTTAATCGATCTGCTCTCCCTTCTCTACTCTTTTCTTTAATATCCAGACCTAACATATCTGCCATTAGGTTCTGAATGTCTATGACATTTGGATTCTGCGACACCGTAGCCATCAAAACTTCATCAAACAGCTGCAACTCTTTTGCTTTCCTGCCTGCTTCTTTCACCAGGGTGGTACAGTCCGATCATATTGACACTGTCATCTTTGAGAGCTTTCATAATCTGTTCTAAAGCTTCTTTTGACGATTCTGAGGGCGTGAATTCCTTTAATGGAAGAAATTCTGTGGGCTGAGGATGAGCTTTGTGGGACACTTTTGTTGCCTTTTTTTCTAAAAGTTCTCTGAAAGTCTCCGACTTCTTGGCCAGTGCCTTGCTTAACTTGAATTGTCGCATGCAGTTTGGGCACCAAGTAAAGCATTTGCCATTTTTTCCTATTTCATTTTCCAAGGGCTTCGCACCTTCAATTTCGTTGTTTGCACCTTGCAGCCACTTTTTGACACCTTTCTTAATTTCTTCAGCATTCCTTTCAGCAGCTTCGACATCTTTTTGCAGACCATCTAGGGCTAAAGCAAGGTTCTCCTTTCGTTCTTTGAATTCTTCAACAAAATTGTTGGAACAGAACATGTAACGGAACTGCCTTCCTACTGGTTCTACCATGAGTTCTGCTAGCAATAGGTATAATGGATGCACCAGCACTTTCGAGAGCCATTTTCCACAGGTCTGAAAATCAAAGAAATAAGGATACAGAACGTGAGAGTGAGTCGTTACAAGTAAAACTGGCGCAGAGAGAATGGGAATAGGAATTTCATTACCTTAATTTGGGAAAATATGTGCGAAAAGAAATAACGGGAGGAAGAAAAGGAGAAGGCCTTTATCTCTGTGTGGAATCCAGCTTCAAAAGTAACAAGGCAAGGTATATTGATGAAATTATTATTCATTCAAACACAGATTTACTTTGGACTACGATAGTATTTTTCTCTATATTTTGAGTTTTAGTTTGGTATTTGAAATTTTTTTTTTCATAATTGAATCTCTTTAAGTCCAAATTAAAGCTCAAATGCATATTTTTTTTTTAAGGATGACGGTTGAATTGAAAGATGGAGGACTAGAGTGAAAAACTCGGTAAAAATATGTGGCGACACTGTGATTGTTTGCATTGTTCATTTTAGTTCTCTACCTTTTTCAGCTACTTAGTAACATGTCCCTATAATTTCTCAACATTGCATTTTGTCCAGAATCTCGGATTATACTTTAGGGACCAATCTGAAATTTGTCCAAAGTTCAGGGACCAACCTGAAATTTTCAAAAATTGAGGGACCAAACTGAAATTTCATCATCTTCAACCTCAAACCCACAATTTCCACAAATCACCTACTGATATATCAAGATTTCAAATTCACCATTTAAACAAACCATAACTCAAAATCATCATTTTTTATCTAAAATCTTTCAAAATCAACAAAATAACTTATTATCCATAACAATCAACCTATAATATTCAAATCAATTCATCAATCGAACCCAAAACACAATATTCAAAACCCTAGTATTTAACAAAACAGAAAACTAAAGCCAAAGAAAACACATTTATACACATCAAAGCGTAAATCTTATCTTTTAACTTATTTTCTCTAACTCTCTTGTCCTTCATTTATCTTTTCATCTTTTCGCTTTTTCTTCTTTCACTCTCACGGGTTTCTCTTTAAGAATTCAAATCTCTTTTTTTTTTCTATTTATATTTATCAACACTTTGTTCAATTACTACAATACTGTTCATTCATTATTTATACCTACTTCTAAGCCTCCAAGGGTTTTGTTGCCTTTCCTATTCTCTTTTATTTTCAAAACATCATAATAAAATTGTTTTCTTTTTATTAAGCTGTTAATTTATGTAGCTTTAGCTCTTGTTCTCTTTTCATGTTTAGCAACTCTGATATGTTCCTTGTCTTTACATGATATAAGAGCAGGTTCTTACCTCTTGAAGTCTGCTGAATAAACCTATCAGCAGAAGATGCTGAATTGATCCCAAATCACAGCTTCAATCCCTACCACAACCAATCTCCTCTTTCCCGTAATCTTTCGTCCTCAATTGGGAAATGATCCAAAATCAACAACCGGTTTGGAGATAGTTTGAGTGAAAAGAAATTAATGGTTGAAAGAAGAAATGTGAAGGTTATTGTGAAGCCCAAGAATAAAGTATAAAAAAAGGGGGAGGTTTATAATAATTCAAATACAAAATAATGCAAAAAAAAGGGGGGGCTAAAATAAGAAAAAGGGGAAAGATGGGACTGAAATGGAATTAAGAATAAATTGGACTATAAATACCCATTTCTTCTCTCATCTATGGCCAGCTGATAACAAGAAGAAGAAGGGGGGAGAATTTCAGATTTTTCCTTCATCAAATCTAGGAGTAAACACCTAAAATTAGTATACCCACATAAGCCTTGGAATTATCAAGTGGATGAACACAATTGGGTAGAGAATTAACAAGAAGAAAAGTGAAGAAAAGAGGGGGAAGTGTGGCCGGCTATATGCAAGGAGAAGAAGGCTAAGATTCTTCTAAAATTTTTGATCTAAATTTTAGATTCCATCCAAGTAAGGAGTTATAATTCCAATTTCTATGAAATTAACTTCAATTTGATTAGAAGCTCATGATTTTCTTGAATTGGGAATTAGGGTTCTTTAACATAAAATGTTTGAAAAATGCGGAAATGAGTGAGATTAAATGGACTAGAATAATCTAAGTGCCTTAAAGAAGAAGAAGAAAAAATTAGTGCATAAAAGAGAGCAAGGGAACTCTTAGTTCCCTTGGGCATGTTCTCAGCTAAGAGATACTATAGAGAGGGAATGAAAACTTACGATTTGCTTAATTAATTAAGTTGATGCAAATGACCTTAAGAGGACATAAAAGAGACGGGTTGCCATGAATAAAGGGAAGGTGTGATGTTTTGAATTAAAAGACATAGGAAAAGGCAATAAAGCCCTTGAAGGCTTAAAGAGAAAGTATAATTAAATGAGGGGTATAATAGTAATTGAATAAAGCTCCCAGAGCATGGTACAACAGAATTGACGATCATCTACATAGGCTCTGTATGACCTCAAACAAGCTTCTAGAGCATGGTAGCAGAATTGACGATCATCTACATAAACTTGGCTTTGTTAAAAGTTTTAAGTGAGGCCACATTGTATGTAAAAGGAGCTGATGCAAACTTAATTATTGTATTTGTTTATGTTGATGACTTGTAACAGGAAGTAATAAGACACAAATTGAAGAATTCAAGGCACAAATGCTTGATGTGTTTGGGATGACAGATCTCGGGTTAATGTCTTACTTCCTTGGAATGGAGGTGAAACAAAGTGATGATGGAATCTTCATATGTCAACAGAAATATGCTAAAGAGATATTGAAGAAATTTCACATAGAAAGCTGCAAGAGCACAAGCACACCTATGAATCTGAAGGAAAACTTCAGCAAGAATGATGGAACAAACAAAGCAGATGAAGGTCAGTACATAAGTTTAATTGGATGTTTAATGTATCTTATAGCTACAAGATCATACATTGCATTTGTTGTGAGCTTGCTATCACGTTTTATGCATTGTGCAAGTGAATTGCATCTTCAAGCTGCAAAAAGGATAGTAAGATATGTCAAAGGTACATTTATTCTCTCATCTTCAAAATTTCATGCTACATGGGTACTCTAATAGTGACTAGGCAGGATCTGTGGACGACATGAAGAGCACCTCAGGCTACTGTTTTAGTCTTAGATTAGGCATGTTCTCTTGGTGTTCGAAGAAGCAAGATAATGTAGCTCAAAGCACAGTTGAAGCTGAATATGCAGCCTACTGCTGTTGTCAATCAAGCTATTTGGATAAGGAAAATTCTTGCAGATCTGGATATGAATCAACTAGAACCAACAAAGATTTATGTTGACAATCAAGCTGCAATTTCTATTGCAAATAATCCTGTGTTTCATGACAGAACTAAGTATTTTAAAATCAAGTTATATTTTCTAATAGAAGCGCAGAAAGAAGAAGAAGTTACTCTGCTATATTGCAGAACTAATGATCAGATTGCAGATATTCTAACAAAAGCTCTTTCAAAAGCAAGTTTGGAAGATTTACCCAACATAATTAAAAATAATGGAAGGCTAAATAAGGCAAAAAAAATCAAACAAAAGGGGTATTAATGAAAACATCATTTTAAAAAATATTTTCAAATATATATATATATATATATATAGGTATTAATAATAATAAAAAAACAAAGGAAAAACAGAAGGTAACCTTGAAAAATAAAAAAATAAAACGAAAAGACGAGAATGAAGATCAGCGGGAAAGTTAGTTATAGTTGGGCTGGGCCAAGAAGTTGAAAGTAAAATGTGAGGTCCGGTGAGGAAGGCGAGGCCCACCCTAGCACCAAATTATTAGGAATTTAATTTTTTATTTTATTTTAGGACAGCCTTAACATTAGAATAAGGAAAAGAAAAGTATGCAGTTGGGGAAATTTCATTAGGAAGGAAGGCATTTTTTAGAGAAACACATAGTAAATGGAGGGTGTTCAACACTAGTTAATAGACTTTTTAATTATCCATGACACTTTAAGGACTAAATAATTAGTTTTAATAAAGTACGGTGATAAGTTATAATTAAATCTGGACTTTATTATTTGTTTTTTGAAGGAGAATTTGTACATGCAACAATCTTTATTATTCCTTCATTTAGGAACTTAGAATTCAAATCTGGTTTTAAGAATATATAAAGGATTCAAGTATGTGGCTGAAAAAACAAAAGACTCAATATTCCACTTGCGAAATTAAGCTGATAAAATGAAAGAACAGAAAATTATTTATCCTTTGGACCACAAAAATTACATATAACTGAAAATCTCAGTTACAGTAGCAGTTCAACTGTTTGGTGGGTATTCGTCAAGATTGTTTTCATTTGGGCTTCTGGTTGTGTTTGGTTGCCAAGAAAAAGAGATATATTGCATGGCTTATAAAATTCCGCCTCTCTATATGAATATAATAAGCCATATACTTAGCTCACTTTGAAAAGTCCTCTTATTCGTCAAGATTGTTTTCATTTGGGCTTCTGGTTGTGTTTGGTTGCCAAGAAAAAGAGATATATTGCATGGCTTATAAAATTCCGCCTCTCAATATGAATATAATAAGCCATATACTTAGCTCACTTTGAAAAGTCCTCTTTTACGTTTCTTTGTTTTTTTGAACACTGCAAGAAGACAACCCAATGGTTGTGCTGCTTGATTCTTTTCATTTTCTTGGAAACCAGAAATTTCTTGGTTCTATTGATTGTTTTCTAGCTATTAGTCTTTTTCTATCATTCACTCGGTTTCTTTCGGTGCTGACTAGTTGTTTTTGGTCAAGTAATAATCTCTTCTTTTGTTCTACTGAAATTCTTGACATTTTGGCCGGGAATAAGTTTAGCTCCTTTTTCTTGTCTAGAAAATTGAGGGAAAGTAAAAGAGATAATTTAGAACCCTTTAAGATTTTTGCCAGTATGGTTTGGTCCTTCACTTTCATGGAGTTATGAGATTCGGTTAATGGAGAAGGGGTTGTTTCTGGTTTCGAAATTGAGAGATGGGGTCTTGAAAAGTGGCATAGCTAGTGGTTGTGTAGGCTATCGTTGTATGGGTGGTCGCTAAAATTCAGCCCATTTTCATGGGAAATGGGAAGAGAGAGTATATCTTTTTTTAAAAAATAGAGATAGTGGAGAAAGAAGAAACATATTTTCATGCCCATTTTATATTGAAATGATAGAAAATCATTCAAAAGTTATTTTAGAAATATATTTATTTTATATCTCTATCTATGCTATATTAAATCAAATATGTTTTTCTCTTTTTGAATCCTTTTTTCTTCTAAGACACTAACCAAATTTACAGAGATAAAACCGAATAATAACAAGATTTATTCCAAATCATAATAATAGCATACTCTACATGTATCATTCAACAAGACGTTTTGGCCTCTTCCATGTCAACTCGTCTATAAAAGGGAACTCCAAAATCCTCAGAAGGCAGACGATCATTTTTCCTCAGAAAATTTGACTCTCCCCTGAAACTCATATTTCATGCCCATATCCATTCTCCTCTGTAACCAATATCTCCTGTATTGATTTACATTACAAATTTAAGTAAGATTCTGTTTTTGTTATTTATATTCTTGTTATATTTTATGTACGTTTAAGTATGCTTTGAGTTTGATCAAGGATCATGGCGTTCTTGTTCTTGCCTTGTTCATTCGCATCAGAAATATTCTGCTTATATTTATTACTATATATATATATTCTTTTTTGCTATTATTATGATTCAAATAAAATCAACTTATTTAGTCGGTCAGGATTATAACCCAAGTTATTTAATGTATTTTTTAAAAAAGAAACACACTTGTAATGTTGTGCGGACACCAGCAGGTGAGACTTGAGTAAATGAAAATGAAATATTTTGGGTGTTTATCTCTAGCTTGGAGATTCCTTCAGAACCCATGTGAACCCATGTGGTATTGCCTGCTAGGGGTGTTCAAAAAAACCAAAAAACCGATTAAACCGAGAAAACCGGAAAAAAAAACCAAAAAAACCGAACTGTGAAAAAAAACCGATTAAAATTTTGAAAAAACCGACCGGTTTGGTTCGGTTTCGGTTTTTTAAGCCTGGAACCGAAAAAACTGAACCGAACCGAACCCAAACCGAAAAAAACCGAGCCAAACCGAAAAAACCGAGCCAAACTGGAAAAAAACTGAGCCAAACCGAGCTAAACCAAAAAAACCGAGCCAAACCGGTTTGAACCGGTTTTTCGCTCTAAAAAACCGAATCGAACCGAACAGAAACCGGTCGGTTTGAACCGGTTTTGGTTCGGTTTCGGTTTTTTTTTTAAATTCGGTTTGGTTACTTTTTTTGATAAAAACTGAACCGAACCGAAAATAAACACCCCTATTGCCTGCCATGATTGGGTGATGAAAAAATGGAAATTGTCCATGGTTTTTGTGAGGCTTCCTTTGTTATCGTCTTGCCACGACACTTAATTTGTTTGTTTGTAATAGCAGGTAATATTTGTAGAAAAAAGCCTAAAACAAATGGGCTTAAAACAAAAAGGAACTCAAAACAGTTGAGTCTAAAAGATATGAGCTCTAAACAGATGAGCCTGAAAAAGCCTGAAATACTCTTCTTCTTTTTTTAATGTTGCTTCATAGGTGGCAAGATACCAAAACAGTCATCTTCATTATCATCTCCAAGGGAAATGGCAGGAGATGTCGAGCCAGATGAGCTGGATTGGGACAAGACTGTTTCTGGGTCTTGGCTTTGTATAATTCCTTGTACTATTTGTAGGTATTCTTCCTCAGTTCTAGCAGAGGCAAGGAGAGCTATCGTTTGAGCCTTTTCGGGCTAGAAACTTTGATTGAGGATGATTATAAATGATGGGAGTTGTTTGATGTTTTTGTAACCATTCAGTAACAGCTAATTTGGAACTTTTGGACTCAGCTACAAAGGAATCCTACCATTTGATTTTGAATTTGCGAATAAGTACTGGATGTCTGTTTTGTAGATTATAATCATAGAACCATGAACATACCCATGAAACAAAAAATTTTGTACAGAAAATGAGGAGGGAAGAAAACTTCCTTTCAGAAGGAGCTGGTTGAAAATTATTTTTGAAATGTAGGTAGCCATTTTCAACCAGAGGATGTTCTTTGAGGTAGTTAACATGACAACCATAGTAGTCCCACCATTGGAGGAACCAGAGGGGGAGGTTTGTAGTATTCATGACACTATGGAAATAGAAAAGCCAAGAATAGCTATGGCTAGTATTCATGCCTGTTGGTAATCCCAATATGTATAGGAAGTATTGAAGTCCTGGGGGCTTATATGGTAGTGCATGGGGAAGGAGAGAGGTTGATGTAAGGGTTGCCCCCAATCTTTAGGGTGGATAACTTTGTGAATGATACATGTAGAGTATGCCGGTATAGTGTGATCATAATGTAGTTTGAAGTGTTTGAACTTGACAGAATTGGTAATCTCAAGGATGGCGGCATAGTAGGATTGTGGTTTGGCTAAATTCCAGGGTTTGTAGTACCTTTTTGGAGGGAAAATTTTTGAAGCAGCAATGGAAGGGTTTTCATGATAAAATCCTTCTTCCATAGTTAAAATATTTTGGAAAGTAGTTTTGAAAATATATTTGGATTTGGTTT
>Ga0307517_10006905_pt1 | contig 16700 bp, 28 predicted proteins | sample 23_EM_MG_FD_194515 | JGI IMG/M metagenome (GOLD analysis project Ga0307517, IMG submission 194515) | Populus trichocarpa ectomycorrhiza microbial communities from riparian zone in the Pacific Northwest, United States - 23_EM | ecosystem: Host-associated > Plants > Roots > Unclassified | place... | reverse complement strand
CACCTGCTTGTTCTGCACGGCCGAGACGTAACCGCGGCCACGCTCGACCGTGAGCTCCATCTCCAGCTTGCCCTTGCCGTTGAGCGTGGCGAGGACGAGATCGGGGTTGTGCACCTCGACACCGGCCGGGGGCGCGATGTCGGCGGCGGTGACCAGACCCGGACCCTGCTTGCGCAGGTACATCACGACCGGCTCGTCGTGCTCCGAGGAGACGACGAGCTGCTTGATGTTGAGGATCAGGTCGGTGACGTCCTCCTTGACGCCCGGCACGGTGGTGAACTCGTGCAGGACACCGTCGATCCGGATGCTGGTGACAGCCGCACCGGGGATCGAGGAGAGGAGCGTACGACGCAGGGAGTTGCCGAGGGTGTAGCCGAAGCCCGGCTCCAGCGGCTCGATCACGAACCGGGAGCGGAATTCGTCGACGACCTCTTCGGTCAACGAGGGGCGCTGAGCGATCAGCATGAAGTGAGTCCTTCAGTCATGGACACCCACTATTTGATGTCCTTGAGTACTACAAGGGTACGGGCGGCACGACCCCGAAAGGCCATACCGCCCGAAACCTGAGACAACCGTGCGTCAGACGCGGCGGCGCTTCGGCGGACGGCAGCCGTTGTGCGGGGTGGGGGTGACGTCCTGGATGGAGCCGACCTCGAGGCCAGTGGCCTGGAGGGAGCGGATCGCGGTCTCGCGACCGGAGCCCGGGCCCTTCACGAAGACGTCAACCTTGCGCATGCCGTGCTCCTGCGCGCGACGGGCGGCCGACTCGGCGGCCATCTGCGCGGCGAAGGGGGTGGACTTGCGCGAGCCCTTGAAGCCGACGTGGCCGGCGGAGGCCCAGGAGATCACGTTGCCCGAGGGGTCCGTGATCGAGACGATCGTGTTGTTGAACGTGCTCTTGATGTGCGCGTGGCCGTGAGCGACGTTCTTCTTTTCCTTGCGGCGCACCTTCTTGGCAGCGCCCTGACGACCCTTGGGGGGCATCTATTACTCCTACGGGGAGGTGGTCGGTCCTACAGCGAAGACCGCTGGTGAAGCGTTGTCCGCTGCGGACTACTTCTTGCCCGGCTTCTTCTTGCCGGCGATGGCGCGACGCGGACCCTTGCGGGTACGAGCGTTCGTGCTGGTGCGCTGACCGCGAACGGGCAGACCACGACGGTGACGGAGACCCTGGTAGCAACCGATCTCCACCTTGCGGCGGATGTCGGCCTGGATCTCGCGACGGAGGTCACCCTCGGTCTTGATGTTGGCGTCGACGTACTCACGAATCGCGACGAGCTGCTCTTCCGAGAGGTCGCGAACGCGGGTGTTGGGGTCGATGCCGGTCTCGGCCAGCGTCAGCTGGGAAAGGGTCCGACCAATGCCGAACACGTAGGTGAGGGCGACCTCCACGCGCTTTTCGCGCGGGATGTCGACACCGGAAACGCGTGCCATTCAATGGCTCCAGTTGATCTTCGGAGGTCTTCCGCAGAACCGGATCCCAGCCGCCGGCCTCTTCGTTCGAAGAATTGGTACGGCGTGGGTCCCCAGCCTCCGAGCCGGGGGTGTCGGGCGCCTACTACGCCCGGGTCCTGCGTATGAACATGTATTGCTCGCGTCGCGCGAAACTCTGCGAAAGATGCAGAGGGAAGGTCCTGCGTCAGCCCTGGCGCTGCTTGTGGCGCGGGTTCTCGCAAATGACCATGACCCGACCGTGACGGCGGATCACCCTGCACTTGTCGCAGATCTTCTTGACGCTCGGCTTGACCTTCATTGGTGAGGTTCTCCGGGTCAGTTGCCTGCGGCGCCGCTTGCGCGGAACCTGGGCAAGATCTACTTGTAGCGGTAGACGATCCGGCCACGCGTCAGGTCGTACGGAGACAGCTCCACCACGACCCGGTCGTCAGGGAGGATGCGGATGTAGTGCATACGCATCTTGCCGCTGATGTGTGCCAGGACCTGGTGGCCGTTCTGGAGCTCCACCTTGAACATGGCGTTCGGGAGAGACTCGACGACAGTGCCTTCGATCTCGATGGCACCTTGCTTCTTGGCCACGCTTCGCCCTTCGAATCGACTACCTTGATCGACTCTGTGCGTCCCCTTACGGGGTGCATGCGGACATGCGGCTGCACGAGAGCCGACGAGTCAGTCTACGTCAGGCCACTCGGAAAGACGAATCGAGGAAGGATGCCCCGAGGCATAGATCATTAAGCACGCGGCCCTATATATCGCCCTTGAGGGACGCGCCCCAAAGGGGCGCGGGGAACTGCGCGATCAGCCCCCACCGGGCCCGCAGACGAAGAACTACGCGAGCGGATCCGGCGCAGCCGTGATCCCATACTCAGCCAACTTCGCCTTACCACCATCGGGAGCCGTCAGCACAAGCGGCCCCTCCTCCGTCAGAGCAACCGAGTGCTCCCAGTGGGACGACCACGTCCCGTCCGTAGTGATGACCGTCCAGTCATCCGAGAGAACCTCGGTCTTCGGGGTACCCAGCGACACCATCGGCTCGATGGCGAGGCAGAACCCCGACACCAGCTTCGGCCCCTTACCCCGCCGCTTCTCGACGTAGTTCAGCAGGTGAGGATCCATGTGCATCTCGGTACCGATGCCGTGACCGCCGTAGTCCTCGACGATCCCGTACTTACCCCCACCCGGCTTCGGCTGCCGCCGGATGTACGTCTCGATCGCCCGGGAGATGTCCACAAGCCGATTGCCCAGCTTCATCGCAGCGATCCCGGCCCACATCGACCCCTCGGTCACCCGCGACAGCTCAAGCAGCTCCGGGGAGTGCCCCGACCCCACGAACGCCGTGTACGCCGCGTCCCCGTGCCACCCGTCGATGATCGCGCCGCAGTCGATGGAGATGATGTCGCCGTCCTTCAGCACCACTTCCTCGGACGGGATCCCGTGCACGACGACCTCGTTCACCGAGGTGCAGATCGTGGCCGGGAAGCCGCCGTAGCCGAGGAAGTTCGGCTTCGCGTTGTGGTCCGCGAGGACCTTGCGGGCGACCTCGTCCAGATCCTTCGTGCTGGCGCCGGGTACGGCCGCCTCACGCGTGGCCGCGTGGATCGCGGCGACGACCAGCCCCGCCTCGCGCATCTTGGCGATCTGCTCGGGGGTCTTGATCTGCACCATGGGGGCCTGCGCTCTCCGTCTTCCGCGACACAAAGGAATGGCCGTACGACACAAAGAACGGCCGTGCACCAAAAATGGCTGTACACAACAGTACGACCGCGGCACCCCTGCGGGCACCGCGGCCGGATCTGTCAGCTGACTACTTCGCGCTCTCGTCCTCGCGCTGCAGCGCGTCCAGCGCCCGCTGCGTGATCTCGTCCACCGGACCGAGCGAGGAGATCGTGACCACCAGGCCCTGGGCCTTGTAGTAGTCGATGATCGGCTCGGTCTGCGTGTGGTAGACCTCCAGCCGGGTGCGGACCGTGTCCTCGGAGTCGTCGTCGCGCTGGTACAGCTCGCCGCCGCAGACGTCACAGACGCCGTCCTGCTTCGGCGGGCTGTACGTCACGTGGAAGACGTGACTGGAGTCCTTGCGGCAGATGCGGCGGCCGGCGATGCGCTTGACCACCTCGTCCTCGGAGACCTCCAGGTCGAGGACCGCGTCCAGCTTGATGTCCTCGGTCTTCAGCAGCTCGTCCAGCGCCTCGGCCTGCGACACGTTGCGCGGGAAACCGTCCAGCAGGAAGCCGTTGACGGCGTCCGGCTGCTCCATGCGGTCCTTGGCCATCGCGATGGTGACCTCGTCCGGGACCAGGTTGCCCGCGTCCATGTAGGACTTCGCCAGTTTGCCGAGCTCCGTGGCCTGACTGATGTTGGCACGGAAGAGGTCGCCCGTGGAGATGTGCGGGATGTGCAGCGTCTTGGCGAGGCGCACAGCCTGCGTTCCCTTACCGGCACCCGGCGGCCCGACGAGGACGATTCGCATCAGCGGAGGAACCCTTCGTAATTGCGCTGCTGGAGCTGGCTCTCGATCTGCTTCACCGTCTCGAGACCGACACCCACGATGATCAGGATGCTGGTCCCGCCGAACGGGAAGTTGCCGCTTGCGTTGAAACCGACCAACGCCATCGTCGGTACGAGAGCGATCAGACCCAGATACAGCGAACCCGGCCAGGTGATCCGGTTGAGTACGTAACTCAGGTACTCAGCGGTGGGCCGGCCAGCCCGGATGCCCGGGATGAAGCCACCATACTTCTTCATGTTGTCGGCGACTTCCTCGGGGTTGAACGAGATCGCCACGTAGAAGAACGCGAAGAAAACGATCAGCAGGAAGTAGCTGACCAGGTAAATCGGGTGGTCGCCCTTGGTCAGGTTGGTCTCGATCCAGGTCTTCCAGCCGGACGTGCCGCCGGAGAACTGAGCCACCAGAGCCGGGATGTAGAGCAGCGACGACGCGAAGATGACCGGAATCACACCGGCCTGATTGACCTTCAGCGGGATGTAGGTCGACGTACCACCGTAGGAACGGCGGCCGATCATGCGCTTCGCGTACTGGACCGGGATGCGGCGCTGGGCCTGCTCGACGAAGACCACGAGGCCGACCATCACCAGGCCGACGAGGATGACGGTGCCGAACTCGATCCAGCCGCCGGCCAGCGTGCCCTGCTTCTTGATGGCCCACAGCGCGGACGGGAAGGTCGCGGCGATCGAGATGAACATGAGGATCGACATGCCGTTGCCGATGCCGCGGTCGGTGATGAGCTCGCCGAGCCACATCACGACGCAGGTGCCGGCGGTCATGCAGACGACCATGGTGATGGTGGTGAAGATCGACTGGTCCGGGACGATCTGATTCGCCGTCGGGCAGCCCGAGAAGAGGGCGCCGCTGCGGGCGGTGGCCACCAGACCGGTGCCCTGGAGGATGGCGAGGGCCACCGTCAGATAACGCGTGTACTGCGTGATCTTCGCCGTACCGGCCTGGCCCTCCTTCTTGAGGGCTTCGAGGCGTGGGATCACGACGGTCAGCAGCTGCAGAATGATGCTCGCGGTGATGTACGGCATGATGCCGAGCGCGAAGATCGTGATCTGGAGCAGCGCGCCACCGCTGAACATGTTGACCAGACCGAACAGACCCTGGTTGCCGTTCGAGACGTCGATACAGGTCTGGACGTTCTTGTAATCGACGCCCGGGATCGGGATGTGCGTACCGACTCGATACACCACGATGATGGCGAGCGTGAAGAGCAGCTTCTTGCGCAGGTCGGGTGTCCTGAACGCCCGGGCGAACGCGGTGAGCACGGTGCCTCCTGCGACCCCCGCGTGTGCGCGCGTGAGGTGACGACTAAGTGTGGTTGATGGCCTGTGGAACGAGATTACGGCATGCCAAGACGACGCTGGGTACCAGCCGCACAGCCTACCTACATCGACGCCCCTAGGGGATACCGATCGAACGTCCCATGAGTCACGACTACTGAAAAAACGGCCGGGGTCGACCCTCTGTAGAGGGCCAACCCCGGCCGCCGTTGCTGACGTTGGTCAGGCTCGGTCCGAAATGTCAGACGAGCTCGGTGACCGTACCGCCCGCGGCAGTGATCTTCTCCTTGGCGGAGCCGGAGACGGCGTCAACCGAAACCTGCAGCGCCACGGAGATCTCGCCCTGGCCGAGCACCTTGACGAGGCTGTTCTTGCGAACGGCACCCTTGGCGACGAGACCCTCTACGGTGACCTCGCCACCCTCGGGGTACAGCGCGCCCAGCTTGTCGAGGTTCACGACCTGGAACTCGGTCTTGAACGGGTTGCGGAAGCCCTTGAGCTTCGGAAGACGCATGTGGAGGGGCATCTGGCCACCCTCGAAGCGCTCCGGCACCTGGTAACGGGCCTTCGTACCCTTGGTTCCACGACCGGCCGTCTTACCCTTCGACGCCTCACCACGACCCACACGGGTCTTGGCGGTCTTGGCGCCCGGGGCGGGACGGAGGTTGTGGATCTTGAGCGGGTTGTTCTCCGCCATGATCAGTCGACCTCCTCAACCGTCACGAGGTGGCGGACGGTGTGCACCATTCCGCGGAACTCGGGGCGGTCCTCCTTGACGACCACGGTGTTGATCCCCTTGAGACCAAGCGACCGCAGCGTGTCACGGTGGTTCTGCTTGCTGCCGATGTACGACTTCGTCTGCGTGACCTTGAGGCGAGCCATTACGCACCCGCCCCGGCACGTGCACGAAGGAGAGCCGCGGGGGCGACGTCCTCGAGGGGCAGACCGCGGCGGGCCGCGATCTCCTCGGGACGCTGCAGGCCCTTGAGGGCCGCCACGGTCGCGTGCACGATGTTGATCGCGTTGGACGAGCCGAGCGACTTCGACAGGATGTCGTGAACGCCGGCGCACTCGAGCACCGCACGCACCGGGCCACCGGCGATGACGCCGGTACCGGGGGAAGCAGGCTTGAGCAGGACGACGCCCGCGGCCTTCTCGCCCGTGATCGGGTGCGGGATGGTGCCCTGGATACGGGGGACCTTGAAGAAGTGCTTCTTGGCCTCTTCAACACCCTTGGCGATCGCGGCCGGCACCTCCTTGGCCTTGCCGTAACCGACACCGACGGTGCCGTCACCGTCGCCCACCACGACGAGCGCGGTGAAGCTGAAGCGACGACCACCCTTGACAACCTTGGCGACGCGGTTGATCGCGACTACGCGCTCAACGTACGCGGTCTTCTCGGCGGCAGCAGCGCCGCCGTCACGGCCCTTCCGGTCCCGCCGCTCGCCGCCACCGGCACCGCTTCCACGGCGCTGGGGTCCAGCCATTGGATTACCTCTCTCTTTCCGCTAGCTACGGAAGCGACTAGAACTTCAGTCCGGCTTCGCGGGCGGCGTCCGCCAGGGCGGCGATGCGCCCCGCGTACTGATTGCCACCGCGGTCGAATACGACAGCCTCGACACCGGCGGCCTTGGCGCGCTCGGCGACCAGGGCGCCGACCGACTTGGCCTGCGCGGACTTGTCGCTCTCGCCGCCGCGGATCGAGGTGTCCAGGGTCGACGCCGACGCCAGGGTGTGACCCTTGATGTCGTCGATGACCTGGGCCACGATGTGGCGGTTGGAGCGGGTCACGACCAGGCGCGGACGCTCAGCCGTACCGGAAATGTGCTTCCGGATGCGGATGTGACGACGCTTGATGGCAGCACGCTTGTAAGCGTCGCCCTTAGCGATCTTCGTACCGTATGCCATGGCTTACTTACCCGCCTTTCCGACCTTGCGCCGGATGACTTCGCCCTCGTACTTGACGCCCTTGGCCTTGTACGGGTCGGGCTTGCGCAGCTTGCGGATGTTCGCCGCAACCTCGCCGACCTTCTGCTTGTCGATGCCCTCGACCGAGAAGTGCGTCGGGTTCTCGACCTTGAACGAGATGCCCTCGGGCGCCTCGACCGTGATCGAGTGGCTGTAGCCGAGCGCGAACTCAAGGGTGGAACCCTTGGCCGCGACGCGGTAACCGACACCACTGATTTCGAGCTTCTTCACGTAACCCTCGGTCACGCCGGTGATCATGTTCGCCACCAGCGTGCGGGACAGGCCGTGCAGGGCCTTGTTCTGACGCTCGTCGTTGGGGCGGGTGACGCTGAGCACGCCGTCCTCACCCTTGGCGATGTCGATCGGCGCAGCGACGGTGTGGGTCAGCGAGCCCTTGGGGCCCTTGACCGAGACCGTACGGCCGTCGATGGTGACGTCCACGCCGGCGGGAACCGTGATGGGGAGCTTGCCAATACGCGACATAGCTTCTTCCGATTCCTTTCCGCTACCAGACGTAGGCGAGAACTTCTCCGCCTACGCCCTTCTTGCCGGCCTGCTTGTCGGTGAGGAGACCGTGCGACGTGGAGATGATCGCCACGCCGAGGCCACCGAGCACCTTGGGCAGGGAGGTGGACTTCGCGTAAACCCGGAGACCGGGCTTGGAGATCCGCTTGATGCCCGCGATGGAGCGCTCACGGTTCGGACCGAACTTCAGCTCGAGGACGAGGTTCTTGCCGACCTCGGCGTCCTCGACCTTCCAGCCCGTGATGAAGCCCTCCTGCTGGAGGATCTCCGCGATGTGCGACTTGATCTTCGATGCCGGCATCGTCACGGAGTCGTGGTATGCCGAGTTCGCGTTCCGCAGACGCGTAAGCATGTCTGCGATCGGATCAGTCATGGTCATGAATTGGCCTTCGGCCTCTCTCGCCGGGGTTTCCTGGTGCGCCATCCCTCTCCCTGAACCGAGACGGGGCGGGTGCGGCGCGGTGGACCTACGGCGTAGTAAGTCGTATGGGCGGCAATCAGGCGCCCAACCCTCCTAGCCTAAGCCATGGAGGGGTGGGCACCTGACCGTGCCCTCTGCTTACCGAGAGCTTCGGGAGTCCGGAAGTACCGGACTACCAGGAGCTCTTGGTCACGCCCGGCAGCTCGCCACGGTGAGCCATCTCACGAAGGCACACGCGGCAGAGGCCGAACTTGCGGTACACGGAGTGCGGACGGCCGCAGCGCTGGCAGCGCGTGTAGCCGCGTACTCCGAACTTGGGCTTACGAGCAGCCTTGGCAATCAGAGCCTTCTTCGCCATCTCGCTTACGCCTCCTTGAAGGGGAAGCCGAGGTGACGGAGAAGGGCGCGGCCTTCGGCGTCGTTGGTCGCCGTGGTCACCACGGTGATGTCCATACCCCGGACGCGGTCGATCTTGTCCTGGTCGATCTCGTGGAACATGACCTGCTCGGTGAGACCGAAGGTGTAGTTGCCACGACCGTCGAACTGCTTGGGAGACAGACCGCGGAAGTCGCGGATGCGCGGAAGCGCGAGCGACAGGGTGCGGTCCAGGAACTCCCACATGCGGTCGCCACGGAGCGTGACGTGGGCACCGATCGGCTGACCCTCGCGCAGCTTGAACTGCGCGATGGACTTGCGGGCCTTGGTGATGGCCGGCTTCTGACCGGTGATCGTGGTCAGGTCACGGACGGCACCGTCCATGAGCTTGGAGTCACGGGCGGCGTCACCGACACCCATGTTCACCACGATCTTGACGAGGCCGGGGATCTGCATGACGTTCTCGTAGGAGAACTCCTCACGCAGCTTGCCCGCGATCTCCTCGCGGTACTTCGTCTTGAGACGCGGGCTGGTGGTGGTAGTCATCAGATGTCCTCACCCGTCCGCTTGGCAACGCGAACCTTGTTGCCCTCGTCGTCGAAGCGGTAACCGACACGCGTGACAACCTTGTTGCCGTCCTTCTCAACGACCAGCTGGACGTTGGAGACGTGGACGGGCGCCTCGGTCGTGACGATGCCGCCGGCCTGCGAACCCTTGGCGGTGGGGCCGGCCTTGGTGTGCTTCTTGACCCGGTTGACACCCTCGACCAGGACGCGGTCCTCGCGGGGGTAGGCCGCAATGACCTTGCCCTGCTTGCCCTTGTCCTTGCCGGTGATGACCTGAACCGTGTCACCCTTCTTGATCTTCATGCTTACAGCACCTCCGGAGCCAGCGAGATGATCTTCATGAACTTCTTCTCGCGCAGCTCGCGCCCGACCGGGCCGAAGATGCGGGTACCACGAGGGTCGCCGTCGTTCTTCAGAATGACGGCGGCGTTCTCGTCGAAGCGGATGTACGAGCCGTCCGGACGGCGGCGCTCCTTGACGGTGCGAACGATGACGGCCTTGACGACGTCACCCTTCTTCACGTTGCCACCGGGGATCGCGTCCTTGACGGTGGCGACGATGACGTCACCGATGCCCGCGTAGCGGCGACCGGAGCCACCGAGCACACGGATGCAAAGGATTTCCTTCGCACCAGTGTTGTCGGCGACACGCAGTCGCGACTCCTGCTGGATCACGTCTATCTCCTGATCGTCTGCCGGTTCCCCAAGGGCCGTTCAGTGAACGGCCCTTGGAGCCTGGCGGAACTGTCCTGCGGGATTGCCCGCAGGCTGCGTTACTTGGAATTCCCTTGCGGGAATTACCTACTTGGCCTTCTCGAGGATCTCGACGATGCGCCAGCGCTTCGTCGAGGACAGCGGACGCGTCTCCATGAGGAGGACGCGGTCGCCGACGCCTGCGGCGTTCTGCTCGTCGTGGGCCTTGAGCTTGTTCGTACGGCGGATGACCTTGCCGTACAGCGCGTGCTTCACGCGGTCCTCGACAGCGACGACGACGGTCTTGTCCATCTTGTCGCTGACGACGAGACCCTCACGGGTCTTGCGGAAGCCGCGGCTCGCGGTCTGCTCTTCAGTCACGTTGCTCTCGCTCATCAGGCGCTCTCCACCGTCTCGATGCCCAGCTCGCGCTCACGCATCAGGGTGTAGATCCGCGCGATGTCCTTCCGGACGGCCTTGAGCCGACCGTGGTTCTCGAGCTGACCGGTCGCCGCCTGGAAGCGGAGGTTGAACAGCTCTTCCTTGGCTTCGCGGAGCTTGTTGAGAAGCTCCTCGTCACCCAGTTCGCGCAGCTCGGACGCCTTGGTACCGGCCGACATCACGCTTCACCTGCCTCGCGCTTGACGATCCGGCACTTCATCGGCAGCTTGTGCGCTGCGCGAGTGAGGGCCTCACGGGCGATCTTCTCGTTGGGGTAGGACAGCTCGAACATGACCCGGCCCGGGTGCACGTTCGCGATCCACCACTCGGGAGAACCCTTACCGGAACCCATGCGGGTCTCGGCAGGCTTCTTCGTGAGCGGGCGGTCCGGGTAGATGTTGATCCAGACCTTGCCGCCACGCTTGATGTGGCGGGTCATCGCGATACGGGCGGCCTCGATCTGGCGGTTCGTCACGTACGCCGGCGTGAGGGCCTGAATGCCGTACTCGCCGAACGAAACCTGCGTACCGCCCTTGGCCTGACCACGACGCTTGGGGTGGTGCTGCTTGCGGTGCTTGACCCTACGGGGGATCAGCATTTCGGTCAGGCCTCCGTTCCGCCAGTAGAAGAGGACGCAGCCTCAGCCGGCGCGGCAGCGGCGGCGGGAGCCTCGGCCTTGGGGGCCTCGGCAGCCGGCGCGGACTGCTGCTGCGGCTTGCGGCCGCGGCCGCCACGCTCGCCACCACGGCCACCGCCGCGGGCGGGGCGGTCGCCGCCGCCACCCGCGCCACCGCGCGCCGGGCGGTTACCCGCACGGGCAGCGGCGTTCTCGGCGCGGACCTCGGCGATGTTCTTGACGTCGCCCTTGTAGATCCAGACCTTCACACCGATACGGCCGAAGGTCGTCTTGGCCTCGAAGAAGCCGTAGTCCACGTTCGCGCGGAGCGTGTGCAGGGGCACGCGGCCCTCGCGGTAGAACTCCGAGCGGGACATCTCGGCGCCGCCGAGGCGACCGCCGCACTGGATCTTGATGCCCTTGGCGCCGGCCTTCATGGCGGACTGCATGCTCTTACGCATGGCCCGACGGAAGGAGACGCGGGAGGAGAGCTGCTCGGCGACGGCCTGCGCGACCAGCTGGGCATCCGTCTCGGGGTTCTTGACCTCGAGGATGTTCAGCTGGACCTGCTTGCCCGTGAGCTTCTCGAGGTCGCCGCGGATGCGGTCGGCCTCGGCGCCACGGCGGCCGATGACGATGCCCGGACGTGCCGTGTGGATGTCCACGCGGACGCGGTCACGGGTGCGCTCGATCTCAACCTTCGAGATGCCGGCGCGCTCCATGCCGGACGTCATCATCCGACGGATGGCGACGTCTTCCTTGACGTAGTCCTTGTACAGCTTGTCGGCGTACCACCGGGACTTGAAGTCCGTGGTGATGCCGAGCCGGAACCCGTGCGGGTTAACCTTCTGGCCCATTACCGGGTTCCTTCCTTGCTGCTGACGACCACGGTGATGTGGCTGGTCCGCTTGCGGATCCGGTAGGCGCGGCCCTGGGCACGCGGCCGGAACCGCTTCAGGGTCGGACCCTCGTCGACGTACGCCTCGGAAATGACGAGGCTGCCGGCGTCGGTGTGGTCGTAGTTGTGTGCGGCGTTGGCAATGGCGCTGTCAAGCACCTTGCCGACCGGCACGCTCGCGGCCTGCGGGGCGAAACGCAGGACCGCCTGAGCCTCCGTGGCGTCCATGCCACGGATGAGGTCCACCACGCGGCGGGCCTTCATGGGCGTGACGCGGATGTACCGCGCCTGGGCCCTGGCTTCCATGGTTGTCCCTTCAGTGTTTGTCATGGTCGGTCACCCCGCGCTAGCGGCGCTTCGACTTCCGGTCGTCCTTGACGTGACCCCGGAAGGTGCGCGTCGGCGAGAACTCGCCGAGCTTGTGGCCGACCATCGACTCGGTGACAAACACCGGGATGTGGGTCTTGCCGTTGTGCACCGCGATCGTGTGGCCGAGCATGGCCGGGACGATCATCGAGCGGCGGGACCAGGTCTTGATGACGTTCTTGGAGCCGGCCTCGTTCTGTACGTCCACCTTCTTGATGAGGTGGCCGTCGACGAAGGGCCCCTTCTTGAGACTGCGCGGCATCTAAACCCGCTCCTAGCGCTTCTTGTTCGTCTTGCGGCGGCGGACGATGTACTTGCTCGATGCCTTCTTCGGCGAGCGAGTACGACCCTCCTTCTGACCCCACGGGCTGACCGGGTGGCGACCACCGGAGGTCTTGCCCTCACCACCACCGTGCGGGTGGTCGACCGGGTTCATCGCAACACCGCGGACGGACGGGCGAACGCCCAGCCAGCGCTTGCGGCCTGCCTTGCCCCAGTTGATGTTGCTCTGCTCGGCGTTGCCGACCTCGCCGACCGTGGCGCGGCAGCGCTGGTCGACCAGGCGGATCTCACCGGAGGGCATACGAAGGTGGGCCATCGTGCCCTCCTTCGCCAGCAGCTGCACGGAGGCACCGGCGGAGCGGGCGAACTTGGCGCCGCCACCGGGACGGAGCTCGATCGCGTGGATCGTGGTACCGACCGGGATGTTGCGGAGCGCCAGGTTGTTGCCCGGCTTGATGTCGGCCCCGGGACCGTTCTCCACGCGGTCACCCTGCTGCAGGTTGCGCGGGGCGAGGATGTAGCGCTTCTCGCCGTCCGCGTAGTGCAGCAGCGCGATGCGCGCGGTGCGGTTGGGGTCGTACTCGATGTGCGCGACCTTCGCCGGCACGCCGTCCTTGTCATGGCGACGGAAGTCGATGACGCGGTAGGCGCGCTTGTGTCCGCCACCCTGGTGGCGAACGGTCACACGACCGGAATTGTTACGGCCGCCCTTGCTGTGCAGGGGGCGAACCAGCGACTTCTCCGGCGTGGACCGCGTGACCTCGACGAAGTCGGCGACGCTGGAGCCACGGCGGCCCGGCGTAGTCGGCTTGTACTTGCGGATTCCCATTTCTCAGTCCTCGTCCGATATCGGACGATCCGACCCGCTTACGCGGCCGGACCGCCGAAGATGTCGATACGGTCGCCCTCAGCGAGGGTCACGATCGCGCGCTTGGAGCCCGCGCGCTGACCGAAACCGGTCTTGGTGCGCTTGCGCTTGCCCTGGCGGTTGATCGTGTTGACCCCGGTGACCTTGACCTCGAAGACCGCCTGGACGGCCTGCTTGATCTGGGTCTTGTTGGCGCCCGGGGCCACGATGAAGGTGTACTTGCCCTCGTCGAGGAGCGCGTAGCTCTTCTCCGAGACGACCGGCTTCAGCAGCACGTCACGGGGGTCCGTGAACGACTTGCTGATCGGCGTCTCGACAGTGTTCTTGCCCTCGGTCTCGTGGCGCTTCGCCTTGGCGATGCGCGCGACCTTCTTGGCCTTGGCGGCCTTGGAGGCAATGCTCGGGTGACGCGTAGCCATCAGGCTTCGCTCCCTTCGGTGTCAGCGGCCTGGGGGCCAGACACGAAGGACTCGAAAGCGGCCTGGGTGAAGACCACGTCGTCCGAGACGAGAACGTCGTACGTGTTCAGCTGGCCCGGCTCCAGGATGTGGACCTGGGGCAGGTTGCGCGCGGAAAGCAGCGCGGCCTCGTCGGAGCGCTCGATGACCAGGAGCACGTTCTTGCGCTCGCTGACCTTGCCGAGGAAGCTCTTGGCGGCCTTGGTGGAGGGGGTCTCGCCCTCGATCACGCCGGTGATGACGTGGATGCGAGCGTTGCGGGCCCGGTCGGTGAGGGCGTGGCGCAGGGCCGCGGCCTTCATCTTCTTCGGGGTCCGCTGCGAGTAGTCGCGCGGCGTCGGGCCGTGCACGACGCCACCGCCGGCGAACTGCGGGGCGCGGGTCGAACCCTGACGGGCGCGGCCGGTGCCCTTCTGGCGGTACGGCTTCTTACCACCACCGCGGACCTCGCCACGACGCTTGACCTTGTGCGTGCCCTGACGGGCGGCGGCCAGCTGTGCGACGACGACCTGGTGAAGCAGCGGGATGCTGATCTTCTCTACATCGAAGATCTCGGCCGGGAGTTCTACGGTCCCGGCGCTGTCGCCGGAGGGCGACTGAATGTCAATGGTGGTCATGTTCCTCAGGCCCCCTTGGCGGCGGTACGGACCAGGACGAGGCCGCCGTTCGGACCGGGGATGGCTCCCTTGATGAGGAGCAGTCCCTTCTCCGCGTCAACAGCGTGAACGGTCAGGTTCTGGGTGGTGACCCGCTCGTTGCCCATACGGCCAGCCATGCGCATGCCCTTGAAGACACGGCCAGGGGTGGCGCAGCCACCGATGGAGCCGGGAGAGCGGTGCTTGCGCTGGACACCGTGGCCGGCGCCGAGGCCATGGAAGTTGTGACGCTTCATGACACCGGCGAAGCCCTTGCCCTTGCTCTTGCCGGTCACGTCGACCTTCACGCCGGCCTCGAACACCTCAGCGGTGATCTCCTGGCCGAGCGTGTACTCGGAGGCGGCCGCGGTGCGGATCTCGACGAGGTGGCGACGCGGCGTGACATCGGCCTTGGCGAAGTGGCCCTTGAGGGGCTTGTTCACCTTGCGCGGGTCGATCTCGCCGAAGGCGATCTGGACCGACTCGTAGCCGTCGGAGTCATTCGTACGGACCTGGGTCACGACGTTGGGTCCGGCCTTGACGACGGTGACCGGAACAACACGGTTGTTCTCGTCCCACACCTGCGTCATGCCGAGCTTCTCGCCCAGGATGCCCTTGATCTGCTTAGCCATCTTCAGCTCACCGGCCCCTAGAGCTTGATCTCGATGTCGACACCGGCCGGGAGGTCGAGTCGCATCAGAGAGTCAACGGTCTTGGGGGTGGGGTCGAGGATGTCGATCAGGCGCTTGTGCGTGCGCATCTCGAAGTGCTCGCGCGAGTCCTTGTACTTGTGCGGCGACTTGATGACGCAGTACACGTTCTTCTCAGTGGGCAGCGGCACCGGGCCCGCGACCGACGCACCAGTGCGCGTCACCGTCTCGACGATCTTCTTCGCCGAGGAATCGATGACCTCGTGGTCGTAGGCCTTGAGCCGGATGCGGATCTTCTGTCCCGCCATGGCTACTCAGTAGTCCTGTCTCTAGTAACGCTCTGCACCCCGGTAAGCCCTCCTGCTCGCTTCGATTCCTCCGACCCACGCGGTCGGGTGTGTCGCGCTCTCACCGACACAGAAGTCCCAAGGTTCGGAACTTCCCTACTGGGAAAGCACGGCCCTTCCGGAACCGCAAGCCGAGGGCGAAGAAGCCCACCGGGTGCCTGGCCGGCGCCGCACTGACACTTCCCGAAAGATTCCCGTACGTCCGCCCCAGCGCTGCCGTGAGGCAGTTGGGACGACGAGTACCGTGGGACTCGCTTCCGGTCCTCCCGACGGGAGGCGCGCAGCATCAACACTCGACCGAGCAACTCGGACAGTCTGCCATATGGGGCAGGGGGCTGGCCAATCGGGGCGTAGAGATTACCCCCGGAGTGACGCAGGTCAAACACATGCGCGCGGCGCGCGTCTCGCCCAGCCCCCGTCGGCGTTCACCCCTGTGAATAGGAATCAAGCACACACCCATTGACGCGTCCATAGCAAGCGCTTACGGTCCCTCACGAGAACGCGGGAAAGCGCTTTCCCTTGCACGGCACCCCTGGTCATGGGACGACCCTGGAGGCAGAACGATGCAAGTGAGACCAGTCATGGCATGTGTCGGCCTGGTGGCCGGCACACTCGTAGCACTCTCCGGCACCCCGGCGCAGGCCGCGAGCGCCACCCAGTACGTGTCACCGACCGGCACCGCGAGCGCGGCCGGCACCCTCTCCGCCCCCACCACCCTCACCACGGCGATCAGCCGCATCGCGTCCGGCGGCACGATCTATGCGCGCGGCGGGACGTACAACTACTCGTCGACCGTCACCGTCCCCGTGGGCAGCGACGGCACGTCGAGCGCGCGGACCACCCTGACCGCCTACTCCGGCGAGACCCCGATCCTCAACTTCTCGGCACAGAGCGAGAGTTCGTCGAACCGCGGGCTCCAGCTGAACGCCAACTACTGGCACGTCTACGGCCTCACGGTGTCGCACGCGGGCGACAACGGGATCTACGTCGGAGGCAGCAACAACGTCATCGAGCGCACGGTGACGTCGTACAACCGCGACACGGGTCTGCAACTGGGCCGCATCTCCTCCAGCACGCCAAGCTCGTCCTGGCCCTCGAACAACCTGATCGTGAGCTCGGAGTCGCACGACAACGAGGATTCCGGCGGCGAGAACGCCGACGGCTTCGCCTCGAAGCTCACCACCGGCACCGGGAACGTCTTCCGCTACGACGTCTCCCACAACAACATCGACGACGGCTGGGACCTCTACACCAAGACCGACACCGGCGCCATCGGCCCGGTGACCATCGAGTACTCCCTCTCCTACGGCAACGGCACCCTCACCGACGGCACCCAGAA
>Ga0307517_10006904_pt1 | contig 16704 bp, 10 predicted proteins | sample 23_EM_MG_FD_194515 | JGI IMG/M metagenome (GOLD analysis project Ga0307517, IMG submission 194515) | Populus trichocarpa ectomycorrhiza microbial communities from riparian zone in the Pacific Northwest, United States - 23_EM | ecosystem: Host-associated > Plants > Roots > Unclassified | place... | reverse complement strand
GGACAATCCAAAGAAAAATCAGAAAATGGTCCATCTTAGAAAAGGAAGGTAAATCATCTCATTAAAAAAAATCCAAGACATCATTGTCCATCATCCGTGAAAAATCCTAGATATTTTTCACACCACGGGCTGATCACCTAAACAGAGACCATCTATGAAAAATCCAATATATTTTCCACACCATGGGCGGGTTACCCGATTACAAACCAAGGGCCAGTCGCCCGAACAGAGATCACATGTGAAAAATCCTAGATATTTTTCACACCACAAGCAAATTACCTGATCATGAACCATGGGTTAGTCGCCTAAACAGAAATCATGAGCAGGTTACCCGATCATAAACCATGAGCACATCACACAATCACGAACCATGGGTCAGCTGCCTAAACAAAGACCACTCGTGAAAAATCCTAGATATTTTTTCACACCACGGAAAGGTCACCCGATCAGAGTCCACGAGTAGACTACCCGAACACAAGCCATGGGCAGGTCAATCGATCAAAGACCACATACAGGTTACCCGATCACAAACCATGGGCAAATCACCTGAACAAAGACCATTTATAGGAAATCCTTCATATATTTCACACCACGGGCAGGTCACCTGAACACAGAATATTCTATCTTCGAACTTGCCACTCTATAAAATGACCAAATCTTCGAGCTTGTCACTCTCTAAAATGACTAAATCTTTGAGATAATATCTCTAAAAGGTAAAAAATTCCAAAATTTTCCTTGAGTTCGTCACTCTCTAAAATGACTTGATCTTTGATATGATCACTCTATAAAAAGTCAAAATTGTAATTTTTCTTTGAATTGATCTCTCTTTCAAATAATTTTCTTAACAAAATGAAAACCTTTAATTTTCAAGAAAAAAAAAAGAGTTTTCAGACATCTATAAGGATAACCATCTCTTGATTTTTCTCCCAACTTGGGAAAACTCTCACACCTTTTCTTTTCTTTAACAAACTTACTTTCTAAAGTTCCTTACAAGACTTTATACCATAAATATTATAAAAAGACAGGCAATCATCATAACCTAATTTTTTACCCTTTTTTTCTTACTATTCTCCCTCATTGTGCATCTTCTATTAGCACATGCACCATTTAAAACACAAAAAACACCACTAAAAAAAAGAACTAGCTCAACTTGATTTTCCTTGTTTGGACATTAGAATTATTAGGTTTTAACCTGATAAGATAAGGACCTCTTTACCGAAAATAAATTTTTTAAAACCTTAGACAGACAAACGGTTAGAAAATACAACAATACCTTAGTTTATATCAGACAAACAAACAATGCAGCTTATCTTAGATAAGGTGTATGAGGGGTGATACATCCTCTTTATACGCAATCAGTTCTCTTATGGTTCCTAGTAACCAAAATATTAGATGACAACTATATCTCTTTTTTCCTAATAAGAAATAAGAATTTCATGTTCTTTCCCCATCATCACGAAGATTCCACTCCAGAAGGATGATCGCCACAATACCACATATAAGCAACAAGATTCAATTCACCATCTCTTTTATCAATTAGACCTATAAAAGAGAGCAAATAATCATAGAATAGCTGAAGATAGAGGTGAGGGACGTTGAGGTTCCTTAAAGAAAAAAAAAGTAAAGGTGTTCGGTTCTTTTTTTTTTTGTTGGAGTAGATTGGCAGGAAAAAAAAAGTAGATGACGAATAGCCAGAAGAGAAAAGGAGATGGTACCTATGCGGAGAAGAAATAGAGCGTGTTTGGCAGTGTGGTTGTGGGTGCTTTTCAAATAACTTTTCGTGCCAAAATGCATGCCAATGATGTTTTTTCATTTTTAAAAAATCATTTTTGACATCAGCACATCAAAACGATCCAAAACATACAAACCATATTAAATTTTAGTAAAAAAAAAATTTCAAATTTTTTGGAAACGCAGCCGCAGCCACGTTCCCATAGTTGTAGAGGTAGGGATGTGCTCACGCGTCACCGATGATGAGGACGGTTAGGCTGGTGGTGCTTCTTCTGTGCTTAACACAAGGCTGTCAAATTGTAAATAATGAAGGTATGTCAGCTAAAATCCTAGGTCTTTTTATGTTCTAGTGTTTCTGTTTTTGACCCGTTTATATATTACTTCTCTTTGTATTTTTCATTTTGCTTTTTTTTTTCTAGCACCGCTTTCTTACCATCAGGCCACAACAAATTATGCACCATCATCCTTACTAGATGATCAAGATCAAATCCCATCGAAAAGCCTTAACAACTCTTTTTTTACCTTAAAGAGGTAAAAACTTGTTGCCCACTCTTCTTTCAGGTTTTTGCTCTTCCCCTTCAATTCATCTTTTTAAATTATCTTAAAAAATCCTTCAAACATGGCTCAATATTTATTGTTTGGTTCGTGTAGCTCTTCATTAATCTATTGTATACTTTTTCATTGTAGTAACTTTTGTCGATGTGGTTTAAAAAAGATGGATTAAAAAAAACACTTTTAGTTACGGTATTAAAAAATAATTTTAAAAAATATATGTTTGGTTAAAACTGCTATGAGATGGATTTTTGCGTGCAAAATAAACAATAAGAGGTTTTTATGAATAAAAAGCAAGTTATTTTAACTTTTGCAAAATTAAGGTTTGAAATACAATTATACATGGAATCAATTGCTAAAAACAAAAGTTATTTGGTTAATCAAATAAATTTTTTTCTATGGTTTGGTATAAAACAGGAGTTATCATAAAACAGGAGTTACCATAATATCTGTCTTATTATGTTTCTAACTAAATGATTTATAAATAGCATGTTGAATTGTTGAAATGATCAAATTGTGTTTTGTTTTCTTTTAGCTAGATAAAAAATGGCCACACCTTGTATTTGTTGACTTGCAAATTTTTTTCATGTTGATATAATTTATTTCCAAATGTGTAGCTAAACTTGTTGAGAAACTCAAATCTAGTATTGTTAGTGAAGCGCAGACAATGAATCTAGTAAAATTTATATATTAAGAGTGTTTTTTTCAATTTTAGTCCTTATTTTTTAATTTATCATTTTGTTCTTATTCCTTTTATAGAAGTTTTTTTTTTCAATTTATTCCTTCAATTACAATTTCTCATATATTTGTTTTCATTTTAGTCCTTATTCTTTTGATTCTTTTTTTTTTGGCCTTTTTGTTAAAGTTTTTTTGGCTTTCAATTTCATCATTCAATCAAAGTTATTTTATTTTTTACTATTTGACCCTCATTCTTTTGATTTGTTTTTCCTTTTATTAAAGCTATTTTTCAATTCAATTTAATCCTCCAATTAAAAAATTTTATTTGCCTTCTAATTAATTTTCTTTACTTTCACCCTCATTTTTAGATCCTTTTGTGTGATTGATTTTTTTTTCTGGTTTCATCTTTCGACATTTAATTTGTTAGGGATTTGGCTTCGTGTGATCTTATCATTATGCATTAGTTTTGTGATTTTCTTCAATTTATTTTCTATGAGTTTATTATGGTCTCATGACCTATTTCACGGGTTTTGCATGTCTTTTTATAATATAATTTTTTGTTTGATTTTTAAAAATATTATTCTAATTCATCTATAATTGTTTTTGTTTTATAAAAATAAACTTTAGTTTTCAAAATAAAAATATTCTTTTTAAAATAATATTTCTTATGTGTTCGACCTTACGTAATATTTTTTAGGATGTGTGCATATTTAGTCCACTTTCATTTGTGTTTATCTTTTAAGTCATAAGTTCTTTACGATGTGAATCTATCTTTTATTGATTTAAATAAATAAGTTCAGTGAACCTATCAGGAGAATATCTTGTTTTGTGTAATTGAATATCTTGATCTACATTCATCTTTTAATTTTTTTTATTTCTCTTTTGGTTATTATTAATGACTTATTTATTTATTTATTTACATAGATGATTATCGAATTATTTAATTAGATACTTGCATTAACTTTTTGATTTACATTTTAAATTTTTTTATATAAAAAAATACATCAAAGTAGCCTACCTACCCATTATTTAAAAAAAAAAACTATAATCTAGAGCAAAAACACGGGTTAGATAGCTAGTATATACAAGATGCCATGGGCTGAATGAAAGGAAGCTGACAAATATCACAAGCCCTAGAGCTCAATTGCCGAAAACCCATCAAACCCTATTTGGTCTAAAATGGGTGTAAACAAAAGCTAACCTCCCCCATTGAAGCCCAACACCAAAAGTGACTAAAATCGAGCTCTCGTTGTTAGTTGTTAACTACAACAACTATCCTGCAAACGGATGCATTCTATTAAAACTATTTTATCCATTAACCATTAAAAAAAAAGACTCAAAGTAGGTCCCACTGAATCATTATTATGCTAAGCAACACTCATCCAATTCTTCTATCCTAAACACAACACAATGCCTAAAGTAAATTCTCTCTCTGTCTCTCTCACATTCGCTTCTTGCAATCTCAATAACTCCTCTTTTCTTTCTCCACTTTAATAAAAAAACTCACTTTTTGGAACTTTTTGAAACTCATTGTCTCTTTTTCACGAGCTCTCTCTGCACTTGGTAAAAAAGAAAAAAAAGTTAGGGTTTCTCTTGTCTTTCTTCACCACCAAAGCCAAACGATCATTATCTTCTCTTCCGAATCTCTCTTTTAAAGAAACCCATTCTAGTATTTCTTGCAATAATCCCAGTTTTGTGGCCTTTTGTTAAGTTTTAGCCCTCTATTATGTGAACCCCACCAAACCCAACTGTGCCCAGTTGTTGTTTCTTCTTCTTCTGGTTAAAGTTTGAATCTTTCTTGTTATTTTCTGAGTTTTTGGGATCTAAATGGTGTTTTTATGACACCCTAATACAGTTACTGTTAGTTCCTGACTTCTTTCTCTTTTGGGTCTTTTTTTTCTTTTCTTTTTTGGCCTTGTGTTCTGTCTTGAGAGAGAGGTCATTGATAAAGACATTAGTGTCAAAAATAAAAAAGGAGAATAATTTGGGTTGATCTTGCTTTTTTGAAAACGTACATGTGAAGCAAAATTTAGTGTTGAACTTGATGGATTTTACTGTTTTTTTCATGAGTGTCTTTCTCCTTTTTCATCTCCCACTACTAGAATAGGAACCTTCACTTCACTTGTTTCTCTTTGCAACCTCGAGAAACCTGTGAAATCTCTCCGATCAAGGTTGCTTTATGGTAGTTTTGGTAGATCAAGCCTCTCTCACTATGGATAGCATTCATGTTTTAGCTTCACATTGTGTGAGAGATAGAGGATTTTGGGGTAACATCTATGGAGATATGAATAGATTGTAGTATATGAAGATCTAGATGCTTATTTAAGTTGTAGGTTGTGTTTATTTATGTGTCTGTGGAGTTAGTTATATAGTTAGAAATTTGATAATGGAGGATATTGGGCTGGTTAAGCAAGGGTGGAAATGGTTGCAAACGCAGAAACATGTCTATTCACGGGTGAAAACTGCAGTGGGGTGTTTGAGGGACAAGATCGGAGTGTTTATAGAGAGGCATTGGCCTATGGTGTGCAGTGGATGTGCAAGATTTGGGAGGTTGATGCGTTTTATGTTGATTTATTGGAAAGATTGCGCTACGAGGGGTTTTAATTCTGTTATCAAACTGGGTTCGGCAGCTTTGCTTCTTATAATGTGGAGTTGCTTCCTTAGTCTCACTTCAATGTCTTGCTTGCTTTATGTACTACTTTGTATGGTATGTTCTCTTATTTTAGCCTTTTAACTTTCTGTTGTTGTTTGCACCTGATTCTTATTCTGATCATGTCGTTATCATTTTTTATTTTTATTTTTATTTAGTAATCCAATCATTTGAATATGCATTTCCGGATTTATCAATGTTTGAGTTGTATGATGGTGTTCAAATTTATATTGTGGCATATTCAAGATGTCAGTAATCGTAGATAGTCTAATAATTAGCATCTGAATATCAGGTGGAGGGTGATTAAAATCAGTGATAACAATGTGGAGTTTAATTTATGTTTTTGTACAATGCAAGGTTATTGGCTATCTGCCCTGATGATACCAATCTCGAAACTAGTTTGTCAACAAATGTGGTATAAGCTCTTGCGGGTTTTTCATGAAACCAAATTAAAAAATTAATGAATTGGATCCTGAAAGGCTAGGAACCTGACCATGAATCCTACATAGCCCAATCACCAATTTGGCATGCCACTCTAGTGATGCAGTATCCCACAACTCTCTTACTGACTGAAATTCATCAGATTAAGAGAGAGATTATAGAAGAAAAGGTTCAAGTGTAAGCTCAGATCTCAATACCTGGTTAAATAAAATAAGAACTTAATAGAACTGAAGTCTCAGAGGGGTGTTTGTGCATGTAACTGGGATTGACTAGCAATAAATTTAGTTACAGGTAAACCTAGACTAGAAGAACTCTTACCTCCTTTCCGGAAGTGCAAAATCCTTAGACTTTAAATTCAACAAATATAGAGTAATTATTATCCAAACTGAAGAGGTATTTGAAGCTTATGTTTATAGGTTTAGTGCCTGAAGCTCCTGATCTCATTTAGTTCTAAATTAGCCTCCAATTCATTTGTTCTCTTGGGGGAGAAAATGATAGAGCTTAATGCTGTGGCGATGTCTTTATGCTCGCAACCTTCTCATTTGTCTGCTTTCAGCTGCTCCCACATTTAGTTCTAAATTAGCCCACTATTCGTTTTATTTTATTTATTTTTCTGGCCAGGGGGGGAGGGAGGATGATAGATTTTAAAGCTGTGATCATGTATTTTATGTCTGCAACTTTATTACTGGACTGCTTTCAGCTTTTGATTGCTTCCATGCATTTGCAATTTTTGACATTAAGCATTTGAGTTCATTAATAATCGTGGATCTGAAACTTAGTGTAGTTTATAACAAAAATATCACTAAAAAGGTGGTCGGAGGTGATGGGTTTTCTATATACCAACAAGGCCTTTAGATACATTGGCTTTGTTGGGGATTGTGATTCAAGTGAATTTTCTAAAAAAGGAAATTTCATTAGAATGCCACTGACAGTGGGTTCAATATTTCAGGGAGCTGCAGGAGCTGCTGTTCAGTATTTGGGCTACACTCCTGGACTTTTTATTGTAGGGCTATTTGCTATTTTAATTTTATGGATGTATGCTAACTTTTGGATAACTGGAACATTATTTATAGTTGGAGGTAAGTTGAGCTCCTAGTGCAAGTAGATGATTTTCCCCCCCCAACTTTGGGAAATTTAATTCGCTTCATTATGTAAATGCAGGCTATTTGTTCTCTCTAAATCATGCACGGCTAGTGGTCTTAATGGCGACTATATATGCTATTTATTGTGTGAAAGTTCGAGTTGGATGGCATGGTGTTTTCCTATCAATAAACCTCACCTTTTTCTCAAATGATGTATTAAACTTTCTACTTCAATGGTGTGATAATGTTAGTGAAAGCACCCAATTTGAAGAGCATAAGGAATCTGAAACAGTTCTGGAAGATGAGTTCTCTGTGGAATGTGAATTCTCAATTCCTGTTGATGAATCTGAAAAGGTGCAACCATGCAAATCATCTAGCCCAGCTGCTAGCTCATCTGTTGTGAATAACCAAAGAGAGTCTTCCACTAGAAAAGTAGTTGTAGAAGAAACAAGCTCAACCAATGAGATGAAAAGAATATTAGATAGTGTGGATCATTATGAAGCATTGGGATTTTCTCGCCACAAGCGAATTGATGTTGCCATTTTGAAAAAGGAATACCATAAAAAGGTAAGTGCCTCTTTTCTTCTAAAATTAACACCAGTAACCATTTTAGTTTTCTCACTTCTAAGAGGCCAAAGTGTATAGATAAATTGATCCTACTGGGCCATTACTCAATAGTTTAGCATCTTCTTATAGATTGTTTTGTGCAACTAAATGAGATATCACAATGGTTCACCAAGTATCCAAAATGGTCACATTAAACAAAAAAAACCCAAGTACCAGAAAATTTGCTACAATAGGACCCTAGGAATGTAGCACACAAATCCTTACATTCAGCCTGGCAGTTAAAAGGCCTGGTTAGGGTAAATGAAAGAGAACAATGTTTGGGGCAATACATGAATCCGCCATAGGCATCTGTCTTTTGATTTCCCAAGAAACCTGCTTGTTGATTTTGCATAGATGTGTCCATGGCTGGTTAAAATGTCATTGTTGTGATATGTAAGCCAGATGAGTTGCTAGTACTGCATTTGCAACCCCCCCCAACACACACACACCCAACCCCCCCACCTAAAAAATTAAATAGTTCATTCCTTTTCAAGTTCCTCTTATAGCATTCTCATGCTGGCCCTCCTATTTCTAAAATTCTAGTTCCGCCCTGATCCTGCAAGTCATGGAGTGGTGTCAAGTTGTTCTTGATGTATAAATCGATTATCCCTTGCCATGGAAACAAAACAAAACAAATAAATGCTGGGGTCAGCGGGGAATGGGGAGTAGGCTTACTGATTTCCTTTTTATCCTGTTAAATATGCAGGCCATGCGTGTCCATCCTGATAAAAATATGGGAAGCCCTTTAGCAAGTGAATCATTTAAGAAACTTCAATGTGCTTATGAGGTAAGCATCCACACTGAAAGTCTCTCTCTCACATAGAGTAAGTAATGAGATATGAAACATACAAAGCTAAGAATGTGTTGGTTCATGTCCTTTTTGCTGACCAAAATGATACAACGTACAGGTTCTGTCAGATTCTGTGAAGAAGAGAGACTATGATGAGCAACTGAGAAGGGAAGAATCTAAGACTAGGAGCGTATGTCAGAAGTCCCATGGTACTTCATGTCAGGTAATTAATGCGGTGTTGCTTGTCATTATGTTTTTCTGCCTCATAGTCAATATTTGGAATTCTTTTTTTTTAATTGTCATTTGTGTGAAACTCATGAAAAAAAAAAAATGAATAAAACAACCATATGTGGAGGAGGCTAAGATTCTGTTTGGCTTAATTTTTAATTATGATTTGTGACATCGAGTCATAATTCAAAAGTTATATTCTTATAAATGACTTGTACGATAAAAATGAGTTCAAATGATTTTAAGTTAGAAGTATGTTTGGTAAAAATGACTCAAGGTATCTTTTTGAAAGGAGAATAGTGCAAGTTAGAATGCACAAGTTAAAAATTTCAACTTTTGTCTAAAGAAAAATTTTGAGTCTATTTTGTAACAAACTTTTGATTAAGTTAAAAGTTGTTTCTAATCAAACATATGAATTTTCTTTGAGTCAAAAGTTAAAAAGAAAACAACTTAAATCAATTTGCTAAAATCATACCAAACATAACCTAAGACTGTTCCCCATGTGGAATCTTGTTATCAAACTAACATTTAATTGATGCATCTTTGTCTTGTGCAATGAGTTGTGAATACTGTCTTTGGTGCAATGACTTTTCTTTAACTTGCTGCTATTGCTTCCTGAGAGCAATCACTTCTTTTAAAATGTTGAATGTCAGTTTATCCAATTCTCCACCCTCTGAACCACACTTTGATGGAACCAGAACAGGATAATGATAAGGTATATTTGTTTGAGAAAGCATAAAGTGGGGCAACCCTTTGCAAACACGAAAATATATTTACCGGGGGATTTTATGTTTCACTTGGTATTTTTAACTTTAGGCTCATGAGTATTCATTAGTTGTAAAATGGCAAGGCATTGTAAGGTTGGTCAAAGTAGCAAGAGGTTTCTTTAATCTTGGGAACCTGCCTCCCAATTCCAAGTCTATACGATATGTATGGCAGATATGTGAAGTTGCATGCTGAATTTTGAACTAATTCATATGGTTCTGAGTTAAATCACTGATAATAAGGAATATTATCAACTACTACAATTTCTAAGCCTATTACTGTTATAAGCAGGATAATCCAGATTACTGCTCTGAGGAATCCAGGCGGATACAGTGCACCAAATGTGGCATTTCACATATATGGGTGTGCACTAATAGGACCAAGGCCAAGGCAAGATGGTGTCAGGTCAGTCTTCCGATTCTCTCTCTCCAATTCTATTTTTCATCTAAAATTATATATAATAAGTAATTTTTGCTTCAGGATTGCTGCCAATATCATCAAGCCAAAGATGGAGATGGATGGGTTGAATATAAAGGCACATTGGTCTTCGATAGGCCTCAAAAGGTACATTCCTTTGTGTTGTTTTGTCTAGGTTGCAGTAAATATGTCTGATAATTCCACAGATTCATTTGAGGTTATATTGTGAATGTTGTTTTAATGATCTGTAATCTTGTCAAAATGTTATTTTAATGATCTGTAATCTTGTCAGCTGTTCATTATGCTAAGCATTTCAATTTCCTTTCTTTTAGATGGAGATTCCGCGTGCATTTGTTTGTGCTGAGAGCAAAATCTTTGATGTGTCAGAATGGGCCATTTGTCAGGTCTGTAGCTCTTTTTCATGTGTTTGCTGAATTTGTTTTCTTTTTTTAGATATGCCATTGTAACTCTGTTGTGGAGGAAAAAAGAAGTATTACAATTTCATGATCTGTGAAATTTACAACTCCAAGCTCATTTGCCTTGCTGAACTTAGGGTTTTTTCAGACATTAATTGGGATGCAAGACAGTTCAGTGGAAGTTGTAGATGGTTGTTTTAGGGTTATGGTGTAGAATTAGTTATCTAAAAGAAAGCAGTATAAAAAAAACTTAACTATTGTTCATAGGATTTAAAGGATCACTCCTTAATGAAAGCACCACTTACTCAACAAGTTAATCAAAGGTCTGCCCTATATTCATAATATTTATTATGCTGAAATTGAAAGAATATAAGCATATTACTAATCATAGACATGGACTCCTAAATAAGAAATACAATGTTCTTATTTTGACTGGGAAAGAAAAATCTAAATCTTCTTAATTAGAAATTTTCATAATTCTAAAATAGCTATAAGTATTTCTCTTCATATAAAATTTACTGAAATTACAAATTGCCCTTTTGTAAATCCAAGGCTGAATCAAATACCCTTGATAAAAACAAGCTGTTGAATCTAAATCCCATGTTAATGGATTTTGAGATACCTAATTTTATCTGATTTGCTTTCTGAAAAATAAAAGGAAAGCTATCAAGGTAGCAAAAAAAACAGGCCACTTGCTGCTCTTTCCACTTTGTTAGATTCACACTTGGGAGATTGTCAGACGAGAAGATCCTATGTTCCAGCTAAAAGTGCCTTTCCATGTTGGCATATTTCAAACTATTTTTCTCACTGTCGACTTGAGGTTCACTTCATTATTTCCAACTATCATTAATGGAAATGACTGTTGACTGGATCTTTCAATTCCTCATGACAGTCTTGCATCATTGGTGCCTATGACTTGAATATTGACTGATTCAATTATAAGCAGATATTAGTCACTTTCCAGTATTTTAAATCATAAAAACTCTTTGCAGGGAATGCAATGTCGGCCCAACACCCATAGGCCAAGCTTCCATGTAAACATGGTTGGCTTGGAGAAGACTCAACGGTCCAACTCGAGCAGATATCCATGGGACTTGGATGCTGAAATGATGGATGAGGATGAAGAAGAATTCGAGCTGTGGCTTCAGCAGGCCCTGGCATCGGGCCTTTTTTGTGAGACCTCCAAACGTAGAAAGAGTTGGAGTCCTTTTAAGCTGCCTCAAAAGAAAGGGAAAAAGCAATGGCGAAGGACATCAACTTGAATAGATTCCCATCACAAGCAAAAAAATGGAACCGCATTTTCTTGCCTTTGTTGTGGGGTGATTGGTTTGGATCAAGATCACCTGTTTCAAGTTAAGGAATGTGATTTGGTGATTTGAGAATCCAGAAAACAAAAAAAGACATGGGTTTTGCCTGAGTTTTGGAGCAATTTTCAACTTTGTAACTGGCAGTTACCCTCCTTGCATCATTTGACTTTTCATTCAATGTCTGAATACCCCACCCCCAAGGAAGAAAAAAATTAATATACATTTTACACAAGCAGCACATAATGTTAGCCTTGGTGAAATGACTTTCAATCTTTTGTACATATTTTTTATCTTTTCAATAAATATCTCATTTACTTGAGGTTCTCTTTACTTGCCGCTTGGTAAGAATTACAACTTATGCCATGTATTTTTTTTCTTATATGATTACTATATATGCAGTGTTGGGTGGTCTTGGAAAGTCATTTCACAGGAGCGTGCATTTCAAGACCTTGGCCAGGCAGAATGGTTTTAGGGTATGGTCGATAAATTGAAGGACGGAAAAGACAATTGGAAGAGTAGAAAAGTCTTGGATTGAAGGGGATCGTCGCCTGTTTCTTTAAGGAGCGAGAATGGTGTACGAAGTCCTTGCCCTCATTCCACGTTAATCAACAAAATTCTTTTCACCCATTTATCATTCAACAGCCATCTTTTTTGAGCTAGTGTGTACACATTTAGCTTCAGAAACAGAGAACTCATTTGGAACTTGAAATTTTATGAGCTGATCATGATTTCCTCCTTGGATTTCTCATTCCCTTATCAACTTTTCTGGTAATTAATGTCATTGGAACAGACATGGAAACCAGATGTATAATTGTGTGCAAAAGGGGAGGGGGTGAATGAGGGAGACGGGAAGAGTAAAGGTGAGAACAAACCATTGCATGCTATCTTTCACATCACTGGAATTTGTCCATTTACAGGTGAGTAAGAAATTGTATGTTTATGTGTATAAGGGATGGTCGCAGAATTTACAAGCTCAAAAAATTCAAAAATAGAATAAAATAAATGTAATGGGAATTTCTCTCGCGTTGATGTTTAAATGCTCCGATTATATAATTCCGTGAAAGCCGTCATGGTTACACTTGATGAGTTTTCTGATGTCAATATTGAAGTGTCCTGGTTGTCCGACCCAGAAGATACATTAAAGGATGTTGAAGCAGATGCTTTGGTCTTGGAGGGAGCTCGTACTTTGAGGTCCATGAAATCAGAAATAAGGCCTGGCTTTGTTATCTTTCTCTCATCAAAATTCTTCCGGCCAGTCAGCATTTTGACTACAGTAGACATGGAAGGCCGGAGATTTGGATCATCTTGGGTGCAGAGGAGACCAATTTTTAGAAACCTACAAGCCTCCTCAGCATTAAAGTCACCATTTAATGATGCATCTACCAGGGAAACCAGCTCCCTTCGCTCATAAAGTTCCCAGGTCTGCAAAGGTAGAACCAAATAATAGTCAGCTAGTGCCCCCGAGTGTGAGTTAATCGTGATTGTTGATTATTCATGTAAATGTTTTCTCTACGTAAAATGTTGGATATCAAGAAAAAGAATGGATGAAAAACAAGCATTGCAATCAGAAATTCATAGCTCAATCCATGTAATAAAGCCAGTAACTTGACATTTCAATCACTTCAAACATAGTAGCAAGGACTCAAGAAATTCATCATACCCGTTCTAAGAGGTATTGTTCTTCAACAGGTAATCGTGTATTTGTGTTATTTCTCCCACTAACAATTTCCAAAAGGAGGACACCGAAACTATAGAGATCTGCTTTCCGAGTCAATTTCCCCCTTATTGCATACTCTGGTGCCAGATAACCTCTGAAGCAACAAACAGAGAGGAAAGTTAAGCAGCTAAGCTTATAAATATAATCCATGCTTAAAATAAGATTCTTCAAAGAAGCTGAGTAGCACTAAATACAGGTTCTGTGCTCATAAAGGGCAGCATCTTGGAAATCTAATCAAGAAATACAACAACCGGATTTTCGTTCTGCGAATCAACTAATTTATAAAGCTTTCCAGAAAAAAAAGACCAACATTGTGAAAAGGCAACTGCAATGGTTCCATATGTGTTAATCACTCCATATACTGTGTTTGCAGTTTGCACAGCATAGCTACATTATAGATCCAATAACAAGTCGATTATGAATTATATTATGAATTATTCAATTTGAAACGAGTAATAACACAAGGAAACTTACAGTGTTCCAGCTACTCGTGTACTGACATGAGTCTGGTTGTCTGGTATAAGCTTAGCCAGACCAAAATCTGAAATTTTCGCAGTGAGGTCTTTGTCAAGAAGAATATTGCTTGCTTTGATATCTCTATGAACGATGTATGGTTTGACTTCCTCGTGAAGGAAAGTAAGCCCTCTTGCTACCCCAATGCATATCTTAGTCCGTGTTCTCCAACTAAACTGGATATTGCTGTGACTATGACCTCCATCTGAAAGTGAAAAAATACTTGAGCGCTCAGATGCCAATCGATTCATGGAATAAAAGCAAGCTTCGCATAAATCATATGGGTTCATATGCATATGCATGTGCATATATGTTTACTGGTACCAAGATTCTCAGTGTAATAAAAGCAGATAAGTATATTTTGAGAGGAATATATACATGAATTGTTCATGAAGTTTCAAGCTCAAAAAGGCAGAACTATTTTTCAATGGTGTAAACCAAAACATCAGTATTTCAAAAGAAGAAGATATTCAAGAATTACCAAGAAGAGTTTGCGCAAGGCTATTGTTCTCAAGGTAATTGTAAACTAAAATTCTGTGATTATCTTCTACGCAACATCCATACAGCTTAACCAAGTTTTCATGCTCTATCTCTGACATTGCTTTAATCTCTGCTAAGAACTCTTCCACCCCTTGTCTCGACTCGGCTGAAAGAACTTTTATAGCAGCTATCTTCCCATGTTTCAGCCGTCCCTGAACATCCATAATCATTTCTTAAGTACCATTCACAATTAAAAGAAATACAAAAATACCATATAAAACTACTTTGATATCATTAGTCATGTATTATAATAACAATCATACGGTTACCTTGTATACAGAACCAAAACCACCCTCCCCAATTTTGTTGGCCGCACTAAAACCTTCGGTGGCATTTCTTAATTCCCTGTAGGTGTAACATCTAACATTCTTAATGCTTCCAAGTTCTGTTACGAAATAAAACAATAAGAACCTTCATATTGACAGGAAAACAAAGATGTGAATTAAAAAGAAAACTTCATTTCATGCATATGGCAGGTTATGACCCTGTTGAAACAATTCTCTCTACAGGCTTTTCCAGACAAGATACATATAAATCTGTCTATTTATGAGCACAAGCACACTCAAACACACAAAATTTATCAGTAGTCTACCTTCATCATCTCTACCCATATGTTGAGATTCTTGAGAAGAATCTATCCGTCTACCACATAAGAAAGAAAAACAAGTCATGTCTGTTTGTTCTGCCAGTGAACAGCCCTTCTATAGCAACCTTCAGAAGCTTGAAATAAACAACTTCAACGACCAACAAACCTGAATCATCATAAACACAATTAACCTCAGGTACTTAATCCAGAATAATGAAATGAAATACCACAGCTATTAGACATGATCTGGAGACTGAGTAAGCTTTGGGAAGGATTGATGTGTTTATAAATCTTTGGACATATCAAACCCTAAATGCAAGCAACTGAAAGATAACAGCCAATATCACGCTTAGACACAGACTACTAAAGATTAAAGAGGAAAAAATGGTACTACATAAATCAACTGCAGATGGATCCTAAGAGTTTAATTACAGCTTATGTTTTGTGCGTCATTTGTCTATCAATGTCATCGAGAACTGATTTCCTCCCTACCCTTTTATTTCCTCTTATAATTATGATCATTTCAACCCTGCCCCCAACTCATAAGTAGCTAGACAGAACATCGAATGAATATTTTGGTGCTAATCTTGACTCCCTTTTTCATTTTGAAACGAAGAACAGAAACTAAAATCACATCAAAATCGTGAAGAAACATAAAAAAGTTAATTGGAAATGTTGAGTAAGATCATGAAAAATAGACTAAAAAGGAAAGAAATATCAGCAAACAGAAGCATATCAGAGAAAAAGAAACCCCACAAGAAACAGATAGCCAAAAGGAAAAACAGAACGAAAACAAGAAGAAGCCGAAAAAAGCACACAAGTAAGGCAAAAAGAAAAACTCACCCTGAACAAAAGAAGAGATCAGGAGACGAAACAGACAGAGAAGATTGATTATCCTGAAGAGAAAGATGTCTACAGCTCTGACCAGAGGAGAGAAGCACCTTGCTGATTAATAGGTCCATGAAGGAAAGCGCACGTTCTTTGAACTTGGTTTTTTCTACGAAAGCGAGGAGCTGGCGACTGACTTTCACAAACAAAAAACAAAAGTGATAGTGTCAAGTCTCCTTTCTCTTTTGCTTCCGCGCTCCAAAATAAAGAAAGTGTCAACGACATTTTAAAACTTTACTTTATATTTGGTAATCGTATTTGGCTATGGTAAAACCGGTTTTTCATTAATTTTTTTTAAAATTAAATTAATTTTTTTAGTTTTTTTTAATTGTTTTAATATGTGAATATCTAAAAATAATTTTTTTAAAAAAATATTATTTTGATGCATATAAAATCATTTTGAAAAACAACTTCAACTATATTTTTAAGTGCTCATTTGGAAACGCGGGCCAACCCGTGTTTTCAAAAATATCAAATTTTATTTTTGTTAAAAATTAATTTTTTTTTGTATGTTTTGGATCAATTTTGATGTGCTAATCTCAAAAATAATTTTTAAAAAATAAAAAAAATATCATTTTGATGCATTTCAGCATGAAAAACATTTTGAAAAGCAATTACAACCACAGTAACAAACAGACAAAATAGACCATTTAGAATTTATAAATCAACTCAAGTTGTAATTTAAAAAAATAAAGTTATTTTATAGGTTTTTTAATAAAACAATTGGTTTAAAGTAAGACTCAACTCAAGTTATGTTTTAAATTAACAATTGATAATTTTACCGACTAATTTACGAA
>Ga0307517_10006903_pt1 | contig 16706 bp, 21 predicted proteins | sample 23_EM_MG_FD_194515 | JGI IMG/M metagenome (GOLD analysis project Ga0307517, IMG submission 194515) | Populus trichocarpa ectomycorrhiza microbial communities from riparian zone in the Pacific Northwest, United States - 23_EM | ecosystem: Host-associated > Plants > Roots > Unclassified | place... | reverse complement strand
GCATCACACAAAGGATCAAAACCAACATGGTCAACTGATGTTGCTTCATTTTCTATGCTTGTGTAGATGGCTTAATTTAGCTAGCTTATACTCGGCCCCAGCAACCCACTAAAGCAAAAATGTATTAGTTTGTCATTTAATTCCAATTCTTGCGTCTTCCTTCAATTATAATTATTATTATTTTGCAATAACAAAGGCATTACTGATGCTCGATGCATTGCAATTCCTTTTGATTAATTAGCTCTACTAGTTGTTTATAAATTAAATTACCTTACAAATTATGCCAATGCCCTATTAGAATCACATCAAATCTACTCTCTGTCCAAGGCCATCCAAGCTCAAAACAAGTATGAAAAAACTGGATTTAATCAAATGCTTATGATTTCATTTGCTTTATTATTCTCGAATAAAGCTAAGATTCTACAAAGCGCTTTCTTTTTTCTACACAATAACATGAAAAACCCAGATAAAAGAAACAGCTAGAACAGAATTCAAAGTCTAAGAGTGATTCTATACAAAACAACCAACTGGGTTATCCTCAAACTTGCCGAGTCACACAACTCTACTTCGGTTGCTGAATCGTCCTTGGACTCAGCTTCACACTCACTATCTTGGGTGCCTTCTCCAAATACCTCGGTGCCTGAGCACGATCAACTCGACCCTTTTTCCACTTCATCACTCCAAGCGAAACCAATTCCTTGTTGCACCCCTTCACCTCCTCCTCCTCCTCCCCTGCAACAAAAAAGAGAAAAGAAAACCGAGTTAGAGAGTAGACTTGGCGACTCGGGCGAGTTACCACGGAAATTTTAATTTCTAGGACGGCACTTACCTTTGATAGTGTCGTAAATTGGGTCGTCGAAGAAGAGAGAGTAGAGATCGTCGGGGAGGAAAGAATCGTAAATATCAGAGAATGAAGGGTCAGATTCGGGATCATAGAAACGTTCTTCGAGCCAGTAGTCTCGGAACCAAGGGGAGGACTGGACAAGGGCCCACCATTGGTCGGAAAAATCCTCCACCGTTCGATATGACAGCGGTACAAATAGCGGAGCGTTGGGATTTAATGTTGATGCTGATCTGTGAGACATTATCTCCATTGCCAATTGAAATAAAGCAGAGAGAGAGAGAGAGAGAGAGAGATGAGTGAAGGGTGGGTATTACTAGATGCAGAGAGAAGACCTGTTAGGGATAAGAAGAGATATTTTCTATAAAAACTATGATGATTATATAGCAAGGTCGGGTTTTAAATAGCCTTTCTTTCGGGTTCTATTTGCAGAAATGACATTTGTTTTTAATATATTCAATTGCTATTTTGTTTTCTTTTAAACAAGTGTTTTCTAATTAAAAAATCAGATCTTTTAAAATTAACATTTAAACGGAACATTATTTCCATTTAATTGCATGCAAAATCTTTCTTTTAATTATCATTTAAAATTCTCTTTGGTTAGGCATGTAAAATGTACATTTAAAGTAATTTTTGTCAATAAAAGCTTATTATATAATCATATTTTCTTAAATAATATTAATCTAATGACAACAAAATAATAATAATCTGATTAGATGATATATTCCGAATTACTCGGGTCATTGTCAAGACAAGATCATATAGTTAAATCTGCCTGGACAGCAAGAAATATTAGTATTTGTTGAGATCCTTAGAAACTAATCTTTTTATTAACAACATTATCTCAAGTCACTAGCAATTACACCTTTTTTATATGACCGGAACAACAGAATTTAAACGTTACGGGCAGGTCACCAAACAATAAAGACAGAAGTCAGAAATATAAATACCCCGCACCATGTTTTTGAAAAAAAGACCCCAAAGAAAGAAAAGCATTGTTAAAAGGCACGTGCTACTCCTCCTTTTCTTTTTGTTTCTTCTTCTTCTTTGTTTTTTTTATGGAATGAACTGCACCTTGTTTTGGCCTCAGAGAGTAGTACATTGGATTATGCAATCCACGAACTAATATTTAGTAATATTTGATTTAAAAAAGAGAGCAAGTGGGGTAATATCAAAAGTAAGAAAACTGACGTGTAGCGGTGTGAGTGGTGTTTCTGTACTAAATTGCTTTACCTCTTATCTGCGTAGTAGATAACACGTCATTGCTCTGATCCTGTGTTCTTCTTCTTCACTTGTTAGATAATAGTAAGAAACGTTTTTTGTTTTTTTTTTCTCTCTCGCTGGGTGCAGATTGCATCCGGGGGCCAAGGCCCAAGACAAAAGAACAAGCACGCCTAAATTCACATGCACCATTACTCTCTTTATACAAATTGTGCGAGAAGAAAAGCGAAAACTGAATTTGCTAAATCTAGATGAGCAAATTCGAAATGAAGAATTATTTAAGGCGAGGTGAAATTAATAAAAATATAGTTGCTTAATATTTATTTCTCTTGCCCCATTTAAATCATTTAATCCAAAAATGAATCCAAGTAAATTTGGATCAGAAGCCTTCTAAACATGAATGAATCTAACTAATTGCGTGTTTGTGAGTGTGGTTGCGCTTGCTTTTCAAAATATATTTTTACTTGAAAATGCATCAAAATAATATTTTTTTTAAAAAAAATTATTTTTAATATCAGCACATCAAAATAAACAGAGATTAAAAAAAATGTTATATCTCATAAAGTAAAAAAAAAAAATCATGAAGGAGATGTATCCTTCTCAAATCTTAAAAAAAAAAGGAGAGTTGGGGCTGCTATAGGCATCATTTGCCAACAACAGCCCTCCATATATTTTTTTTCTCTATTTCATGTTTCTTAGTTTATTTATTTATTTATTTTGTTAGTTGTCTATCTTTTCTTCTTCTTTTTTTAGTTTAGAAATGTGTCCTTTCAATTCCCTTTTCGATCTTTTAGCACTCAAGAATTTATTTTAGATTTAAGTAAATGATATGAATTAAAATTAGATTCTTAACTTTAAAGTACGAGACTTTTTTTCTTTTAAAATAAAGGAATCAATTGCCATTGAATCTCTATAGTCTGAGACAGAATCAATTCAGGGCGCGCTCTAAAAATGAAAGAATCCAGTCCGACTCCGAATAGAGGTCCAATTGGGTATAATTTTCGTTTAACGTCCGCCCCACAAAATTTGCACTAAACCTATTTTGTTATCCAACTCACGGTGCACTCTCAGATGTCAGATTGCGGTGATTGACAAGTAAATTCGTATGCAGGTGTCAAATATAGCCCAACGAGTGTGAATTCATAAACAATTTTGCTCACATTCGACATCAGGGATGCATAAAGAAGTTTCGATGTCGAGGTTTGAATCACTAAGCTAGAGTTATTTATTTTTCATTCATTCAAATTCTATAAATTTTAAAATTATAAAAGGTTTATAAAATTAGTCCGGACATTCATATTAAAAAAAAAAAATTCAGTGTCATTCTATCTTTATATATACGAGAAGATAATTGGGTATTCGTCATTCGGGGTTGAAGAGAAGATGAATGTTGCTGTCAAGTATTAATTGGTGAACGTGATTTGTCAAGAATATGGAGTGACCATTTCAGGCAAAGAAAGAAAAAGAGATAACTAACCTGGGCCTGTGATGACTCATCAATTTGAGCCGCTGAGAGGGGGGAGGCAAAAACCCTCACTGGGTTGAGAAGAAACTCAGGAACCAGCACGATCCGAATCTTGCTTCCTAACGGTCAAAATGGAGGATGCATCATGCATGACAGGAGCCACAGGGCCCACAATTATCAATAAAGGAAACGTCCAGGTTCCTTCCCCAGTCAATTACGGCTCTTGTTAGAAAGCCGCGCGAAACCAAACCTCTCATTTAAACACAACCCCCCTCCCCCCCTCCTCCCTTATCTCTCTCCATTAACAACATGGCTGTTTCATCATCATCATCTTCTTCTTCTTCTTCTTCTTCTTCTTCTTCGCCTTCCAGAAATCTGAAAATAGGTATAGTGGGCTTTGGCCCCTTTGCACAGTTCCTGGCAAAGATCATGATCAAACAAGGGCATACTTTACGGGCAACTTCTCGTTCCGATCATTCTTCCCTCTGCCAAGATTTGGGCATCTCATTCTTCAGGTTAGCACACATCCAAACACACAAATGTCTGCAAGAATTGTTGCTGAACATGCAGTCTTTATAATTCTGCTTATGCTTTGCTAGGGACACGGGCACATTTCTTGAAGCAAATAACGATGTTATTTTGATTTGTACATCAATCCTATCCCTATCGAAGGTTCTCAATACAATGCCACTACATTGCCTGAAACGGTCACCTCTCTTTGTGGATGTTCTCTCAGTCAAAGAGTACCCGAGAGATATTCTATTGAAAGTATACTGTCATTTCCATCATACCATATTGAAGTTAAAATACGATATGTTCCTTTTGATGTTATTATCTTGGCGAGTATTCAAGCACGCATGTCAATTGCTCAGGTACTGCCAGAGGAATTGGATGTGTTGTGCACTCATCCGATGTTTGGGCCGGAGAGTGGGAAAAATGGATGGAAAGATCTTGCTTTTATGTATGAAAGAGTTCGAATAAAGGACGAAGCTACGTGCTCAAGTTTTCTACGAATTTTCGAAACTGAGGTAACCTAACAACACCACCAAGATAACTCTCCCTTTTGGCCTAAGCTGGCATAGATGTTACTAGTTGCTGCTAAACAACAGCCTAATCAGCGACTTATAAGCCATGTATATCAGTAAGCACTTGACCCAAGAGATAACCATTAGCCAAGAGACAACCTTTTTATCAATATGCTTGTTAAACGGGCTACTTTCTTAACATCTCTATCCTAAAAACAACGAACATGAAACAACTAAAACTCGACCAGTGAGGAGTTATCCTTATTAGTCACTGGGCCACTTCTGAACAGATAAAAGAATAGCTACTGAACATACGAAGACAGCAAAATGCTTGCCATACGCCTTCACTTTTCTTCTGAAGGAAACCTATTGATAAAAACGGGGGTGGGGGAGACAAAACTCCACCGAGCTTTCGACCCAGCATTTTCAATAAGATTGCATCCTCGATATATTCCCCATTCCATAATGCAATAACTATAAAATGTGTGTTTCTTTGTTGACCAGGGTTGTAGAATGCTGGAAATGTCTTGTGAAGAACATGATATGGTAGCTGCACGGAGTCAATTTCTTACTCACACAATTGGGAGGTAAAACTACTGCCTTCAAACATTCTAGACAAAAACCACAATTAAGCTTGAATTTCTTCCGATGTAATAGGATTTTATCGGAAATGGAGGTCAAGCCCACATCTATGAGCACAAAAGGTTTTGAGACACTGATTCATCTGGTATGCTCAATTGCTCAAATTTTCATCAACTCTGTTTTCCCCTGTATCCTTGTCATTAAACAGACCGTAAATAATACAAAGTGAAGAAAGAAACCAAAGAAGTCTTTTCTTTTTTCTTCTTCCCAGAAAGAGAGCACCATGAAAGACAGCTCTGACCTGTTTAGTGGCTTATTCGTCTATAATGGATTTGCCAAACAAGAGGTAAATTTGCTATACTCTTATTATCATGGTCACCTAAATTTTAAGATTTTAGTTATTTTTCTTTCTTCTTTTTTGAAGAATGTGTGACACAGAATCTAATGTTCCACAAAAAAATTCTGATGCAGCTGAAGAACCTAGAACTTTCCTTAGAAAAGGTTAAGCAAATGCTACAAGACAAGATGACCGAAGAGCAGAATCTGAATGAGTCTAAGTTTTGATGTAGAAGTCTATTCCTTCACGTTGTTTTAATTCTCTCTTAGAAGACATGGGATTTCTTTTCCAAGAATGTACCCTGTAGTTTTCTTGTTCTAGGGCTTTAAGCTCTCCTTCCAATCAAAATAAATAAATATAAATATCCAATATGTTAAAATAAGAAGCTACATGTTCTCTAACTTCTATGACACGGAATGTCAAATACCAATCCTATTGGATATGCAGATGTGTCACCAATGCTTTGCTATGTCTGTACCTCACAGTTACCAGGTGGCATACGAAGTTTGGATTTATATGCTCCCTAAAAATGGCAGTGTGTTATTGCTGGGTAGGTTTGAGGATTGCAAAGTTTGAAGTCAAATAATAAAGTTTTAAGGGTGTGTTTGCACTTATATACTAGGTGAGATATGATGCCAAACAAATGGCGGCCTCCAATCTAGTGGCAGTGAAGAGTTTACTAGTTCAAATCCTCCGTCTAGCATATTTGAGTTTAAAAAAATGCCCCATTACAAAAAAAGTCAAAGGAGCCCCTCATCTTTGTAATGGTAGCCAATTCAGTCCCCGGTGGCAATACACTTCCCCTACCCCGCTAATTACTAATGCTAACTCCCATAAGTCCATAACCATTGATTTTGAGATCCTATGTCAAAAAAAAAAAAATGCTGGCAGAACCAAAGTAGCCCCTCATCTTTGTAGTGGTGGCTAATTCAGTTTGTCCGTGGTAATACTATTATTAACTCCCCTACCACTGATTGTGGGCTGCACATTTCTATCTTTGGCACACACGAGAAAAAAAGGGTACTGTGAGTTGGAATTCTAAAATCAAGTTTTGGGGTCCCTGTGGCGGTAGCTTAAGTCAGAAATTTAGGATTTTTTTTCTAATGATTTAATTACTTGAGAACAGTAGGAAAACATGCAGGAATAAGAATCTCTAGTAGTTTACACTCAAGGCTTAAGCAAGGACAGAAAGTAACTTGGAGATTACCATAGAAGAAACAAGACAGAGTAAACGAGATGAGAGAACAAAAACTTGCATTCCATACCCATCCTCAAATGCAAATCAAAACACTCACTATTTCATTATGAAATCTAAGAAAATAACCCCGGCACATAGGTAAGCTGACACTCACTGCTCTTTCATACTCAAATTCAAAATCCCAAGCAGGAAAATCCCAACCAAAACTTACCCTACTTAGAACCTTACATATAGTAAACACGAAAGCTTCAGAATTTCATAGAAGATTCTAATTTTACCAAGTTATCAAAATACCGTTGTTTCTCTATAAACTACAAAGAATTATGATTTTATGCACCTTCCAAATTCACCCAAAGCTCATCAATTATATTCCTAAATTAGGAACCGTGACCTTAGACCAGATGGACTTACCTCCCACGCTCACCCACAGTTCATCAAATAAATCCCAAACTAGAACCCATAACCTTGGACTGATAATCCAATCTATAAAATCCCATAAAAACAACATTTTAGTTTCCCTTGGAAGAAAATCCCTGAACTTTCAAGTTAATATTTAGTGAAATAGACAGTAAAATAAAACAAACTGCCTAAGGATTATGCCATTCATTTCTCTGGAGAAATAATTTCATGCTATATTTCTGAATTTATTGCATAAATTTAAATTTAGTGCGCAATCGATATACAATATGCAGCTAAATCTAGTGTGCCTACGCCATGTTTGCCAAAATTTCAAAGAATTATACTGAACAAATTACAATAGGGCCATGAAAGAGGTAAATGATTGAAATCTATTCCTTTCAGTTCTCTCAGCAGCTCAGGAAGAAAGCTTTACAAAGTAGTACAAAAATATGAAAGTAGAATCATCACCTCATTGATTGTTGATTTCATCAATATTGGTATCTTCCAAGGTATTACATCCAATTGCAGCATTACTAGGAGAATCCAGTGTCTGATAAGAGGGTGGTTCACTCTTCTGACTTTGCAGTCCTGAAAAGCGTGCAAGGTCGACCCATTGCTGCAGGAATTAAGGCAAAAGACAAAGTCAAGTTCATGCTAAAAAAAGAGAAAACACTGGAATGCAAAGCCATTGTTGATTTTGATGGTCTGAATGCCATTGTTGATATTTTGTTGATGATTTTGATTTTGGTGGGGCCCATCCAAGTAGATATTCGTGAACTAAATCACCCCAAATGAAACACCTCCACACTTTAATACCAATGAAATAAATCCCCTTAGTTTATAAATGGCTTACCATTTTTGCAGAAGCCTTTCTCTTCAGATAAGTACATGCAAATGCTTAGTATCTTTGACTACATGATTTCAAAGAGATGCATGGCTTAAAAAGATATTACAAAGAAGTAAATATAGCTTTTACCCCAAGTGGAACTTGTAGTGAATGAAGAAGATTCTAACCTGAGTTCCCCAATAGGAGTTAATTGTCCGAACAATAAATGACAGCATATTTACAAGAAGAGTTTGAGAAGAAAATTCATCAGAGATTCGATGCTCGACGATTCCAGCAATTATCTGCAATAACCAAGAAAAAGAAAAGGCTCAAGCAAAATAATTTACCAAATCCTACAGAATATCAGCTACGGAAATGCCATGTGCATGCTTTTTCAATCTTCTTATAGAGACAGCTATAAGCCTGTAATACTAAGCCTACATAGCTTCCCTTATAAAAGCAGCAGAGCAAGGACATGGAAGCTGGGAGCTCGATGTTTGCAGGAGTGCTGCACCAGTTGTTTAGCTCATTTTATCATATTGACCAATGAAATAACAGACCATGCTTTTCAAGGACTGTAAATTTCAGAATGAAGGCGCAACACTAAATCAAACTTATATGCTATAGCAGACATTTAAGAATTTACAGCCTTAGTTTAAGCAATTGGGCAAAGGTTCTAAAAAAGCTAGGTATGCATGGTAACCTAGAAGCCGAGGCAGATTCAGACTCTGGAAGGTCATGAACAGCAATTTCTCTTAAAGGTGATGATGGAAATTGAGAGAAAATTGGATATCAACTCACATGAACTATCAGTATGTGGTTCAAAACAACAGTTGAAATTCAGCATACTCTACTGTTAGCTCTTAACTTGCAGTGAGATTAAAAAGATAATGATGAAACCATTGGAAAAGAGAAGAAAAGAAAAATCACTTCATTGTTACATAATCCATTCTTTCCAGGACCATATTCCTTGTATACAGCCATATTTACATGCTCTTCCCAATAGGAAGGAAGCCAGATATTCAAGGAGCTTTCACCATCATACTTTTTATCCCGACCTTATAGTGGAACTAACAATAAATAATCTATGCCCAAATAAATTTGTCAGATAATTTGCAATGCAAAAAATGTAATTAACAGGTCCATTTTTCACAGCAACAAGTAACTCTACCTGGTACCGCAGATTGGCTGATGTTCCAAGAAAGCATCCATAGATAGCTGCTGTTTTGAGTATTGGTGATCTTTTAGTTCGTTGATCAGTAACCAATGCTGGATTGATGAGTTTGCGAATTGCATACAAAAGATTTGAGGCAGCAACAGTCCCGATACTGGAAATAAATCCAACACTAGAAAGTTTCACACCACCAACAATGACAGATGCGACTCTGTGACTGATATTCCAGTCCTTCCCTACAAGATTCTTTTGAAATGCGTTATCTGGGATGGACTTAAGGAGACCTTTTAAAGCATCCACACTGTCAGGGACTGCTGTGTCATCAGCATAAGAAAGGAATGACAAGGTTGGGGCAGGAAGCCACACGGTAAAAAAATCAACAACTATTCCCCTGACAGTATCTGTAATTACATAGTCAAGCTCTTCAAAGAAATTTTCTTTTCGCCTCTCATACTGTGCTAAGAGAGTAGTGGTGATTGAGATTGCCTCTTCTATAGCTAATCTATGCAAGAATTTGGGATCTGCCAACAGCCTTTCCCTGAAACCCTGCACACTTAAACGAGCTATGGTCAAGTGAGTCCCAACAACATTACCTTCCCTAACATCAATTGGTATACTAGGCAGCATCCTATATCAAGCAAATGATAATGTCGAGAAGCTTTACGGTAAGAATGACAAAATTCTAATGAGAACAAAGTTTTTGCTGCCAGAGAGTAAGTATACCTGGAAACGATGAGTGAGTTCCTTAATAATAGGATATTGCTCCAGATCAAAGAAATTCTGCAGTACTTCTGGCGATACCAAACCAAGATCAAGTCCTTTTTGAAGGTCCTGATGAGTATAGCAGCATATTATTTCATGAAATAACAGGAAAGGAATGTCCATGAGGAGACAGCAATTGTGTGAGAAAAAATATGATTGGAAAATAATGGTAACTTGCAAACTCAGCAAAGTAACCACATTTTTGCACCTTTCTTCTGTCCTAGAGTTGTTATTTCAAGAACAAAACAGGAAAAATATAGCTCTTATATTGCACCCTTCAGCTTACCTGAGGCAGGGCATCTCGCCTCCTACCAGCTGCATTCATCACTCGAGCAATTTCAGCACGATCAAAGCAATTCCGATTGCAAGGTCTGGCAGCAGAATACCACAAGAAATCACCAACGGGGACTTCCCCCTCTCTTCGTATGAACTGTCTTTCAGGATCAAGTAATATAACAACTTGGTTTTTCTTCTGTGTCTTCTTTGAAATTCTTGCTGGCAAACCAGTCCCTCTGGATCCATACATTACATGGCTTGCACCTGTCACCACTACTAGCAAACCATTGGCTCCTCCATCTATAACTGCTTGCAAAATAATTTGAGACATGGCATGATCCTCAACTACTCTTGCTTGTGCAGATAAGTACGAGCTAGGTCCAAAAGGAACAGATTGCTTTGGAGCATTCATATCAGTTGATCTACGTGAGATAGATGAGAATCCTGAGATGAAGCCTGTACCAGCTGGAGGAGCATACAGTTTACGATCAGCCTTAGAAAGCCCACGAATGCCCTCGGCTTGCACAGTCCTCAGAACCTACTCATGCCACAGGGATCAATAAATCCATGACAATATATCATTTTACACTCTGACTGATATATAAACTAACAAACTAAACTAAGTGAAACAAACACTTCAATATGAAAGAAGAAGGATAACCAAAAGTTTACTACTTAAATATAAAACACCCCCAACAAATCCTGAAACAAAAACCTGATAATACACTCAAAAAATAGGCAATGCAACTATTGTCCGACGTATTTGATGCACATAAAATACAGCAATTTTACCGTAAAATCATAAAAAACGCAACTTTCTTCCAATGTTATACAATAGCTAACAAAAGAACCAACGAAACAAACAAATTATCTTTCCTTTAATACAAATGATCCATAAATCGACAAAAAACAAGCTGTCACACTCAATAAGTATAGATTACTAACATTAACCGATGTGTTAAAACTTGCAGATAGCATTATTCAACACTTTGATGGATATACAAAAGAAGCAATTTCATTTTACCTTAAGCGGAACACCACAAGCAACAATTCTAATTCCATTATCACGACAATAACTCAATAAAGGCTCACACTCCCGCCATCCTTGCGGCGGCCAGTGCGTCATGTAACCCTTCAATGTCTCTCCATCTATCCTGCCACCAAATTTCACAAACATCAACGTGAATAATCTATTATTGATTTCTCAGAATAATGTTTATACAATAAATGGTGAGAAAAGGAAGATACACCACCTTTTATCCAAGTATTCATTTAGCAGGCGCTGCAAGTCACAAGGGAAAGCTTCCATGGCAAGAGAAATTGATTTCTCCCTCTCATCGCACTGTTTTTTCAAATTCTTAACAATCTCCAGCTCCAACTCTTTATCATCTTTTATAGGCACTTGCTCTGCTTCTCCTAAATACACAATCCTACCATTCATTATCTTCTCCCACACTTTTCGTTTATCCTTCCCGACAGCCATCGGCTCCCCGATCACCGTCGCGTCATAAATCCTCGAACTTATCACCTCCTCCGCCTTCTTCTCCGCCGCCACCGGCGGCGGAGGAGGAGGCGGAGAGTCCGGTTCTTTGTTGGCTACCTCGGCTTTGGAGGCGGCGGATTGGAGGATTGAAACGCCGAGAGCGAGGAGAGGAGTGAGCAACACCTGGCGGCGTCTGGTGGTGGTTTGAGTTTGACTGGAGCATGGAGAATCGGGGACGCTGAGGTGGCAGCGGTGTGCGAGGGAAATTGTTTTGGAGGGAAAGAGGCGGCGGAGAGGTGGTGAGGGTGGAGTGGAGGGACAAGGGTGCCGTGGTGGTGTAGAGGCAAAGCGTCGTTGCGTGTGGGGCCTCATTTTTTTTTTAAACGGTAGTAACTAACTGTGGTGTGGTGACACACGGTTAGGGCATGTGAGAGAGAGACTTTGGCCCATTGAAATAAAATAGTACTGTGGAGTAGTAGGAGTGTGGATTTGTATTCAGCGAGTGGAGGGAAAAACAAAACTTTGTGACTTGGAAGTGGCGTGTAATTGTCGTTTTTTTTTAATTAAAAAAACTGATAATTTTGTTGAGCATGTTTTTTTTCTGAGGTGCGGAAAATTAGAAATTTAGGATAATATGTGGCTATAAAAAGGTTTGTGGTGTCTTCACGGGGACCAGAAGTGGCTTCTGTGGTTAGGCTTTGGGGTGATGACAAAAAATCCATTTCACTCTATAATTTAAGAGGAAAAGAAGATGAATTTTGTGACATTAGAATCAATATTTGCAGATAGAGGAAGGAGAGGAATCAGTATATTCGCAAAAAGTATGACAAATTTTCAACTGCATAATAATCACTCTTCTGTAAACTGGTATCTGGTAGCTGTTAAAGACAGTGGGTACTGGCATCATGCAATTGATCGGTTCAACTTGGTTGAATTTCGTATCTTCTCCTTCTAGCTCGGAAAAAAACAACAAAACTAGAATATTGAGGATAGCTTAACTGATCAGGCTTTGAGTTTATTTCTTCATGATCACGAGTTTGAGTCCCCTTAGGATCATTGGAGATTTACATAATCGTTAACTTTAAGACCTGTAAAATTAATCGAGATATGTATAGAATCATTTAAATATCTATGTTAATAAAAAAAACAACTAAATGATATATTATTTGATTTTATTGAGATTGAGACTGTTCTGTTTGTGCTGTTAAGTTTTCGTTGTCGGTTTATGTACTTCGGCCCATGAAAGAAGGATCGTAGTTATGCACGTTAGGTGTTGTTTCATAGCTCTACTAATTTGAGCTAAAAAAAACAAGTTAGCAAAGAGAGGCTTGCCTATGGGTCAATACAGCGGGGAGTGCCTTTAGGTCGGGACAAAGCAAGGGAGATTCTCTTCTTAATTACTTGTTTATATTCTTTTTATATTGGATGAGTAGATCTTATTGCTACTTTTAAAATTAAATAAATAAAATGATGTTTGGGGTCAATTTGCCCCCTTTCTTCTTCTTTTGATTTCGTGAGGGATTTTTTATTCTCTTGTTTTTCGTGTTAGAATCGGACGGTGCAATTTAGCAAATGTAAAATCCATAAACACAAATTCTCACAGTTTTATATTTGTTATATTTTAAAGTATTTTTTATTATAAATATATTAAAATAATATTTTTTTATTTTTTAAAAATTATTTTTAATATCAGCACATCAAAAAAATCTAAAATTATCAAAATAAATTAATTTAAAATAAAAAAAATAAAAACAAATTTAAATTCTTTCAAATACATTTTCAAAACACAAAAATATTATTGAGTTGATATATGAGTTTGAGGGCATGGTCTATTTTAGAATAATGTTTTTTTATTTAAAAAAATAATTAAATTGCGTTTGGATGATTTAAAAAAAAAACACTCAAATAGTATCATTATTAGAAAAATTAAAAATTTATTAAAATTAATTTGATCAAATCTTGTTTGAATTTGACCAGATAAGTCAGAGTATTAGTTAACCCATCAAATTAATCAAGTTTTAATATTAACTTCTATTTTTTTATATATATATAAAAAAACATGGTTTTATTTGGACACTGTCAAATGGACCCTTTGGACCGATGCAGATTAAATAATTAAGAGCAGCTTAACTCCTGGAAAAAAAAAAAGTAATGGGTAAATTGGGCAATTGACACATAAACTTTTTAAAAAATAGGCAAATTAACACATTAAAAAAAAATAGTGAAATAGCATATTTTTACTTTTCGTGGTTCAAAATAATAACATTAATTATTTTATAAATAAAACCAACCAAATTACACCAAGAATTAAAGCTACAAAAACTCAGCTAATAATTAAAGCTTGAATGTCGTGTATCATGTAACCTTAGTAAAAAGAGTAGTATTACCTTCTAAGATAGTATTATCCATTGATTTTAAAATGAAACAAGCAAGGCTAGGCAAAGCAGCGAGTTATTTATTTTCCTCGAATGATCGATTATGAAGCATCAATATCAAACCTTATCTTTTTCTTGTCACTTTAGAGTTATTTATTTTCTTGTCCTAACTAACAGTCTAAAATCTGAAGCACATGTCCACATACATGCCTGAGTGGACTTCTGGTGAGGTTAGCTGGATAATTGTTATTGTTACGGTGGTGGTGGAAGAGGTGGAGAGACTATTATTCACGGTGATGATGGAGCATGAATGGTGGAGGAGATAGGAAGATGAGGTAGGTTAGAGTGGAGAGATTATTCATGTGATTTTTCTCTTTTTTAACCTGGTCTTCATTTTTTTAGTTTGTTTTATGAGTTTTTAGCTTTTTTTATTTTTATATGCAGAAGTAATGAATAAATTTAATAAATATTTTTTATAATCTTATTATTTTTTGGAATAATAATACTTAATAAATATTACTATTCACAAGCGTAACAAAATAAAAATATATTACTTTATAAAAACTTTTTTAAATTGTGTTATCCTACTATAATCTTTACATTACCATGCTATTTTTTTATAATAAAAAACCAGAAAATAACGCCAGTTTCGGAGACATATAAAAGTTAAATCAAATAGGACCTAAATCTAAATGACCAGAGTCCATTTTACAAGCCAGGATCTAACGGCCCGAGGCAATGCCAGCTCTGGGGAAAACTTGGGCTCATGCTGAACTGTTGTATTCGGCTAAGATGCAAAAATCATCTCCGCCTGCCGGCCTCCTCACCGGTAAAAGAGGGACGTCCAAACAGAGAAAGCCTTATAAATAGTAACCACTTGACAAAAGTAAACAGTGACCCATACGCACGTCACTATTATTTGCAAGGAAAAGGAAAAGAAATGGTGGTCCATGAAACTCTATTCCTGGCATGTAATTGCGATTATCGATGCCACCAAGAACATTATTTATTGGCACCCCTGCTATCCTGTCTAGAATCCTTGGGATGATGATCAAGGCGTTTTTTTTCCTCTGGGATGACTGCGTGACGCCACCCATGCACTTTGTCTGTGGCATAACATGTGAAACTAGCATGCAATGAAATTAAATGCGATCCGAGGTTCAGAGCATCTCAAATACATGGCTTTTTTGGTTTGAATTTAATTCGGTGAAATTTTTTAAAAAAATCACCTTGCAATCACGGAGATGGTCTAAATTATTGATTATCTGGTTTTAGCCGTTTTTTTTTAAGTGTTTTTTTCAAGTATTAAAATAATATTTTTTATTTTTTATAATTTATTTTTGACACAAGTAATTGATTTAAAAATAAAAAATATATATTAATTTTTTTCAAAAATATTTTTAAAATAGAAAAATAAATGGGTTCTAAAATAAATTTTCGGTATCAATTATTATATCAACTAGCAATTTTTTTTCTACCATCCATTTCACATATACCACCGCACTGCCTCTTCACATATTGCTTATGAATCAAGTACAGGCAACAGACACAATATCACGGAAGAGAAAACCCATGACAGAAGGAGACAGATCTTAAACTTCTTCTCTCTTGCATGTACATGGGCAGTCGTTTTCTGGTATGATCGATAGTCAGGCATCAGCCTGATCGTGACCTCTCTTCCACGAAGGCATTTTTGGTGGATTGAAAGAAACCACATCCAGCTGCTTCCGGATCTTTCATTTTCATCAAACAACGACTACCTCCGTACACGAAGCAGATTGTATAAACAAATTTTAGAAGAAAAACAAATGATACGACCTCGAATTCTGGAAAGCCCATAAACCTCCGTCCCGGGTTACATAAAGTTCAGCTAGTTCTTGTTCGAGCTTGTTCACCACAGTGGCAGACCACATGAACATCATCACCCATCTCCATGCTTTCCATTTCTGAATTATTATTGAAGGAATTGTGAGATTAGGGTTACTGTATTCTTCGATTGATCGGTGTTTTAGAACAAAAATTGGGGCAGCGGGTGGTGTTGTTTAATTGGGGACTTTTTATCTAACTCGTATGCTTGAGAAACGCGGAGGAGGGGGAAAGGAGAGAAATTTCCCTCCAAATTTCTAAACAGATGCTGATCATATTAATCTCGCGTGTTTTTTTAAGGGTTTTGTTGACCATAGTTGACGGAAAGGTTCAATTGAGAAAATTAAATCATTAGTTGGTATGATTGATATTAATAAATTTGAAGTTTTCACTAAATGTTATAGGTTTAATCAAAGTTCGTCATCTTGTTTAGCCTTTATGAACGAAACTTCGTCCATGATTATGTAACCATTATGCCTTTACCATTTACGAACATGGAGAATTTCTTCTCTTCTTTGTAATTGATTTCTTTTGTTACTCTAATTTTCTTTGGTTAGAGATATTGCAAACGAAAAATTCCAGATATTGTCATGTGTCTAACCCTTTTTAGCGCAATATTTTTTTTAAAAAATATTTTTCGCTTGAATATATATATCTGAAAACATATAAAAATATATATTTTTAATTTCTTAATTTTTAATATTAATATGTTAGAATTATTAAAAAAAAAATTAATTTTAAATTTTTTTAAAAAATTATTTAACTATCGTATTTCCAAACATACCAAAGGAAGAATCATGCTCCCCAGTACAGTACTTTCACTTATATAATATATGCATTTAATTTTATCATGTAAAATTTGATTTGAAGATGTCC
>Ga0307517_10006902_pt1 | contig 16706 bp, 7 predicted proteins | sample 23_EM_MG_FD_194515 | JGI IMG/M metagenome (GOLD analysis project Ga0307517, IMG submission 194515) | Populus trichocarpa ectomycorrhiza microbial communities from riparian zone in the Pacific Northwest, United States - 23_EM | ecosystem: Host-associated > Plants > Roots > Unclassified | place... | reverse complement strand
CTCGACGCGTACGGCGTCCAGGGCATCGCGGCCTTGCTCAACAAGAGCATTGCCGTGCTGTGGCACGGCCGCCGCACCGCAGTGCCGCGGCACCAGACGATGAGCGCTGCGCTGGAATGGAGCTACAACCTGTTGCCGGACGTCGAGCGTGCTGTCCTGCGCCGCCTTTCGGTGTTCGTTGGTGTCTTCCCGCTCGAGGCCGCCCGGTTCGTGGCCGCCTTGGGCGACACGCGCGACGCGGAGGTCGTCGAAGCCGTCGCCAACCTCGTCGCCAAGTCGTTGCTGACGGGCGAAGCCGGCGGCGAGGCCATGCGCTATCGGATGTTGGACAGCACGCGGGTCTATGCGCTGCGGAAGCTGGTCGAATGCGGCGAGGCCTTTGCGGTCGCTTCGCGTCACGCCACTCACTACCGCAGCGTTCTCGAGCGTACGCCCCTGCCTGCCTCCGGTGCCGACAAGGACAGGTTGGTCCACCAGGCGGGAATCCTCGGCAACGTCCGGACCGCGCTGGACTGGAGCCTTTCCGAGGGCGGCGACGTGCAGATCGGTACGGCGTTGGCCGCAGCCGCTGCGCCGCTGCTGCTGGAGATGTCGCTACTGAGGGAGTGCCACGCCTGGATGGAGAAAGCCATTGCAGGGCTCGGCGATGACATGCGCGGCACCCGACGAGAGATGGAGCTGCAAGCGTCGCTCGGCCAATCGCTGATGTTCACCGGCGGCAACGGCGACGAGGCCAGACGCGCGTTCTCACGCAGCCTGGAGATTGCGCAAGCGCTCCAAGATCTCCCGTTCAGGTTCAGGCTCTTCGGCGGCTTCGGTACCTTGCTGGCCAGGATGGGCGACTTCAGGGGTGCGCTGGACATTGCCCGACAGGCCGAATCGGTGGCCCTGAGGATGGATGACCCGGTGGCGCGGGCAACGGCGGATTCCATGCTGGGCGTGGCGCTGGATCTGACCGGCGACATCGCCGAGGCCGAGAAGCGCTGCGAGTCTGCACTCAAGGCCACCGTCGCAGCGCACCGCATCGGCGAGATGCGCCCCGGCTTCAATCAACGCATCTACGCCCTGTGCGGCAAGGCACGCTATCACTGGCTGCGAGGCGAATGCGACCACGCGGCTGCGGTGGCGCAGTACACGATCGAGCAGGCCGAGATGCTGAAGCACCCAGTCACACTGTCCATTGCACTGATCTGGGCGGGCTCCGTGTTCATGTGGCGGGGCGATTGGTCACGGCAGGAAGACGTCCTCGATCGCCTCCTCGCCCTTGCCACGAAGCATTCACTGCCACCCTACGCGGCGGTGGCCATGGGGTTGAAGGGCGAGCTGCAGGTCAAGCGCGGCAGGCCCGACCTGGGAGTGAACCAGCTTCGCGACGGCGTGCAAGGCGTACGCGCCAACCGCTACGAAATGCGGACCGGCGCACTTGTCCTGGCCTTGGCCGAAGGGCTCAACCTCCTGCGGCAACATGCGGAGGCGCTGGCAACCATCAACGAAGCGATCTCGCTGTCGGAACGGCAGGGCGGCTACCTGTACATGCCGGAAATGCTGCGCGTGAAAGGGGAGACCCTGGCGAGCACTCCCGACGTCGAGGCGCAACTTGCCGAGCAGTGCTTTCATGACGCGATTCAATGGTCACAGCGCCAGTCGGCGTTGTCATGGGAGCTGCGGGCGGCGACCAGTCTCGCGCGCCACTGGTTCAAGCAGGGCCGCGTCGATCCGGCAAGGCGGCTGCTCGCACCGGTCTATGGCAGGTTCACCGAAGGTCTCGACACGAGCGACCTCGTCACCGCGAGGGAGTTCTTGGAGGCTTCGCGGTCGGGCCATTGAATCCGTCGAGCTCGTTCAGCAACTGTTCGGCCGCCTGGAGATCGCGCGTCCCGAAGCCCTCGGTGAACGAACGATAGACGCCCCTCAGGAGTTCATGGGCCTCTTCGAGGCGCCTCTGGCTCATTCGAAGGCGCGCGAACGACGTGGCCGTTCGCAACTCCCAGGCCGAAGCATGTTGGCGCCGTGCGCAGGCCAGCGAACGCATGAGGCAGTCTTCAGCCTGCGACTCGTCTTTGTCAGGCATCAAGAGGAGCAGAGTGGCCCGGAGCCGGAGCAACTCGGGCCACTCCAACGCCTCTCCCCCTTCTTGTGTGGCGGCGATCGCATCCGCGATCACCGCAGACGCCTCGTCCAGCCGACCACTTCGCATCAGCACATCCGCGAACTCGCACGCAGCTCTCTTCAACAGGATGAACTGCCGCTCCGCCTTCAGGGCCTTCAAGGCATCGCGCAGCATTGCCGTGCCCCGATCGATCTGCCCGAGCTGGGCAAGCAGCTCGCCATGCAGGGCAAGGCCGCCTGCGTGAAATGAAAGCAATGCCTGCCAGTTCGTGTGCCGCATCACCTTCCCGAGTGCATCGCTCGCCGCGTTCCAATCGCCGCACCAGAGGAACACCGGCGTCGCGTAGAGAAGGGAGAAGCAGACATCGACAGAGTGTCCGAAAGCGGCGGCCTCGTCGATAGCCTCTCTCGCGACCGCCATTGCGCGATCCGGGCGACCGGCGAGCCACAGGGTACGGGCATACGGCACCATCGCTCGAACACGGTAGTCGAGCCCGAAGAGCTGCAGATTGCGGGGCCCGACGCGCCCGAATCCTCGCTCGAAGTCGCGCGCCGCGACGCGTTGATGGCCGAGAAAGTGCTGCGACGATGCCTGCAGCCAGTCGGCCACGATCTTGTACGAAACGTCTGCGGAGGTCTGGGCAGCGGAGCCCATTTCTTCCGCCACGGCGAGGGACGCACGATAGTCTCCTGCGCGAACGAGAAAGATGTGGTGCCCCACCATCAATCGCAGACGAGCCGAGGTTTCGCCGAGCCGCTGCGCGATCTCTAGCGCACGGACGATTGCGCTGCGCACCGTGTCGCCGGCTCCCGTCCACATCGCCGCTCTCGCCAGCGCTTCCTGCAGAGCCATTTCTTTCCTGGTACCGCGCTCCGCATTGCCGAGCCAGGACAGCGCCTTCGCACTCCATTGGCGGCATTCGGTCAGCAAGAGCAGCTGCAGGAACACGGGGGCAGCTGCTGCCGCCAGATCGGTTCCCAGGACCGCGTCGCGAGGATCCGAATCACGATGGCCGAAGCACCAGTCGAGCGCCGCCCGCACGTTCCCCAGGTGTTCGCCGAGCGTGCGCGGGTCGCGCTGCCGATCGACGCTCTCGCCGGAAGCGGATTCCAAGATCCGCGAAAAATAACTGGCGTGGCGCTGCGCGGTGGCATCCAGCTCCCCGCTTGCTTCCAGCTTGCCGAATGCATAGCCCCGAGTTGTCTCGAGCAACCGATAGCGCATGGCTCCATCTTCGGCAGTCGCCGCCGACACCAGGGACTTCGCCACCAGATCGCCGAGGTGGATGACGACCTGGTCCTCATCGAGTCCCTCGCATGCCACTGCCCGAGCGGCCTCGAGGGTGAAGGTGCCGACAAAGACCGACAGCCGGCGCAGCACGACCTGCTCATCCCCGGAAAGGAGATCGTGACTCCAGTCCAGCGTCGCATGCAGCGTCTGTTGCCGCGGCGTGGCGGTGCGCCTTCCGCGCCATTCCAGACTGAAGCGGCTGTTCAACAGGTTGGCGATGCCTTCGATGCCGTAGGCGCCGACGCGGCCTGCCGCGAACTCGATGGCGAGCGCAACACCGCCCAGCCTGCTGCAGATGGTGGCCACGACCAACACGCTCTCGTCGCTCAGCTCGAAGCCGCTTCCGCTGGCAGCGGCGCACGCCAAGAAGAGCTGGATCGCCGAAAACGTTTGCGCTTCGGCGGCACGCAAGCCGGGATCGAGCGGCGGGCATTCGAGCGGTGGCAGCAGACAGGTGAACTCGCCGTCAACCCGCAGGGCCTCGCGGCTGGTCGCCAGAATATGAACCTCGGGTGCTTCGCGGAAGATTTGCTCGGCGAGGGCAGCCGACGCCGCGATGACATGCTCGCAGTTGTCGAGCACCAGGAGCATCCTCGTACCTCGGAGCGATTGCTTCAAGCTCGGCAGCGCATCCTCGGTCTGGATCGTGATTCCAAGCGTCGATGCGACGGTGGAAGCGACGTGCGCCGGGTCCGAGAGGGCGCCCAGATTGACGAAGTACACCGTTCCAGGAAAGTCTTGAAGCATGGCATGGGCCACAGCGACGGCCACCGTCGTCTTGCCCATGCCACCGGGTCCGACGACCGTCAGGAAGCGATGCGCCATCAGGTCGGCGGCGATCGCCCGAACGGCTTCGTCGCGCCCGACCATTCGCCCGGGGATCGATGGCAGCGCACGCGTTTGCAGCGCGGCACTCTGTGACAGGGACGCCGAGCCTGCGCGGTGGGGACGGGCCTGACGGCTAACCGGGGCCACCAAACAGTAGCCTCGACCGCGGACGGTTTCAATGTATCGGGTGCCTCTCTCGCCGTCGCCCAGTGCTTTGCGCAAGGCGGTGATGTGCATCCTGAGGCTGCCCGAGTCCACCACCAGGTTGCGCCACACGCGCGAGGTCAACTCCCTGTGGCTGACGATCTCGCCAGCATGCTCGACGAGCACGATCAGAAGATCGAGGGCACGGTTGCTCAACGGGAACGGAACGCCGTCCCTCTCGAGCTTGCGCTCGGCGGGGAACAGCCGAAAGGGTCCGAATGAGGCGCTCGCGGCGCCGGCAGGCGAGGTATCGATCGCATTCTCCGCGCCGCGCCCATGGACGGACTCCGGGCGAACGTTCGGAGAATTGTAGAGGCGCGAGGCCATCGCCGCAGGCAGGCCATTCTGGCCGCGGCATGCCCGATCGCGGCGCTTGTCGCCGCCGTGCTCAGCACTCGCTGCATCGCCTGAACCTGTGGGGCGTGACTATCGCAAACCGAACTCGGGGCCGGCAGCGAGCGTCGCGGCCGTGATCTGCTTCAGCGCGGTCGCACCGGCCTGGCGCATGATGGTCTCGAACTCGCGCTGCAGGATGCCGAGCACGGCGGCGACACCCGGCTCGCCGAAGGCCGCGAGTCCCCAGCAGTAGGGCCGCCCGATACCGACCGCCGTCGCGCCCAAGGCGAGCGCCTTGTACGCGTCGGTGCCGCGCCGCACCCCGCCGTCGACCAGCACAGGGATCTTGCCGCCGACCGCCTTGACGACCTCGGGCAGCGCGCCGATCGTCGACTGGAAGCTCTCTTCGGCGCGGCCGCCATGGTTGGACACGATGATGCCGTCGACGCCGGCCTTCACCGCGCGGGCGGCGTCGTCACCGGTCATGATGCCCTTGAGGACGACCTTCGCCTTGGTCGCGGCGCGCAGCTTGGCGACGAAGTCCCAGGTCATGCCCGTCCCGTACAGGTTGGTGACGCGCGACACGTCGAGGTCGTTGAACGCCGGCTTGCGCGAGACCTCGTTCTTGAAGCCGCCGGCATGGCATGCGGTGCACTGCCGGTCGTCCTGCCGTCGGAAACGGAACAGGGTCTCGGTGTTGCGCCCGCCCTGCCGATCCACCGTCAGCACGATGGCGGTCACTCCTGCCGTTTCTGCCTGCCTGATGAGCGCGCGCGTCACCTCCCAGTCGTCGGTGGGGTAGAGCTGGAACCAGATCGGGCCGCCGTGGGCCTTGGTCACGTCGGCGGCCGACGAGTCGCTGGAAGTCGACAGGACCATCAGCTGCTTCTTCGCGCCCGCCGCGCGTGCCACGGCGATCTCGGCCTCCGGGTGGAATGCTCCCTGGCTGCTCACGGGCGACAGAAAGATCGGGCTCGCGTATTCGGCGCCAAACAAGCGTATCCGCGTGTCGACCTTGCGTGCGTCGACCAGTCGTCGGGCCTTGACTCGAAGCTTGTTGTAGTCCTCATGATTTGCACGCAGCGTGGCGTCGTCATCGACACCCGTGGCCAGATAGCCCCAGTGCGTCGGCTCGCCCTTGGCGAGAAGCGCCTTTCGCGCTGCCGGCTCAAAGTCCATCACGTTGAGTGCGTCTTCTGGCGATTCGATGATCTCGCCGACCTTGCGTGTCATGGCACGAAGCGCGTCGAAGCTTTGTGCCGAGGCCGAATCCGTCAGCGTCGCCGACAGAGCGGCGATTAGGCCCGGGGCGGCGGAGCCAGCCAGCAAGGGACTGCCGGCCAGGAACTGCAGCAGGCGGCGGCGAGCCTTCGTGCGATCAGCGAGGGCAAGGTTGGTGTGTGAGATGTTCAAGGTGCTTCCTCAATCAAGCGAAAAATTTTGACGCGGGCACAGCGCCGGCGCGTGGGTCGACGATGGGGCTGCTCTCGCGAGATGTCATCGAGCTGTCTTCCCCAGAGCGCGCAACGCATCGCCCGGGTCCGGGCGCCTGCGATAGTCTGGTTCAACGTCGGCGTACTGGATGACGCCCCGCGTGTCGATTAAGTAGGTCGCTGGCACAGGCAGCGCCCACAGTCCGTTGCCATTCAGGACCGGGACATCCGTGCCGATCTCCGCGAAGTACTCGACCATTTCCGGAGGAAGGGTGAACGCAATCCCGAACGCATTGGCCGCGGCCAGGTTCGTGTCACTCAGGACCGGAAAGGCGAGTCCGTTGTCGTCTGTTGTCGCGGTGGATTTCTCGGGCGCCTGAGGAGAGATTGCCAGCAAGGTCGCCCCAAGTCGACGCAGCGCGTCATGGTGCATCTGCCAATCACGCAACTGGAGATTGCAGTAGTTGCACCAGCCCCCTCTGAAGAAGACGACGACCAAGGGACCAGCACGCCACTGGTCGGGCAGTCGAACGGATCTTCCCTGGCTGTCCAGCACCGTGACGTCGGGAGCCGCGTCGCCCTGTTGCTTTGCGTGCTCGCCGATGCCCATCGCCCGGACGAGATCTGCCGGGGCGTCTGCAGTGAATGTTGGAGTCGTCATGTGGCAAGTCCGTTCTGGGTAGGCGAGAGTGGGTTCGTTCCCGCCACTTCGATGTGGAGATCGTAGGTGCCTCGCTCCACGTTGAGAAGGCGATATTGGTGCCGATCAGGCAGCACTGTGTCGTCGTCGGAGGGGCTGGTTGCGCGATGCAGTGGCTTCTACGATGAACACGACACATCGCTTTCCGCCACGCCATGAATCAGACCCGTACCACTGCCTGTGCGAATCTCGGTGACGCATGGATTCGCCATCAAACCAATCGACTCCATCAGCGGCACTTGCAGTTCGGACGCCGCTGTCATTTGGACGTCGACGCCCTTCTTGATCGAGCAGACCGGATCGCCCGAGGGGTTCGACCGCTCGAAGCGCTGAGTACACCGGAGCACGCGTCGACCGATCATCTGCGGCGCGCGATGATCGATGCGATTGAACACTGCGCGCGGCTCGACAGCCAATCTTTCGCGAGCACCTTTGCAGCGACTGCCTTATGAGCACGCCGTGTGATTCGAGCTCGATCGCCGCTCAAGGCCAGCGCAGTGTCGGCGCCGAACCCATCTCGCCGGCGGTCGTGACCCGCTCCGACTATCGCGAACTGCGCGAACTCGTGCGACCGGTGGGCGGGAAACCATAGGACGTGATGGGCGCCTAGGTCAGGTGCTTTTGCCTCCGCGTGTGCAGAGTCGTGGCCTGACGAGCGGCCCCAGGCAAGCAGCGGTACTGGCGACAGGACTCGCTGAGCCTGGAGGGTCGTTTAGGTGCAATGAGCGCTATCGGGCGGACTGATCCACACTTTGGGCAACCGCTTTGGGTCGCGGGCTGCCGGCCGACCTCACGCGTTCAATGAGCGGCTTCTGGTGTAGTGAGCGGTCCTTCAACCAGCGCCATGCGAACGTTCCTTCCCATGGCCGACATTGGTCGTCTACCGCGGGCGCTGCTTGTTCAGGTCACGCTGCCTTGATTGGCAATACGTCCGCACCTTTCCTCAGCTTATCGAGACGATCAGCCCACCACTGCATCAGCTTGATTCTTTCCGCCACCCATTGGGCTCGGTTGTAGGCCCCGCGAACTTCATCCCGGTCTTCGTGCGCGAGTTGTTTCTCGATGACATCCGAGTTCCAGCCCGCCTCATTGGCACAGGTCGAGAACAGCGTTCTGAATCCGTGGGCCGTTGCGATACCTTTGTATCCGAGGCGCGCCAGCGCGCTATTGAGCGTGCCATCGCTGAGCGGCTTGCCAGGGTAGAAGGGCGACGGGAACACCAGCGCGCTGTCGCCCGACAGCTTTCGCATCGTCGCAAGCGCCCGAATTGCTTGCTTGGAGAGCGGGACCGTGTGCTCGGCGTTCATCTTCATGCGCGACGCCGGTATGCGCCACAGCGCGGCTCTCTCGTCCACTTCGTCCCATCGAGCACCACGCAGCTCGCCCGGCCGCACGGCCGTGAGCATGAGCAGCACAAGAGCCCACTTGGTCGATGAGTCCCCCTCGTAGCCGTCGAGCTTCCGCAAGAAGGCTGGCACATCACGTTCGCTGAGTGATGCGCGATGGCGCGTCTTACGCGGCTTGAAGATCTCGGATGGTTTCAGCGGGTAGGTGGGGTCGACTGCGACGAGATCGTGCGCGACGGCGTACCGGAAGACTGCGCGCAGCCGCTGGAACACGCGCCCCGCGGTCTCCCCCGCGCCGCGGGCTTCGATCGCCTGGACCGCGTCGCGAATGTCACGCGGCTGGATCTCGCTCAACGGCCGAGATCCGAGCGATGGAAAGACATCGTTTTCAAGCGACGCCGTGATCATCGCCAAGGTCCCCGGCTTCCATGCCTTAGACCGATGCGCGAGCCAGGCGCGCGCGGCTCTCTCCAGCGTGCTGAGCGCAGCGACGCGAGCGCTCTCCTTCTCGGCCTTTCGGTCCGCGCTGGGGTCCACGCCAGCGGCGAGCTGCTTTCGCGCGTTGTCTCGGGCCTCGCGCGCCGCCTTCAGCCCGGTATCGGGGAATGTGCCAAGACTCAGCCGCTTCTCCTTGCCGGCGTAGCGGTACTTCAGGCGCCACCACTTTCCACCGCTAGGAACGATCTCGATGTAGAGGCCGCCGCCGTCGAACATCCGCACAGGGCTGTCGGTCGGCTTTGCCTTGCGTATCGCAATGTCGGTTAGGGGCATTTGGGGGCAACTCCAGAATGGCAGATTCCAGTTGCCCCCAATGTTGCCCCAACGAGCGCTAGGATTCAAGAGAACGACTTAGTACCGCTCAGGATCAAAACTCGCTTGTAACCCGCATGAATGCTAGGTTTCTCGGATGATCTGGGATCTTATTGGACCTCTTGAGATAAGGTCGTTGGTCCCGCCGACAGGAATCGAACCTGTATCTGCCGCTTAGGAGGCGGCCGTTCTATCCATTGAACTACGGCGAGGCGGCGCGAATTTTCGCATGCCGTTTCACTTCCACCGCCAGGTCCAGATCAGATCGAGCGCGCTGTCCTGCCCGGATTGCGCGCGCAGCGTGAAGCGCCGTGCGATGCGGTAGATCAGCTGGAAATTGCCGGTGGTCGCGTTCAGCCCGCGTTCGTAACCCACGTACCAGCGCCGTGAGAGCTGCTTGCCGAGCGAGATCACGGTCTCGCGCACGTCGCCGTCGGTCTGCTGGCGCACGCCGATGTCGTCCAGGCCGATCGCCTTCGTGAGCTGATCGGTCACGCCGCCGCCTTCGCCGGCGAGCAGCGCGAGTGCGGCGCGTTGCATCAAGGCCGTGTCGGTGCGGCCCAGCCCTTCGCTGGCGCGGCCCATCACGAGCCAGCTGAGCTTGTCGATCTCGGCCATCTCGGGTTCGGAGAACAGCCGGATGCGCGGGTTGCTTGCAAAGCCGCTCACCGCGACGCCCACGCGCACGTCGATGTTCGGGCGCGTCGCCTCGATGTCCAGGCGCGGGTTCTCGACCGCGCCGTTGAACGTGATCTGGCCCTTGTCGATCGTCAGCTTCTGGCCGTAGGCGGCGTAGGTGCCGTCGGTGGCGCGCACCGTGCCGTTGACGGCGAGCCGACCGCCCGGCGAGGTGATGCGCAAATCGCCGCTCAAGCCGGTGTCGATGCCGCGGCCGCGCAGGCGCAGCTTGTCGCCGAGCGCGACGCGCAGGTCGAGCGCGACCTCGCGTGCCGGGTTCGCCGTGGGCGCGCTGGCCGCATCGGCCGGTGCGGCCGCCGCAGCCCCCTTCGCGCGCACGACCTCGACATCGCTGGACAACGCCGGCGCGTCGCTGCGCGTGAAATCGATCAAGCCTTCGTCGACGCCGAACTGGCCGTCGAACGCGAGCGACTTCGCATCCAGCTGCAGTCGCCCTTGGCCGCTCGCGACGATGCGGCGGTCGACGCGGCCGAGCAGCTGGAACTTGTCGGCCGTCAGTTGCAGCACCGCCTTCGGCGCCTCGCCGAGGCTGGCACTGCCTTCAAGCTTGACGCTGCCGCTGCCGGCCTTCGCTGTAAAACGTTCGATGCGCGCGCTCGTGCCCTGCAGGCTGATCGCGACATCACCGTCGCTGACGTTGACGCCTTGCAAGAAGTTGCGCACGCCGAGCTGCGTGCCCTGCACCTCGCCGGTGTACTCGGGCGCGCCGAAACGCCCGTTGATGCCGGCGCTCGCCCGCAGCGCCCCGGCCAGGCGCCAGCCCGGCGGCACCCAGGTGCCCCAGGTGCCGAGGTCGGCCACCTGCAGCTCCAGCACGCCCTGGATCGGCGCATCGGCGGGTGGCCAGGTCGCCTCCGGCGCGGTGCGCACGACGACGGCGCCCGCGGCCACGCCGAGCGTCTTGCCGGCCAGTCCCTGCGTGAAGTTCCAGACGCCGTGGTCGGCGACCAGGCCGAGGCGCAGATCGGTCAGGCCGAGCGCGCGTGTGCCTTCTTCTTCGGTCACCGTGAGGTCGCCGGCGCTGCGTTCGACGACGATGTCGGCGCTGAAGTTCGGCGCCGGCGTCGCGGACGTGCGCAGTTTCAGGCGCGCGCTGATCGAGAGATCACCGCCCCAGCCGAAGTCGGGCTGGAGGCGTGCGAGCAGCGGCGCGATGCGCAGCGGCTCGACTTCGGCGTCGGCCTCGATCTGCGCGAAGCCGCCCTCGCGTGCCGCAGCGGTCCAGGCGATGCGGCTCCACTTCACCGCGCCGCCTAGCAGCTCGGCGCGGCCCGGTTGCACGCTTGCACGCAGCGGTCCGCCGGCCCACAGCGCCTCGATCGCGACATCGCGGCTGCGCAGCAGCGGTGCCGTGCTGCCGGCGCTGCGCAGGTCGACCTGCTGAACGCTGCCGCGCCAGCCGGCCAACGCCGCCCCCGGCAAATCGACGATGCCGCCCTGCACCTGCAGCAGTGCGATGGTGCGTGCGGCGTCCGGCGTGGCCACGGGCTGCCGCTGTGGCAGCGCCGAATCCACCCACGCGGGCGGGCGCGCCTTCGATTCGGCGCGCGCCTCCAGCGTGTGGGCGCGACCGGTGCCCTTGAGTTGCAGCTGCACGGTCTCCAGCGACGGGCCCGGTGCCGCGCCGCTGCCGCGCGCAAGGCTCGCCGCCGTCAAGGTCAGCTGCGCATCGACCGCGGCCGTCGCCGACGTGCCGAGCGACCAACGCCCCTGCGCCTTGGCAACGCTGAACGTGCCGGCGCGCAGCGCGTTCGCCTCCAGCTGCCCCTGGGTCGCGAGGGCCGGCCAGCGGCCGCTGAGCTTGGCACTTGCATTGAGCGTGCCGGCCAGCGCCGCGTCGCCGGCGCCGGGTTGCAGCAGGCGAACCACCGGCGCGAGCCGGGCGAGGGCGGGGGCGTCGACCGTCACGTCCCACGCATCGCCCGCGCCGTCGCCGCTGGTGGCCAGGCGTCCGCCCGCGTGCACGCGGTTGCCGTCGGCGACGAGGTCGATCGCGGCGCCGACCTGCGTGCCGCTGCCGCTTTGCAGCGTGGCCGATCCGCTGAGCGGGACGCCGGCCAGCGTGCTCGGGTTCAGCGTGATCGCGGCCTGGCCGCGCAGCGCCGCCAGCACGGCCAACGGCGTCGTTGTGTGCGAGGGCGCGGTGGCGGGCCACTGCAGATCGACCTTCGCGCTGGCGTTGAGCTTGCTCGGCTTGCTGCGCCACGCCGAATCGTCACGACCGGGCCACCAGAGCGCGGGGTCGAAGTCCTTCAGTGCGGCATCGAGCTTGACGGACCAGGGTGCATCGCTCGCGGCGCGGCTAACGAGGCCCGACAGCTGTGCGCGGGCGGCGCCCGCGAGCGCCTGCACATCGCGCAGCTCGAGGCGCTCCTTGTCGGGCGTGGCGTCGAGCGTCGTGTCGAGCTTCAGGCGGACCACGCGCGCCGGCTTCAGGCCGTCGACCGAGCCGGCGAGTTCGGCCTTGAGCTTCGTCACGGCCGCGCTGCCGGCCAGCGTCAGCGGGCCGCTGAGCCGCATCGCCGGCGCGCGGGCGTCGAGCCGCGCGGGCTGCACCTCGGCGAGCGTCGCGTCCAGGGTCCATTCGCTGGGCGACCAGCCGCCTTGTCCGGTGACGCGCCCGGCGCTTGAGGTGGGCGTGCCGAGTTCGGCGTCCAGTTGCTGCAGGCTCAGCGCGTTCGGTTGGTCGGGTCGGCCGGCGAGTTCGAGCGCGAGGCGGTGCAGCGGCAGCTTGCCTTCGTTCCAGCGGCCCGGCAGGGTGTTGCTCAGCGCCAGCGTCAGTTTGGCGGGCTGATTCGCGGCGCTGCTGTTCGCGATCGCCTGGCCGGTCAGCGCGGTCGCGGGGGCGGCGTTGCTGAACGCCGACAGGTCGAGCGCCTGCGTGTTCGCCTGCAGTTCGCCCAGCGGCCAGGCCGCGAACGGCCGCAGCGCCGCGCGCACGTCGAGCGCCTGCGCCGGCCGGTCCGGCGCGGCCGCGGCGCGCAGCGTGCCCTGCAGCAGCGGCTCGGCGAGCGGGCCGGCGAGCGTGGCGCTGGCGCTCCAGGCCGGCAGCGTGGCAGCGGCCTGCTGCGTGAGCTGCAGCGATGCCGCCACGGTCATCGGCGCGTCGCTGGCGATCGATGCGGTGCCGCTGGCCTGCAGCCGGTCCCAGCTCAGCGCGAGCTGCTCGATGCGGTGCTGGGCGCCGCTGTTCGCACCGGCATGCACGTGTGCGCGCAAGTCGCGCACCGGCTGCGCGCCGAGCACGTCCGCGGCGTGCAGCTCGCCGACCTGCAGCGCACGCAGATCGAGTTCGATCGGCAGGCGCAGATCGGCAGGGGCGGTGAGCGCTTCGCTGCTCTTCTTCTTGCCCGGCGCGAGCGCGACGTCGATGCGCGCGATCGCGAGCGAATCGATGCCGACGCGCAGCCACAGCGGCGACGCGGCGCGTTCGATCGTGAGGCCGCGCCACGCGAGCTCGGTCAGCGTGACGCTGTCGTCGCCACCCGGCAGCTTCACGACCACGCGCTTCGCGTCGAAATCGCCGAGCAGGCGGCCGCGCGGCGCCTCGACCTGCACGCCCGGCAGCAGGCTCAGCAGCCAGGCGCTGCCGCGTTCGCTGCGCACGCTCCACCACGCGGTCGCAGCCGCGGCCGCGATCAGCAGCACGATCGCGAGACCGAGCGCGAGCGCGCTCCAGGCCAGCACACGGCGCGCGCGCATCAGAACGCGATCCCCACGCTGAGGTGCGTGCGCACCTGCTTGGTCTGCTGGCCGTAGGCGACGTCGACGCGCAGCGGGCCGACGGGGCTGCGCCAGCGCAGGCCGACGCCGTAGCCGACCGCCGGCTTGAGCTCCTTGAAGTTGTCGGCCGCGTTGCCGGCATCGACGAAGACCGCCCACCAGTACGCCGGATAGCGCTTCGAGATCGGCCGCGCGATCTCGAGGCTGCTGGTGAACAGGCTGAGCCCGCCGGTGGCCTCGCCGGCGATGCTGGGGGCGAGCGTGCGGTAGGCGTAGCCGCGCACCGAATCGTCGCCGCCGGCGCGGAACAGCAAGGTGTCGGGGATACCGACGACGTTGCGTGTGAACACCTGGCCGGCCTCGATGCGCGCCGTGCCGTACCACGCGTCGCCGAACGGCTGGTACCAGGTGATGCGGCTGTACAGGCGTGCGAACGGTCCGCGCGCGGTCTCGAGCGCTTCGCCCAGCACCGCCCGGCTGCCCTGCGCATGGCCGAGCCCGGTTTGCACCGAGGTCGTGAGGCCGCGCGTCGGCAGCAGCACGTTGTCGATGTCGCGAAAGACCCAGTGGTAGTTGACCGACGCCGCGTCGGCCTGGCTGGTCAGCGCCGCACTGTCGACGCGCGCGTGCGTGAGCTCGCCGAAATACAGGCGCTCGATGCGCGGCGTGTCCTGGGTGCGGCCGATGCGCGCGTTCCAGCCGAGCAGGATCTGGTCATCGGAGCGCAGCCGCGTCGCGCTGCCCGAGACGAGATTGCGGTACAGGTTGTCGAGCGGGTGCGAGGTCAGTTCGCCTTCCCAGGTCTGCTGATCGAGCCCGATCGAGAACTTGTTGTGCGCGACCCAGCGGCTGCCGAACAGCCGCCGGTTCGTGTGCTCGAGCGACACCCGCGGTCCGGTGTTGGCGCTGTAGCCAACGCCGATCGTGGCCTGGTGCTGCGACTGCTCCTTGACGCGCACGATCACGGTCGCCGCGTTCGCATTGGCGGGATCGGCGTCGAGGTCGACCGACGCGCCTTCGAACAGCCCGAGCTTCTGGAGCCGCTCCTGGAAGTCGAGCAGCAGCTTCTCGCTGTAGGTGCTGCCGGGGCCGAAGTTCGCGAGCTTGCGCACCGAGTCTTCGTCGTAGCGCTGCAGGCCTTCGATGCGGATCTCGCCGAGGTGGAACAGCGGGCCGCTGTCGAAGAGCAGTTTCAGGTCGACGCGGTTCGCGGCCGCATCGACGCGCGCGTGCGTGCTCTGCCAGCCTGCGGCCGCATAGCCCTCCGCGCGCAGCCGTGCGAGCGTCGCGTTCTTCGCGTCGTTCCACGCCGCCTGGCGGAACGCCGCGCCGGCCGGCAGCGGCCAGCGATCGCGCAAGGCCTCGAGCGCGTGGGCCGGATCGTCGAGCTGCAAGGCACCGACGGCGTCGATCGTGACGCTGCCGATGGTCGCGCGCGGCCCGGGCTCGACGATCACGCGCACCAGCGGCAGCCCGGCGTCAGTGGTACTCGCGGGTGGCACGGTCACGGTGGCGTTGAAATAACCCTCGGTCTCCAGCAACTCGCGCGCCTGCGCGGGCGCAGCGCGCATCAGGCGCTCGAGCTCGGCGCTGTTGATGCCTTCGGTGGCCGGCGCACTTTGAAAGCGCGCCAGGTCGAGGTAGGCGCTGAGCAGCTTGCGCAGGTCGTCGGGGGCCTGCACCTCGAGCCGGTACTCGGCATGCTGCGGTGGCGCGGAGGCCGCCGCATCCGGTGGCTTCGCGCCGAACGGAAGGTTTGCGCAGCCCCCCAGCACCATCATCGTCAGCGCGGCCGCGGCCGCGCGCCACTGGGTCATTTGCTCAACAAGCGCATGGCCCCTTCCAGCCCGGCGAGCGTGAGAGGGAACATGCGCTGGTTCATCAGTTGCTGGACCACCGCGATGCTTTGCCGATAGCCCCATACGCCTTGCGGCTCGGGGTTGATCCAGGCGAACTTCGGGAACGCCTGCGTCAGCCGCGCGAGCCATTCGGCGCCCGGTTCCTCGTTGTTGTATTCGACGCTGCCGCCCGGCTGCAGGATCTCGTACGGGCTCATCGTCGCGTCGCCGACGAAGATCAGTTTGTAGTCCTTGTTGTACTTGCGGATCACGTCCCAGGTCGGGAACTTCTCGCTGTAGCGGCGCCGGTTGTTCTTCCACATGAAGTCGTAGACGAAGTTGTGGAAGTAATAGAACTCGAGGTGCTTGAACTCCGACTTCGCGGCGCTGAAGATCTCTTCGACGCGGTGGATGTGCTCGTCCATCGTGCCGCCGACGTCCATCAGCAGCAGCACCTTCACCTTGTTGTGGCGCTCGGGCACCATCTTGATGTCGAGCCAGCCGGCGTTCGCGGCGGTGCTGCGGATCGTGTCGTCGAGGTCGAGTTCTTCTTCCGAGCCTTCGCGCGCGAAGCGGCGCAGCCGGCGCAGCGCGACCTTGATGTTGCGCGTGCCGAGCTCGAGCGAGTCGTCGTAGTCCTTGAACTGGCGCTGGTCCCAGACCTTCACCGCGCTCTTGTTGCGGCTCTTGTCCTGGCCGATGCGGATGCCCTGCGGGTTGTAGCCGTAGGCGCCAAACGGCGACGTGCCGCCGGTTCCGATCATCTTGTTGCCGCCCTCGTGGCGCTCTTTCTGCTCCTCGAAGCGCTTCTTGAGCGTCTCCATCAGCTCGTCCCAACCCATCTTCTCGATCGCGGCCTTCTCTTCGGCGCTGAGCTCGAGTTCGAGCTTCTTCTGCAGCCAGTCGAGCGGCACTTCCTGCGTGAAGTCGGTCAGCATCTCGACGCCCTTGAAGTAGGCGGCGAAGGCACGGTCGAACTTGTCGAAGTTGGCCTCGTCCTTCACGAGTGACGTGCGCGCGAGATAGTAGAACTCGTCGACGCTGTTGGTGATCACGCCGGCCTGGATGGCCTCGAGCAGCATCAGGTACTCCTTGACCGAGACCTTCAGCTTGGCGGCACGCAGGGTGAAGAAGAAGTTGATCAGCATGGCGGGGGCGCAGGCGGCGCGCGGGGCGATGGGCAGGCCTATTGTGACGATTCTGACGCCGGCTCGCCGGCAGGATGTATCACGGGGCATACTCGGCCCGAGTCGTTGTGCTCGCCGCCGGAAACCCCCGATGCTGTCCAGCCTGACGCCCACCGAAGTCGCGTTCGTGATGGCCGGTCTGATGCAGGCCGTGCCGGCCGTGCTGTGGCTGGTCGGCGGCTGGGTTCTGGGCGACACGCAG
>Ga0307517_10006901_pt1 | contig 16708 bp, 10 predicted proteins | sample 23_EM_MG_FD_194515 | JGI IMG/M metagenome (GOLD analysis project Ga0307517, IMG submission 194515) | Populus trichocarpa ectomycorrhiza microbial communities from riparian zone in the Pacific Northwest, United States - 23_EM | ecosystem: Host-associated > Plants > Roots > Unclassified | place... | reverse complement strand
ACGTTTTATGTTTCAAATCTCTTTTTTAAATTAAAAAAATATTAAATTAATATTATTTTAGATAGCTTATGATAATTTTAATGTATTGATGTTAAAAATAAAAAAATATTATTTTAATATACGTTAAGTTAAAAAATATTTTTTTAAAAACACTTTACACCATAATATCAAATATATAACTTGTTTTAATATGATATGCGGTTCATTAATTAAATTCACTTTAATGTTTGAAATTAAAAAAAAAGATAGAAATATATTTGATTGGAAATATGAAAATAAATATATAAAATAAATTTGTTTTGTGTAACACTTTTTAAATTAAAATTTATCAAAATAGAAAATACATGAAGATATATTTTCTTTATCTTCACTAATTTTATTTTCTTTATCTTGAAATTATAATTAAATACTAAGAAAATGATAATGATTAGGAGTTTTTGATTAACACATGAGTTGTCATGCAGCTGCTAATTACCTTAAATCCTAGATTTACTTTCTATGTATGCACTAAATACCCAATCTAGTTAATTAGTTTTTAGTTTGTTCATTGAAAATGATATTTTGGAGGTTAGTTAATCATGTTTGTTTTTCCTTTCAAAAACATTTAAAAAAAAAATTATTTTTTTCTTTGCTTCAAATTAATATTTTTTTAGTATTTTTAGATCATTTCGATGCGCTGATTTCAAAAATGATTTTTTAAAAATAAAAAAAAAATATTATTTTAATATATTTCTAAGTAAAAAACACTTTAAAAAACAACCGCAACCACACTCTCGAACATGCTAAATTATTTTTTGGACACCTAACTGATATCCCAATACTATCTTTTTTGTATATTAAGATCAAATCAAGTTCACGATTGATCTAAATTTTTAATTGCAATAAAAACACACATCATAAAACTTGTTGCCAATATTAAAAATAATTTTTTAAAAATAAAAAAATATTATTTAAATATATTTAAATAAAAAATAATTTAAAAAACAACTTCTATAATAACCTCAAACATTGGACAACACATACAAGTTCTCACAATCTTGTCAAATTCATAGGTATTGAAGATTTTCAGCCAACAAACAACAAGGAAAATTAAGGCCTTGTAGATCTCCCTCATCAATTTTAGAAATATCTCACGATAATATATATATATATATATATATACCTCATGAAAAAAAAATCACTAAATAGATAAATAAAATTCTATAAACAAGAGCCCAAAAGTACAAACAAGCAAATCCGAATACAAATCCCTTCCCATTGTTCTCATTTTTCACGCTTGACCCACCCACTCTCGACCAAATCCAAATATAAAAAACACTTTTGTTAACTCGACAAGATTGCTAATTGGTTGACCACTTTTTTCTTGGTTCTTTCCTTCCTAATATTTCCATATATTTTTTTTTATCGTAGTAATAAAAACCGATTATGTTGAATTAAGATTTTTTTATTAAAACAATATTGTTTTATTCAAAATAAAAAATTTAAATCGATTTTATTTTAGTAAAAAAACTGGATTAATTCACAATACCGAAATAATCTATACCCAAACTGTTTTTCGATCTAATCTCGGGCTTGGGCGGTGGCGACACCGACCAGAACATGTTTCTTGTTCAATTTCACCTTCGAGATCAAGATAGTTGATGACTCGAGTTAAAAAAAGAAAAGAAAAGAATAAAACAATGTGAACCAACCCAAATCCAACAACCAGAATCCACAGACTTAACCCAAATAAATCTGAACCGTCCATCATTCCATTAAGACAGCAGTTACTATTACCCTCTAACAGCAACCTCAACCTCGCCTAAAATCTAACGGTCACAATATAATTTCCTACAAAAGATCAGATAAAATAAATCAACAGACAGAACACAGAAACAAAAACAACAACAAGAGAGAGAAGAACTGGAAACAGGAAACAAGAAACTCAAACCCATCAACCAAAAAAACAATCCTTTTCTCATAATCTCTTGTAATTCACTTGTAATCGAATCCTTGATTTATTGGGTTTTTTCTTCTGGTTTTGTTTTTGTGTTTTGGTTTTCTGGTGGGGTAATTTAGAAAAAGAAAGAAAAGAGAAGAGTGTTAATTTATGTAGAGGAAGAAGGAAGATTGAAGGACTTGAGGTTTTGGGTTTGGTGAGATGGGGCTGGGGAACAGTGAAAATGACGTGATCGTGGACGATGGAGATGGAGGAGGTGGTGGTGGAGGATTGAATGGCAAGTCGTTTGGAGGGTCAGTTTCATGTTCGATTTGTCTTGAAGTGGTTGCTGACAATGGAGATCGATCATGGGCCAAGCTTCAATGTGGACATCAGTTTCATCTGGGTATGTTAAAAGGTTTTATTTTTGGTGTTTTCTGGTTTTGATTTGGAATTTTGAGATCTGGGTGCAATGTTTTTTTAATGATGCTTACGTGGGTATTTTTTGAATTTTGGGTTCTTGTGTGATTGGATGTTGAGTTACTGGCTGAATGGTGATTAATGGTTGCAGCTCCTTGTTAGATAGTAGCAGATAGAATTATGTGTGATCGTTTTGAGGCCATAATTTTATGATTTGCACCTGTTAGATCTTTCTTTTGAAATCAAGTTGTTGAATTTTTGTGGTATCCGATGTGATGCTGATTTGAAATTGGAAGTTAGATTTGTATCCCTGTTGAATTTTAGATTTTGCAATTTGCAATCAGAGATCATGAGACATCGGCTGTGAGTTTGTGTGATGGAAAAGAATGTGGGGTGGTTATGAATTAGGAAAAAGGTAAGAATGAACGAAAACTTTTACCGCTTCAAGTTACCTAACTAATTAGAAGTCATGCTTTGACAGAGCGTGCAGAGGATAGCTTAGTTTGTGAGGATTTCTCCAGTCCCTTAATGTGATTTTTAAAAACAAAAATTAGAGAATTTTACAGAGTGAAAAATACTAAATCCATAATCTTACTCCATTGAGAAATGCCTTTTGCTAAGCAATCTTGCTTAGTGTACTAAGGCTGCTTACCCCCCTCAAATTCTCATTAATCTACCCTTTTTGGGTTTGTAATATTCTGGCATGGCTCAGGTTGTCAAAAATGCTTTTTTAACATGACACCATTGTTGTCAAAATCACGAGTTGAATTGTAAAATCACATGATTTTACAAGTCAACATGCATCTAACAGGCAAACTCGGACTAAAAACTCAAAAACCAGTAAAATCGGATTTCACTCATGTAAAAGCAGTAAACTAGGTTAAAATCATGCAAAATCATGATTTTACACCCGAGTTTATAGGAAGTATAAATACTTTCATATTAACTCCCCTTTCTCAATCCTAGTCCACCAGCCGACACTACCACTCTCTCTCAAAGCACTTTTTTTTTTATTTCGTTTGATCGTCTTAGTTGGCTGGAAGTTAGAATCCTCTTAGCAACAACTAGTATACATACTCTGTAGCTTCCTACAAAAAGATAACAAGCTTCATCATTAGCCATTACCAAAGTCTTTTTAAATACTCAAATCCAAAAGTCTATGTCTATGTCTATGTTGAACATAGAAAAATATTTCTTTATAATAAATAAACAATGGGAGATCCAATTTTATAAAGATTTAACCTACCATCATAAATACAAGAATTAAATAAAGTAAAGAAAGCCATGCTTGTGAGATGAAACAAAATCAACCAGAATCTTGTTTAGAAAAAAGAATTTAGGGTACTTTCATGAGAAGCAAGTGGAAACAAAACCAAACAAGACCCTTTTAGTAAAAGAATGCAGGGTGCAAAGGGAAACCAAAACAACAGTATAACAAGAAGTTAAGAACACTAACCTGAAAATTACACCGACCCCAAAATTGATTTCAAAACAGGAAGGAAGGAGAAGGAGATGATTAGACGAAGTAAAAAAAAAAATTGTTTTGAGAGAGAGAGTGGTAGTGTCGGCTGGTGGGCTAGGGTTGAGAAAGGGGAGTTAATTTGGAAGTATTTATACTTCCTATAAACTCGGGTGAAAATTGCGATTTTGCACGATTTTGACCAAGTTTACCGATTTTGCATAATTGAAGTCCGATTTTACTGGTTTTTAAGTTTCTAGTCCGAGTTTGCATGTTAGATATATGCTGACTCGCACGATTGATTTTACAAGTCAACTAGTGATTTTGACAACAATGCTCATAAGTACAATCCAGGAATACTAACTTTACAATTTATTATCACACAGCAGTAATTTCTTTTGGACCCATTATTCTTTTGCTATTCAAAATCAAATTTAAATATCAATTGTGTTATTGAAACGAACATCACACTAAATGCCTAAGAAGGGAAACAAAAGAGAACATTCATGATAGCATTTGTTGGAGAACATGGAATTGTGTCATGAAATTTGCATATACAATAATCTCTTCACAGCTTTTAAGTGCAGGCTCAGTGATCTTCCATTAGGAGCATCAACAGTGATTATTTGTGTGACTGAGTGCTTGGAGATGCTTTTTTTCTTTTATGTTTTGGGTTTTGGTATCACTCTGCTCTTGTGTTTGTTTTGTTCTCTTTGGAGACCACCAGCAAGATTCTTTCCACACAGTGGTGCATCAATGTGCTCACTTGTATTTCATCACTGACTTTGTACTTGACAAGTATTTCTTTGTTTTTTCCTCCTTTGGTTGAAATTTATCTTTTCATATGATCTTCAGACTGCATCGGCTCAGCATTTAATGTAAAGGGTGCAATGCAATGTCCTAATTGCCGGAAAATTGAGAAGGGCCAATGGCTCTATGCAAATGGTTGTCGTTCACTGCCAGAATTTAGCATGGATGACTGGGCTCATGATGAGGACCTTTATGACTTAAGCTACTCTGAAATGGTAAATGGATTTTTATCTAAATGAATACTTTACTTTTATACGGTTCAAGTGTATGGTAGTTGAGGAAACCTCATATTTATATTGAGTTTTGATGTTATGTGAAACCTTCAAGTACCTAAAACCTGTTTTCTTACTAAGTTGTCCCCCTAGGACCTCAGAATATATTATGTCTTTTGTTTCTTTGTATCAAGGATAGAATGTAAAAATGTCAATTTCTTTTGTTGTTAATTGCTTGTAAAACAAGAAGCTGTATAACTGAAAGTGCTCTCTAAGCAGTTTACTCCTTTGAAATGCTTAGAAAGCCAAAAGCCAAAAATGTAAAGCTAGGAGACACCAAATGATACAGGAGCAAATTCAAAGCACTATGTTAAGTTTTAAGGGTGACTGTAGCATGGTACTGTGCCAGGTTTCTTTTAGTTTGGTCTTTTTCCTTCTAGTTTACTTTTTTGCATTATTTATGATAATGTTTCTGATGGTTAAAATTAATTTTGATATTTTGAGAATTTTATAAGAAAAATCCCTTTCTCGTTTGGCCATATGATCCAGTTAACCAGCCTATGGCTATGTTTATTATCCTTTTCCTATCTTCCTACATCATTAAAGAAAGAAAATCAGTGTAGTTTAGCCAATATCATCTAGGTTTTTTAGATAAATGGACCAAGGTGGATAGGATGCTTGTGCACTTCCTTTCATGTTTATTGGACTGAGAAAGAAATGCAGGTTCCCACACAAACTTCAGTATTGATATGCTAACCATTTGATGCAATCAATATCATGGCCTCTTTCTTTTTCTCTAGTTTGGACCATAGGAAGTGAGGTTGAATTCTCAATCTTTTGTGCAACAGATACTGGTATCTTAAATTTGGACCGTTGACACAGCCACTTGGATAGGTTGGTAATTGTATTAGATCTCGAGGTTAAAATTTGTTTTTGTCCTTGGAACTGAGGCACAAGGACAACTTGCCATTTTGTATTTCCAACTCTAGATTCCCTGGATTTTCCTCAGGAGATGAGTTGAAGATGCCACCAAGGTGCAACTAAGAGCTTACTAAAGTGAGGTGGATGGAAAGGTTTTCTATGCTGTCTAATTGTAATCTAACATTGTACTTTGAATGCACTATGCTGTTGATGCATCTTTTTCAAAAGTAATAGATTTATTCCTCTATCTACATTTCTCTTTATTATATGAACATGGCAGCAGGAATTCTTCCTGCCCAACACATGATTGTCTCAAGCTATCATGTGTGGGTAGCATTAATTGCTCTTTATTTTTTATTCATTTTTTTTTTTTATCATATAATCTTGTCTATAAAGAAATTACCTTTTTACTATAGATGAGTGATTTGGATTTCATATATATATTGGTGAAATAATAAATATTCTCCGGCACGTGGATGCCCTGAGAGATTGCCATGTGCTGGGCAGGAGGAATTTCTCCTGCCTTGGGCACCAGGAATTTCTCCTGCCATGGGCACCAGGAAATTATTTTTTGTATTATATTAATGGCTTTATGCATGCATAGATAACTCATAGAAACGACACATCCTTCTGGACATTTACTTTTAAATTTCTTTGTGCTGTTGATACCTAGATTTGTGTTTTCTGCAAGTTTCTCAGTAGCATTTTTGGTTCTTGTGTGGGTATGATACGCATTTCAGGAATGGTTCGTGTTCCTGAACTGTCGCTTATGATGAATTCTGTGCATGTGGGAGTATTTACATATGCATGTGTGTGCAGGCACATGGATGCACTTCAATTGTATCTGACATGCAACTTCTTACTTATTTGGTTCTAAATGGTTTTACAGTCCTTTGGGGTTCATTGGTGTCCATTTGGCAGCCTAGCACGACTTCCTTCATCCTTTGAGTAAGCATTAAAATCAATTACATTTTAGAGCTCAAAGTTATTCCTGTTCCAGTTTCTATGCTTCACTTGGTATTTACACATCTTCTCCCCTTTTATTTTTGTGTTTGTATGACATTAGAAAATCTTAATATGGAAATCAGATGGTACTCTAAAGAGACTCTAGGAGAGAGTATTTTTTGGCTGAGAAAACTGAAGCTAAAACAAAGAAAGAGTGATTGCTGAAAACCGAATTCTGAATCATTGGGCACATGGGTTGCAGATTTGCTGTTACTATTTCTGGGAAATGTAGCCTAGTCCATAATTTTGAGGGGAGGGTTGCATGTGAGCTGCAGATTTCTAATGAAAAATTTATGTCCCAACGTGGTAGTTCTTTGGAAATGCAACCCAGTCCACGTTTTCCGTTATGGTATTTTGAAAGTTGCAAACTGCTATCTACCACAGAATCCGTGAACTTTTAAATTTTATTGGCTAATTCCCACCACAATCTACCTAATACAGAATGCCATGGCAATGGTACCAGATTTTGTTGGGGTAAAACTACGTGGTTCAATAAATAGATATAATAATTAAAAAAAAAATGGATAGGAGGATTGCACCAGTTCTTGTCTCTTAAAACTGCTTTTTGGTTCAAAGGGAGCAGTAGTTTTACTTTTTCTATATATGCAGTCCGCGTGGTTTTTCTATCTGTTTTCAAGTAAGGCACTGCTCTTTGTCTAAGGTTTTAATTTTTCTATGTTGCAGGGAAGGGGAATTTTCATCAAATGCATGTAAGAGATTCTCTATACTGTTTGAGTAATGATTTTCTTTCAAGTTCTAGAATGGAGGCATGATGGCTAACTATATTGATAGGACTGATATTATGATGCAGATCATGATTTACTGGGACAACATCCCATATTTGGCGAACATACCGCAGCAGTATCATCTGCTACTCATCCTTGCCCATATATTGCTTATTTTGGACCAATTCACCCATCATCTTCGAACTCCAGTGGCAGTGTTTCAGATGTTTCTAGTTTTAACAGTCACTGGAATGGTCCATCAGTACCTAGTGAGATCCCTAGTTCCTATGCTTTTCCTGCCATGGATGTCCATTATCACAGTTGGGAGCACCATTCTCCTCCCTTCTCTACGACGGGCAATCGAATAGGTAATGCAGATCAGCCTTCTGTTCCACCTGTTACTCAAAGGTCGGCTAGAACTTCTTCAGATCTTCCACCAAGATCAGGATCTTTCATTCATCCATTCCTTGTTGGTCATGGGTATGTATATCTTCAAAAAATTTAAATTCTTTGCCATGAAAAATGTAGTTAGAAAATCCATTATTTAGGCTTCTTGCTGACACCATTTAGGATGAAGAAACAGTTACTGCTTAGCATTTGAAACAGATGTCCCCTTTGTTTTTTACATTTATTTCCTTTTCTTTTGTACTGTATAATTGCTTCACATGCACCTCTTTCGTCCACAGTTCTAGTGCTAGACCAGGGAGTTCAGTTACTTCCTCAATGATTCCACCTTACCAGGGCAGTAACGCACGAGCACGTGATAGAGTTCAGGCCCTTCAAGCATACTATCAACAACTACAGCCTGGCAATTCTCCACCTATTCGCACACCAGTTGTTTCTGGAAGCCGAAGATCCAGCAGTCATAGAGGCATGTCCCAGGTAGGAGCAGTGGCCTCATCATCCGATCAGACTGGCTTCTATTTCATTCCATCAGGAGCATCAGGTCGGAACTTCCAAGAAGCAGAAAATCCTCCTCCGCCAACTCGATTCCGTTCATGGGAAAGAGATCATTTGCCATCATTCTCATTAAATCAGGTTGACAGAGATTCAGGTTGGAGCACATTCCATCAGGCTGGTGGTGGTCCAGATCCCGGCATCAGATTCCGCCAAAGGCATGGATCCGAGAGAATGTCATCACAAAATCGGTGACAACTTTCATCATTATCCTTATTGGGTGAAGCAAACTACCACTACTGTGGCTGAAACCAAATTATGTATGCTTGAGAAATGACATCTAATGCTTGGAGTCTGTCGATCCTGACAGACGCAAAATACTGTTGAGTGGCCCTGAAAAACGATCTGTTTGGCAGCCACCTGGCTGTGTGATGGACTTTTGCCTCCTCTTGTTTCTTTGCCTTTGAGGATATAAATAAGATCAAATGTTGGATAGTAAAGTTGAACGGCCATCAGGCTTCCCCCCCACCCTCACCCACCACCACCACCACCACACACACACACGACGGGAAGTGAAGAACTTGACCTAAGCATGCATTAGTTAATGGATAGCAAGTTGGGTCCAGCATGCTGTATCCATACACTGGAGGTCCTGGCGCTGTGATGTTCTTTTTAAGTGCCGCCTGAACCTTTATTCACGGTTTCAGAGGGTGCTCCTCGCCCTTTATAATTTGATGACTCGCTTAGACTACTCTTGTTCTAATTTGATGATGATAATTTAATCCAAATTTAATGGAATTAGAATTACAAAGGAACTTGATGACTCGCTTAGACTACACTCTTGTTCTAATTTGATGATGATAATTTAATCCAAATTTAATGGAATAATAATTTCAAATTATAATCAATGAAATTTTTTTTGTAAGTTACTTTATTTAGTGGATATGGGTATTCATAAACTTGATTTAGATAAATAAATTAATCTTTCTCACACTTTTTTTATATTGAATAATAAATATTATTTGAATAATAAATTCTTAAATAAACATCCAAAATCTAGAGGATAAAATATAAATATTTGAATTTTTTTTACCCAATGAATAAAATATAAATATAATAAAAAATAAAATATAAAGATAATAAAAACTAGCTATTCAATAGAGTTTTTCCAGGTTTTTCAATAAACTATCATTTTTTTCTTCTTTAACCTTTTTTTTTTTTTTTTTTTGCTTGAAGGAAAAAAACAGTGAGAGCACTACAAAAATAAATTAGCATTTTGAAAAATTTTAAATTTTTTTGGTAAAATTTCTTGCGTTCTTTTCTGAATTTATATTTTAAGATCGATTATCATTTTACCAAAAAGCTAATCATATTTTCTCGAGTATTCTCTGTATCTAAATTTAATTATTTTGTACATGATATAGAGATGTTACCGTTTAGCATCCTGCCCTACAGCAACAGCAACAGCAACAGCAACAGCATCAGGTCCGTGATCGTGATCTAAAACCGGGGGAATAAGCTTCCAACAAGAAGATAGAACTCTCTTGTGTTTTCCAAATATATATATATATATATTATTTTGATATGGTAATATTAAAAATAATTTTAAAAGATAAAAAAATATATTTTTAAAACCAATGGTTTCCCAAACACCTGATAGACATGCCTTGATTCACAAATATGCTAAAAAACAGTTGTTGGATTCGCTAGGCAGTTGCTTTTCTACGTGGGCTTACTTGCAACTAACAAAGTAGCTTCGACAAACAAATTGAAAACTTACTACCACAGGCACATCCTGTAGTCTAAAAGATACAAAGCACTTGCGAATGCCGTTAAATCTCGATCTAAAGATTGATAAGTTGAGAATAATCTCATGGTCAATAGTCCAAATATAACTGTATACATGAGTCATGTCTAGCTTTATAGGTGTCGTCAAGTTCACCAAGAACATGGAAACGTTCCATGACCAAGCGAACAAGATCTCATCAACGATCTGAGTCCACTGAAAGGCTTCGATCAGACCTCACCTGTCAATTGCAACCATGATCAGGAATGGTCAGGTAAAAAATTGAAAGGCAAATGTACAGAATGAAATAATGGAGAAATCTTCTAAGCTAAGAGAATGGTCATACAGAAGGCGAACGGGATACACGACCAGGGCTTATGCTTGGGGTTCTGTGGCCATGTTTTCTGCGAGGAGGCTGCACATCACCAAGGACATCATAATACAGTAAGCAAATATGTAGCTGTATTCCAGCACACTGCTGATAATGGAATGAAGGCTTTCACTTACAGAAGCAAGAGGAGATCTTGATCTTGAAAGGGACCTGCAAAAATTTCCATAAAACAGAAAAGTACCACTAATCTTTAGAAGCAGCTCAAAAAAAAATAAGGAACCAAATTCACTATCTGATGAATGCTACCTCAATATTTGTTAATTCTTTTCCCAGCAGGTAATGACTTAAAACAATGCGTAGAGAAAAAAATACCAAAAAAAAACAGTATAGCACCATTACAATATTCCAAATGAAAAGGCATCTTCCCCATCCATACCAGAAGAAAGAAGAGCTACATCCTCCCTGCCGGTATCACCAAATCCAAGGAGAATACCAAACACAGGTTAAGGGTAATGTCGAAGCAGTTTCAAGCTTCTTTGTACCACTGATGGACGGGTGGCACCAATAGTGCTTACTTCACAGTAATCCAGCTTTAAAATCATAATCCCATCCAAGCTTCATCAATTCTAATGCTAATTGACACACCAACTTAATAGCATTGTGAGATTATTAGGAACCAACTTAATAGCATTACGAGATTATGAGGATTTTCCAGAGGTGCCCATCAACAAAAACAGCATTACCTCAAAACAAGCAAAGAGGTGCAAGCATATGACCACCACATCCCATCAAGTCCTTAACATCCAATCCCCCAGGTGGTCAGGTCGCTGCATAAAGCCAGATCAAGCAAAACAAACAAGGAAGACAAACAAGGTACGCTACTAGCCAACTCAGAAACCCTTTCCTGGTGGCACTTTTCACTCTTTCAAGCAAAGATTAGTTTTCCATTTCCAAAAGGCGGTTAAGATTTTATTAGCATCTAACCAAGATTGTCAAATTGGTGAAGAAGAAAGATTAAGAATAGCATGAAGTTGCACAGCTAGAAGGTTTATGTTGGAATGCCATGGTACAAGACACTTGATATTGCCACAGCATTTGAAATTTCCAATTATCAAGGAAAGACACCATCAGAAGAAGGAAATTACTGAAAAATACTATGAAATTTGGGGATTCATCCACTGACATACTAGCAGATACAAACAAAAACAAAAAGATTGACCAACAAAACAAATGAGAACGAAGATGAATCACTTAAAAGAGCCAGAAGATAACAGGCTCACTAAAATGGCAAGCTCACTAAGGAATGGAAGATAACAGGCAGGCACAAAGAGCCAGACATTGAGATCGAAGAATATGCTCTGTAGTAGTAAATTTGAAAATGCAAAGAAAGAACTACAATCATTACTCTACCTAAAATTGTGATCAGCCTCAAAAGTTTCTGCAGGTGTAAGTGGGCTTCTGTCGATGCTCCAGTAACTTAATCATAAGGCGTGTTTCTCATGCCAACAAAGATTTAACATTGACCAGTCAATCATGAAAAGTTAAGGACTTGGGACTTTCAAAACTTTTTGTAATAGAGGCGATAGAAATATGTTCTACCCGTGTGAATGTCCATTCAAAGACACCAAGAAGCTTTAGAACTCAAGTCAGATGCGTGCAAAACTGAAGCTGTAACCTTGGCTATTATGCTGCTCTAGATGGGATGAGTCAATGGTCATGAGAAACCAAGTTATTGGCTTATTGCTACTATTTCATAAGCTTTTGCGCATTGATTCAGTAAAATCGACCTTAATGAATAACAAAAAATTAAAAAATTAGATTATTTATCCACACTCTGGCTCTTTCATGTAATAGTTATAAAGGAATCCAACATTATAAGCTCTTTGGGAAAATGCAATAACAAAAAGACGTGCATGTCAAAATTGAAGTGATTTCAACTAAATCTTATAAAGGAATGAAGAAAAGAGTTGCTAATAAAATCATGGAAAACTCATGACTTATGATGTAAAAAGGAGGGCAGTAGGAAGAATAAAACGGCAACCAAATGCAGAAGAGAATAGAATGTTTACAGATTTATCTTTTCCCTAATTCCCTATTATCTTCCCATTTCTTGGATAATCAGCCCTTCTAATTTCCCTTCTCTTAGAAACCCATCCCATTAGATAAAAATGCAAATCAAGATGTATAAATAAATAAAAAAGGTCTAATGCAAATTGTAACACCTATCAACCATTTGTGATAAAAATGACCTTGAGTTACAACAAAGTAAAAACTTTGGTAAATATCTTATTGAACATCTTAAAATAACGACCCAGACAGAAAGAAAAGCAGAAATGGTATACCTTGAAAAAGATCGTGGAGATGATCCTGCACGAGAGCGAGAAGAAACAGATACAGATCGAGAACGCCGTGAATGTTTTGCCCTGGGAGACTTGCTGCAAAACAATACAATGTTAAGTCAATTATCATTATGGTTTAAACATACACATTCTAATCCATTATGGCAATGCGGACCTCCAGCTCCTGTCACTATAGCCTCCACTGCGACTTCGACTCCGGCTTCTTGACACATATGAACTGAGACTGGGGCTCCTAGAGTAACTCCGTCTAGAATCATACTCCCTCACCTAGAGAAATAAGACAACTAAGTAAAAACCAACATGACCAAGATCTAGCACAGCATACAGATCTTGACATACCCGAATATATGCCCTTGAAAATGCATTCCGGAACTCAGAGTCATCAAGCTTCTTGATCTACAAGGGAAAAACAGCATAACCATCACAAAACAAGCTTCCTATTAATAAATAAACCAACAAAATTTCCTAAAAGGCCACCTATAGTTAGTGGTAACAACTTACAGCATATTTCATGTCATCATAGTTTGTGTAGTCCACAATTCCTGTCATGCCTGCAAAAAAATTGCTAAAATAAATTACTAATACATTTAATTTCAAATCCAGAGTCAACTGCTGCTTCTACATCCAAATAAAATATTTCAAATTCAGCCCTCAAAAAAATAAAAAAAAAATTGGTTCATAAGCCTCTCTTTCTTACGTCCAGTATGCAATGCAACCACAAATAGCTTCAAATGCAGCATCTCTCAAAAAGCCAATTCAGGCAGTACCACAGCAGATATTAAAAAACTTTACATGATGCAGGTTTGAGCAGAAGTAGATGAAATTGTTTTCATTGTTTAACCCAAAGTACCTAATATTAAGAATATTTAAATATACGGTCCAAAGCCATATAATTGCCCTTCTACTCCAAAATTAACTTCAAAGTGAGAAACATGGACCAGTGAAAATCAATTACTTAAAAAATATTACTTCTGCTAACCAGTTTAACTCAGCCATTCAGAAACCGTGCAGCAAAAACTAAACGTAAAATTAATTCACTTACCACCACGATCACGAAAGACTTGAGAAAAGCAGACATCACCAGCTCGACGCATATGATCCTGATAATTGAATATACATGATAAAAAAAGAATTTAACAATGAAAGCCAACTGATCTCATGTCTTGGCTTAGAACACTAATACTCAAGGAGAAGCATGAACACAGCAAAAAAATTAAGGCCTGAGCATACCTTTAGGTCTTGCCATGAAGCAGAAGAAGGCAATCCAGTCACTAACACTGCATGACATTAAGAAGCAGTAAATAAACTATTTGATAGAAAATACATCATTACACTGCAAGATTGACATCAAAGTGAAACATACCACGATAGTCAGAGCGCTTGGAAGGCCCACGGCTACCACTGCTACCACTGTAACTGCTATAATGATCCACTGGTGATGAATGTCTTCGCCCACCATGGGCAAGCTCAACCTAGAAACCAAATTGCACCCAAACGAATGGAATTAATTGAAAGTACAAAACAGAAGCAACAAACCAAACCAGATTCAATATCATTAGTAGAAAAAAGTCATATATACAAAAAAAAATAGACAGGAAAAGAATAATACTTACCCGTAATCTACACCCATCAAAATTATATCCATCCCGGCCACGAATTGCATCTTCAGCATCACGAGCTTCTTCAAACTGTAACATAAAAGGAGTCAAAAATTTACATTAGCAAGACATAAATCCAAGGGATGGGAGAAAAAAAGGTACTTCAATGCAAATAATGGATCCAAAGTGCACATACATAGGTAAGAGTTATTTCCCATACAATTCTCCCTAATGTAATAAAAAAAAATCTCACCTCAACAAAAGCATAGCCTGGAGGCCTTGGCGGGATTTTCAAATCAATGTCGACAATGGGCCCATACTGCAATTAAAAATCAACACAAGTCAGAATCGACGCAATGCCAATAATAACACACGATCAGAAATTACCAGACTAATAAAATGCATCAATCCATTGTATCAAGCACGGTGCCGCAGTTTAGCCAGTATTTTCAAAAATCTTTTCCCGAATTATAAATCTAGAATGCTAAACATCACTGTGTTTTCACCCAAATTCTTAACACTTCGCATCAACTTCCTAATATTAACTCACCAATGCTCGATGATCGCAACAGCACTCTTTCGAATAAAAAATTAAATTATAGAGTGCAATACCTTATAAAACAAATCTTCAACTTCCCTCAGGCGAATATCACCAGGAAGATTTCCGACGTAAAGTGTTCGACTTGCTCGGCTCATTTTTTTTCTCTGAAAAAACACTAATTATGATTAAACCTGAAGACAGCTATAATAATTCAATTTCAATTCAAAAAAATAAAATATAAGAAATCCATTTAAAAAACACACAGAGTTCTTGCACTGAAACAGTGATTTTGATGAGTAAAAAAACACTAAGTTTATTAAAAAATATATCTAAAAATTTTAATTAACAACATAAAAATAGACATGAACTGAGAATCTTAGATAAAAAAATAAAAAATAATAAATAAATCAGCTGATTAATATTACCAAAAAATAAATTTAAAAAAAAAACACGCGAATTAAGAACATAAAAATTCATTAAAAAACCGAATTTTAGTAAAACAAAATTGGAAGAAAATCAGCTGATTATCAATATATTGAAATGAAAAATTGTATTGAAAAAAAAAAGAACTGAAAAACTGACCTTTTAGTCAAGACTTAAGACTGGAGAGGGAGTTTCTGAGAGCTTTCTCGAGTTCGTAAGATTCTTCTCGAAGGAGAGAGGAGATTTAAATTTGAGGAGGTGTTTTCCTGTGTTACCCTTAAGTGTTATAGTAATTCATTTGTTTGCTTGGAAAAGCAATACTTTTTAAAAAGTATATTTTTTTATGTTTAATAATGTAATAAAAAATAAGTTGAAAAATATTTTTTAGTATTTGGTTATATTATAGAAAATAAGTTTGAAAATTATTTATTAATATATTATTTTTTTCAAGTTTATTAAAATAATAAGGAACAAATCTTATAAATTAAAAAGTTGAATGAGAATAAAATTGAAAAAAATATAATTTTATAAATTATCTCAAATAAAATAAATAATAATAAAAATAATATAGATCAAATTTAAAAAATAAAAAAAATAAAATATAAAGAAATTAAGATAATAATAATTAACATTTCATAAATTATTTCAAAAAAAAATAACAATAAAAAAATAAGACCAAATTTGATAGATAAAAAGGTTCTATAAAAAAATGATAAGGGAAAAACAAATAGCAATTATAAAAACGAGGACCAAAGTTAATATAAAAATTAAATTTTAAGATATAAAATTAAAAAATAAATATTCAAAACAAAATATATATAGCAATCAAAATTTTGAGAACCAAATTTGATATAATCAGCAAATAATATGATATTTCTAAATTTTTCACAACTTCCGGAAAGTGTTTTTCGTCCAAATTTTTCAGAAAAATACTTTCCTGGAAACCAAGTCAAATTTTTCTTTGACTGGAAAGTGTTTTTCATTAACTAACTTTTTTAATGTCAAACAAACATAGAAAAGGATGGAAAGTAGTTTTTCCAGAAAGTGAATTCCGGGAAACAAAATACCCTAATAGTTAGTTTATTTTACTGTCACGTGTCACTTGATTATTTGAGTTTGACGGGAAAATGATTTTAGCCGATGATTGGTCCCTGTACCCTTCGTATTGTTTTGACTGAGTCTCTCTACATGTTTGTTTTTTATTGAGTCCCTATTTGCTTATAAAATATTGATGAATGACACGTCACTCTATGTTTATAAATATAGTAATAAAAATTAACTTTAAATTTTAAATTAAAAAAA
>Ga0307517_10006900_pt1 | contig 16708 bp, 22 predicted proteins | sample 23_EM_MG_FD_194515 | JGI IMG/M metagenome (GOLD analysis project Ga0307517, IMG submission 194515) | Populus trichocarpa ectomycorrhiza microbial communities from riparian zone in the Pacific Northwest, United States - 23_EM | ecosystem: Host-associated > Plants > Roots > Unclassified | place... | reverse complement strand
GGTAGCATCTGGAAGCGTGGGATGTGGCGGGGCGTTGCAACGCAAGTCAGGACGCACAGGACGCATGGGACGCAGGAGATGCGTCGCTTGCGTCAGGACGCAACGCCGACGGATCAGACGCAGGGTCAGTTTTTGCTGATGAATAGAAACAATTTAGTTCAATGCTGGCGCACATTAAGCCCCACAGATGCACCCTGGGTCTTGATGACATCGACCTCGAGGGGGAATTCTTCCACCCTACCACCGAAATACTATATGTCGTCCATGCTTGACATTCGAGCTCCCCTTTTCCTATATCCACTCCTCCTCTCACCCTTGCTGCCTGCTCTCAACCGCCCTCATATCAAATGCCCGTTGGCCCGCCTGATAGATTCCCCCAATGTCACCCATTGCACCTCTTTCATAGACAACCCCACTCTCGTCAACCTCCGCCAAGGTACTGTTCAAGAACTCTCTATTCCGTGGGACAAAAACTAGGAGATTGTTAAAGTGGTATCGTTTGGTTATCCTGGGTGGATCATGTAACTGCCGCACATGGGCAGACACTTTAGATTTCGAAATTTGATCCACAATTCTTGGGGTTGACCACCAGGGGTCTAGCTTTCTTCCCTTGTCCTTCGCAAGCCCGAAGTCCCTTAAAAGAACCAGGTTGCCTCGTTTAGTTCCTGATACCCTGCTGTCTTCGCTGGTGAAATCCTATCTTGCTTTTGTGCTAGCTTCTGCACCGCCAAGCTACCTCTCTCCTCCCTTTGATCGACATGTCCTTCAAGCCTTGCATCTGAACATCCAATATTATCCCCTTCGACTAGCAGAGCCCTTTTGAGCCACTCCTCCAAGCCTGCCTCTGATGTCCTGGTGGTTGAAGGGTTGAAGCCAAGTAAAATCTCCGCTGGAGTATATCCGTGTACCCTGATACACAGAGTGTTGATGCTGAGCACTAAATTCCAAATCTCTAACCCCCAGTCTCTAGAAGAACCCAAGGAGATACAGCCAAGGCGGATTCGTCCAATGAGCATTTGAACGTATCTCTCGCCCCACCCAACCGACTGTGGATGCGATATAGCCGAGGGAAAATGTATCACACCATGCTCTTTCCACATTTGTGATATCGTGGCCCCATGAAAATGGCTACCGTTGTCAGTGTACACAGTTAAACGCCATCCAACGATTGGGATAACATGGTTCAGAAGGGCTTTGATCGTGGAGGTTTGGTCTGCTTTGTGAACTCTGATACCCCATAGAAAACCTGAAAAGTAATCGATGATAACCAAGATGTAGCTATAGCATGTAGTCTTGCACGGTGGACTGATTGGGCTGACATAATCTATTCCAATCATGTCCATCGGTTGAAACTGCAGAATCGAGCGCATTTGTCCAGACTTTTGTATCTTTGTTACCCTTAGACAAGGCTCGCAAGAGGCGATCGATCGACCGATATCCTCGGCCCTTGATGGCCAGTAAACCTTCCCATGAGCTCGACCGAGAGTGATGGACATAGCGAAATTCCCGTGCCCCTCGTGCAAGCTGGCCAGCACTCTCTTGAGATCTTCTTCCGGGGCACAGCTTGCGAGTTTTCCATTCTTCTCCCGGGAGAAATGCCTCGGCTGATCGCTATCCACCAAATCATACCTTCTCCTTTCCCTTTCCAAAGCCCGCATTTGACTTCTCCCCATATCCCCTTCCTTTACACCAAGAACACCCTTCTCAAGCTCATCCAACCGTGCTCGTACTACTGCCCCAGACATTCTTGACTCCAACCATCTATGCCACCTTTGCCGTCTCATAACCGCCGCTGCTGCCCTCAAACTCTCATTCGCCTCGTTCAACTGTTCCCCCTCTTTCGCATTCCCGCTTTCATTCAATTCCTCCCCATTTGTATCTTCTTCATCGCTATCAACAACTTCACTCATCTTCGAAAGCCCTTCCTCCCTTCGCAAAGCCAGAGCTAGCTCTGCATTCATTCCAACATCATAAACTCGCCTACAAACGGGAATAAGGGAGGGGATAAATAGTCGCAAGCCTTCTGAGTCTTCCGCCACATGCTGTACAAGAAGCCGGGTGGGTAGCCGTGACAAACCATCAGCAATACCCATAAAGTGTATTTTCGCCGACCAGTGAAGAAGTTTGATATCATACTCTCCCAGTCGTTCTTGCCATTTTGCAATTCGACCATGAGTATCATTGTCTAGCCCAGTCAGAAGCGTCCTCAAGGCTTCATGATCTGTGTAGACAAGAATTGGATACTTGCAGGCCATCAGCATCCTGCGCACCTCTGCCAAACAACGGATAACTGCTAATGCCTCCCTCTCCGAGTTGGAATACCTCGCCTCTACCTCACTGACCCTGAAGGACATAAACATAATGATTCTTTCCGCATCACGGTAAACCTTCCCATTCCCTGCTTCTGTTCCTGCCTCAATACCATCCAGCTGAAACAACACACCTCCAATTCCCTTCTTGCTCGCATCTACTGCGATATGATATTGAGTATTGGGGTTGGGAGAAGCCATAGCGTTGTTAGCTATCGCTTGTTTGATTGCCTGAAAAGCAATCTCCTTATTCCCATCCCAGTAGAATTCACCCATTAGGTCCTCATCATGTCTGCCTCTTCTTTTCTCACGACCCTTTTGCGTCTCTTCTGTTTTCCCATACTTTAATATCCGAACCAACTCAGCGCAACCTGTGATCAACCACCGTAGAAAGGGAGTAAGGTAGCAGAAGGCATCGACCTCGGCAGTGCTGGTAAGGGTAGGCCACTGCTGTATGGTTTCCCTTTTCCGGAGTGATGGACGTAATCCATTCGGTCCAGCCTCTAGACCCACAAAATCTAACGACTGACAAAAGAAGTGTGACTTTGAATCCTTTAGATATACTGGTCCCCAATAACATCTGGGAAAGAATTTCTCTTGAAGGAAGTGGTACATGTCCTCAAAACTCGCAATGCTCCCATAGCTGTCGTCGATCATCCCGTCAAAGGCCACACTCCTATGATCTCCTATCAATGATTTCTCTCCCGCCAGTTCCATTCGCTCTCCAGCACTACCTTCAACCACTCCCTCCGGAATTGCTCCAAAGACGAGATCACGAAACCGACTGTAGGTATGTGTCCCTCCCGTTAATCCCTGGCCCATCACATTGTAACAGTACATCCCATTCGGTGTTACAAAACCAAGCTTCGTCTCATCACTGGGTCTCACAGGGATTGCCCAATATGAGTTCGCAGCATCCGTAGTGGAGAAGCGTTTCTTCCCCTGCTTTAACACCGTATATATAATCTGTTCGATACGGGGAGATGGGTAGCGAGACTTTTCCATTACCAGATTCAGCGGAATAAAGTTATGTACCATTCGCAGTCGTGAATCTTTAGGCAGTGTGTCAGCAGGCCGCTTGAGCTGAAATTTGGTTCAGGCAGCCCATTCGGAATCGCATCTGAAAATAAGCCCTGCCTGCTCCGTTTTTGGCAAGAGCCTGTGACAAAAGGCTGTCTCCTCCTCTGTATATAGGGAGATTCGTGCCCGGTGAGGGACAGCCCCAGGCATTAGAACGATCGCATGCTCAATGAGATCCGTCTGTCTGATCCGAAGCAAATCGGTTTCAAATATATCTTTCCAAGTGTGGAGCAGTCGCTTGGCCTTGGATCTTTGTACTTTGTCAAGATGATCACCAAGTGTCAAGGCAGTGTCTGAAACCATCCCTCAATCTCCTCCTCTGAAACTGCTTCATGACTGGCAATTTGTCGCTTAGCTGGCAGACGGGTGGTTGGAAACAACTCTGCCTGGTTCCGGGTTAAGCCTATCATTCCCATTACCTTCTCATTCCTAACGCTTGTACTCTCGTCCTTAGCGTTCTCTTCCTCTTTCACACTATCCGCCTCTGCGAGATCCATTCCCTCTATCTCTCTTTCGCTTGCATTCCTTCCACCACTTGCTGAAAAGCCAACCCTCCTCTTATTGTTCCCCTTTTTTCGATTGTTGACTTGCGCTTCGCTCTCCGATGATTGATGATTTTCATCATTCCAATCTTCTACCTCAGATCCTTCCTCCCTTCTCCAAGAATCTCCTCGCTCACAACACCTTTTTCCGCATCTCCCTTGCTCTTCCTTCTCACATCCGCTTGATCTCCCATTTCCATCACGAATCCGCCTTCCTAATTCCTTCCTACAAGCACCCTCAAACATCCAATCACTCACTATAGCCAACTCTGCTTTCTCCAGTCCATCAGGGTCATAAGTGCGTCGTCCTGTCCCCTGCCAACAAGGCGACACACCTAGTTTCCCGAATTCAAATCTCCCTCTTTCTTCTCTTCCCAGTGATCCAGTTCATTTAAAAGTGTTTCAATAGCCTTCTCGGCTTCATCATCCTCAACGTCACAAAAAGGTGAAGAGTCAATACTCTCTAGTTTCACCCCTGTGCCACCTATTTGTATACCTGTAACCTTTCTTCTAACCCGGTCACTGCCCTCAATAAACAGGGTTCTCGAGTCATGATACTCAACTGCTCTAACACGTTTTAGCCTTCTTCTTAAAAGTAAAAGTTGATTAGTTTGGGAAACAGCCACTTCGTAAGCCTTTATGTGTGCTAACACCCCGGCGACAACAACATCCAACCAAACATAGTTTTTAAGAATGACAAGTCAATCATCGGCGAGGCGCATGCCTAGTCCTGAAACCGGATATCTGTCAAGATGAAGTTTGTCCAACAGCTTAGTCAAGACCAGATCTAGCATTGCTCCGGCATGAACCAACACTTCTGGAACCCTGAAGTTTCCGATCCATGCCTGTATGTAGTGGCATTCTATATTATCGTCGATACCTGAGGATGTTTCACTTGTGACTTCGTTTCCCAGTGGGAACTTGGTGAAATGAAGACCTGCTGGTTGTACCGATTGCTTGTTCTTTGGAATCCTTTTCTTCCTCACCTTTGGAATAGAGGAGCGGAGAAGTTCTGCCAAGTCTCGGCGAAGCCTAGGTGAGTAATCCAAAAGCTGAGGAAGAGTAATATGTAAGCTAGAAGTAGGTCCATTTAAGGCATCCTCAATTCTGAAAGGTGTCTGTCCTTTCATCCAGTTTATTGGAGCGATTTCAGTTCTTGCTTTGGCTTTCCTCAGTTGAGGACTTGGAAGGGGCAACATAACAAGGTCCACTTCTTCATCGTTACTGTCTTCCTCGCTAATCTCATCTGGGTGGTCAGTACGGTTCAGTGGCATGGGGGTATCTCTTTTCTCCTCAGCATCAGGAGCCACGGTAAGGTTGTGTTCTCTCCCGTATGCAAGAGGGTTATTGGTAGGCCTCTGAGATCGCCGTTGAATGCTACTTTCGCCCACCTCCCGCATTCGCCTTAATACCTTGGTTGCCCTCTGCGCGGCTATGCTTTCAGTATCCCCCTCCTCAACACGGGCACTCTTCTCAGCTAGGGAATTCTCGAAAATGGTTCTTACTGCAGGTATGCGAGCTGCTAGTACACAAGCAGTCACCAATTCCTTTCGACTAACTGCGCACACGCGAATACAGAAAACAGGAGCTCTTGCGCGAGTAGGCAAGGAGGGGACTTTATCACTTCCCTGGCGTGACAGAATAACCCTTGGTACAACCTCCGTGGTATTGGCTCCAGTAAGAGGTGGTTGCAACCTGCGGTCAAATGTCCGAGGTTCCTGTTCTGGGTGCTTCCTGTCCCTTCGGATTTCGTCTCGAATTTGCTGTTGCTCGAATTGAGTAACAACCTGGTTAGTACAGGTATCAGCATAATGGCCTCTGATACCGCAGTTAAAACAAGGAACACGATGATTACTCTGACGATTTCCCATCCATCCAGTATTTGAATGGGTTTGAGTTGGACACAAGCATCCTATTGATGCCTCATAAGCTGTCATAAACATGTTAAACTGATCTTGAGTTATCATAGGGGACTCTAGGGGGTTTCCAGCATTCAAACTTGCACGGATTTCAGCTTTGCCGACTGTGTTAACCTGTGCAATGGGAGGAGTAGAATAAAGGGCAACAGCCGGTAACGCAGGCTCGCGTATTCACAAATCAGGGTGGAAGGGATCCGGTTCACCTATTTCCTGAAAGGAAAACTTCACTACAGTAAGCGCTTTGACGAAAGAGAAATTAGGCGAGTCTTGCAAATCGAAAGTAACTCTCTGCCGGCCTTCCTGGTCCTTCATACCTTTAATAAAGGAAATAGCGAAAAGGGAATGCATATCCGGTGGGATTTTTCGAGATAGCTTTTCAACACGATGCACATAGTCGCGAATGTGCTTGGTCTCTCCCTGGGACAGAGTTACATCAGCAAAAATTATTATATGCGGGCTGAGCGTCCCATGCATCAGACGCTCAGGACGCTCAGAACGTGAACTGTTACTCTGGACGCCATTCCCCATCTACCCCTGCGTCCTGGATGTCCCGACGACGTCCACCACCAAGCGCATGCGTCCAGATGCCCTCAGGCGCTAAGCTCTCCCGCATCCTGACGACCTCCTTCCTGTGCCTCCCTCGTCATCGTGGAATACAACTCCACTCTATCATCCGGAAGACTATCCGGATGCTTAGTCTTCCGGATGCTACACAGTGATAATTGAACCCCCTCTGCATCAATTGCCATGTCTGGCTATAGGCTCCCAATGCCTTCCAAATAGCTCACATGTTCGTCACGACGGCATCATGATGGCTCACTTGCATGCTCTCGACGGCGTCGTGATAGCACACATATTCCAGACGCCGTCTTGACGAAGTCGTGATAGCTCACATGCATACTCTCGACGGCGTCATGATAGAACACATATTCCAGACGCCGTCTCGATCGCTCCAGTATTCATTCGTACTACAGAGTACCATTGACAAAAGCTTCGAGGCGCTGGTGCCCCTTGTATCGTGACTTTGAACATCATCCGCATCTTGATATTCCATTATTACTAGTCTACTGCCGTGACAAGGGCGTCCAGGACACCCTGGCCACGGCGATTCTACCTTTCTGAGCTCTCGCTCAGATCTCGCTCAGAAATACACCGCAAATTGTCCTCACCGCTCCACAGATCGGCCAACCGAAATCTAATAGTTTACATTTCCTGCAAATCAAATTCCATAAACTCAACAGTTCACACATCGCCAAGTCTACAAAAAACCATTCTCTCCCACGCCTGCGTCACTTTCCTGAGAGTCGTCCAGGCTCAACGATAGCCGACTGGCGAAACCCGGGGTCGCTAGCCCCTCTTGCGCTAGTCCTAGCGTCAGCTCCTGTGAGTTACCTAGGCTCACGGGATCTGAATCTAGCATCTGAAGCGCCTGGGCGAACGACGCCTGGTTGTAGTCAAACGACAGTTCGCTTCCCTGGGATGCATCTTGACTCTGCTGGTAGTGCTCTAAACCCCCGGCGTGATTGTTGAGCCGTGTCTGTTCCCGCACAGCAGCTCGTCTTGGATTCCGGCAAGATAGCCGACGCTCCAGTTCGGCATGAACTGCGTCATGATTGTCAGCAAAGCCTTCACAACTTTCCTGCATCATACGATGATTTTGCTGGATCCTGTCTGTAATCGTCTCACGCAGATTGCTGAGCATGAGTTGCTGCGTTAGCCGTGGTACTGCCCGCCAGGTGTTCTTCTGCCGTAAGAAAAGGTCTTGCAAGATTGGTTAGTCATCAGAACAAAAACCAAGGACGGGGGGGACATTGAGGGTCTCCTACGACCAACTGAGTGAGGCTGGAGGTCCGGAGGATCCTGATACACCGCAAGGCGATATGCGCGTACTTGATGGCCCAGGATTGCACAAGTGAGACACACCATCGGACCATTGACACGATTGATGAATTCCGGGTCTAGCATCACAAGCTTTCTCTTGCCATTGAAATACTTACCATAGATGGCGTCGGCAATCTGAGGCCCGAGGAACCGGAATGATATAAGCTGCATCCAGGTCATAGTCAGTCGTGATTGGAAGTCCTTGTTGGGCAACGGGCGAGGGGAGGATACACACCTCATACCCATTTGAGGGGCACATGAACCTGTCATCCTCGAGAAGGTATTCGGCTCTACGAGCGATGGCAGTGGGGTCGCCCGGTAGTCCATATAATTCCCGTATAAGATTTTTTATATAATCGACGAACTGCGCCCGCACGCCAGGGTGTTTTTGACGTATCTTTCGTAGTTAGTGCAGCACCCTTTATGGTGGTAACCTGTGAGTTACAATGTCTATACTCTTCGACGACGGTTCAATATTTCCGGCATCCGGAATCTCATCTTGTGCGCCACTCCAAACACTATGCACCTCAGACGTCAAAGCAACCGGGTTCGGGAGTGGGTTAACATAAAGGGTGTACTGAGGCATCAGATCCTTTGCTACGCCTAGTATTGCCCCCTCCACGTCTGTCACCGTGTTTCGCCGCGAATTAATTACATGCCGGACAGACACAGTTCCTCTTGTACTCGGTTTGCCTGGTGGACTTGAGCTCCTGATACCAGACGTTGTTGTGCTAGGGACGCCAAGTGGGGATGCATCCTGTGCTACGCTTGATGATGGGAATGTCGCCGGGGACAAGGGCCTACCGGGAGTTATGGTCACACGGGCCGCGGGCATCCGTGGGACAATTGCTGCCTCCTGTGAACCAGAGTTGGTCGAAATTCGCAGAGTCCTTGGGCGATGGTTTCCGTGTGTCTCCACCAATCGTGGCCCACGACGACGTCTAGGTGTTGTCTCATCCGCACCACTGAGGTTCGCTCCTTCAGGTTTGGTGTCCTGTTCAGTTTCGTCGCCCTGATGTGACATCTGATACTCATCGCTGCTATCGTCGCTGAGGGGGACAGGTTCCATACGCCCTTGTCCGTCAGCCTCCATCTCAGGTTCAGTATATGCTGTGGTCTGAATTGTGCTACTCCGGAGGCGCTTGGCCGGTCGTGCTAGAAGCCATCTCGCGATTGGTGGTGGGGAAGAATTACGAGACGACGATTCAGCACTATTGGAGCAGCCGGATTCGGTCTGTTGTGTTACCCATCTGGACAGCCTATCCGCTGGTACGACGTCGTGTCTACACCTGTTCGTATTGCCCCCTTGTTAAGTTGGCTAATTTGATCCCATGGAGTCGGGTATGACGTCGCGCCTTCGCCGGCTCAGATTGCCCACTCGGGGAGTTGGCTGACTCGACCCCATGGAGTCGGGTATGATGTCGTGACTGCGCCCGTTAAGATTACCTACCCGGGGTGCTGGCTGACTTCTGGAATTCGGATGTAGGTAGGATATAGGACGGGTAGTGAACGTTGGTAAAGATTGGAGTCAATCTGATAATTGGATGTGTCGAGTTTGGTGAAACCGAGCAGTGAGTATTTTCCTTTCTTCGAAGAGGACACGTTAGGTCTTATACCTGTACACTAGGATTTAGGGGTGTGGTAGGCTCACATATTATCACTCGGTATGCAAGGGAGGGATGTGCCTACACAAAGGGGTTTAAACTTTCAATACAAGATCCGCGGTTCAGGAATTAGGACTCAAAGGTCTATCGGGAGAAATAATGGACGAAATGAAGGTGTCGCTAACGTCGCCGGACATGCAAAATGTAGCTGCAAGCTGTATCGGTTAGCGACGAGGGCTGTTCGCGAGACACTCACCATGCCAAAAGAGGATTAGGATCTACTCTCATCCCCCAGCGTCAAATCATCACCACGAACCGAAACTGTATTCAAGGAATACAGTACTGCCTTGTGAATAATCTGACGCTGGCGGTTGACGTCAGACCGGATATAAATATGAACAGACTATCACTCGGTATGACAGTGAAAGAATTGCCCACAATTTGTATTGGAATTATTGCCATCGAGGCCGCGCCCGCGACGCAGAAAATCGCAACATTGGTAGGGCACATCATACTGTCGTCAGGAGAGTTAGACGGGACGTCCGATGCAGGAGATTTCCCTACAAAATAGGGTTTTGAGATTGTGAACCCTCAAGTGGGGCTTTGGAGCTGAAATTCACGACCACAATCGGACCCCACAAAGGGGGGTCGGGCGTCAGAAAAAAGTCGAAACCACGGTGGCGGCAATGTCGCTGAGCGAAAGCTGCTACAAGCAGCATGGGCTGACGACGAGGTTGCCCGGGAAACACACTAGGCCAAAAGAGGATGATCAGGAGTATCTACTCACATCTCCGAACGCCGAATCTGGTCCACTTAGCTCCTTGAAATCTTATTGAGAGGAATACAACCTTGTAGTTCACGCCGGACCGGACATAACTATGCACAGACTATTACTTGGTATGAGAGTGAAAGAATTGCCTACAATCTGTATTGGAATGATTGCCATCGTGGCGGCGCCCACTACACGGACAATTGTAACATTCATAGGACACATCATACTGTCGTCGGGAGAACTACAAGGAACGCAGAGTCCGAATGTCGAGATTTTTCCTACGAAATGGGGCTTTGGGATCGTGAAGGTTCAAGTTGGGCTTTGGAGCTGAAATCCATAGGACCGCACATGCAGGTGTCGGGTGTCCGAAAAATAAGCGAAATGATGGTGGCGCAAATGTCGCCGGCTGGGCGAAAGCTAGCTGCAATCAGCATTGATTGACGACGAGGTTGCACTGACAACAGGCACCACGCCCAAAGAGGATTAGGAGTATCTACTCTCATATCCGAACAGCGAATCAGCACCACTCAGCACCCTGAAATCTGTATGCAAGGAATACAACCTGGTGAATAATCTGAGACGGGCGGATCATGTCTACTAACGCGATGTGCACAAATACAGTAACTGGCAACGAGATTCTAAAAGTAGTGAATACCAGACACAAAAGTAAGGGGGTACAAGGAATTGATGACTATTATACAGAGGATAGGAACACGAAAATGTAAAGAATATGCGACGTCTAGGAAGTGTGTAGCTGAGACGAAAAGGTAAGAGAATACGGGACGTCTTGGAAGCGTGTAGATGTAATCTGGAATTTTTGGGGTGGCGTGAAAAAAATAATGGGGAAGTTGCAAGAACGTTCAAGTTCATGTTCTGTGACGCCCTCGACGACCTCTCTCATGTCGGGGGGCAGTGTGCGTCGGGGGTTCAGGTTTGTTGTGTGGTTCGTGGCTTGGGGCGTGGGCTGTATTCTTTACATTTGGGGGGCGGGTATCCCGAGATCCCCCTGCTGCAATTTGCTGGGGTGGGTGGGGGTTTCTGGTATGATGAGGAACGCTCAGCGTAGGTGCAGGAGAAGTGGTGGCTGAGTGAGAAGGGGTCGGAGGAAGGGGGGTAGACTCTACTCGAGTAACCATCTCAGACGCAGGGGTGGGGGACCTGGCCCGATGAATATCGCGATCTTCTGGTGGTTCTGGTTCGGCAGCAGGTGTGTCTACAGTGCCGTCGTGCCCACGTCCTGGGCCACGATGCTCTCTAGTCCTGCGCGCCACAGCTCCCGATCCTGGTCGGAGCGCCACAGCCTCTTGTTCTGGAGTCTTCAAGAGTTTTGCAACCCAGGGATCCTTTTGAACAATAGCCCTCAGGACTCTAGCCCGCTCCTTCTCATATGGCCCAGTGTCTGAATCCCAGTGTCGTGAATCCCCGGTACGTCTGCCTGGTGGATCTCGGACGGGAGAATAATCCCTCCGTCAGGTGTTCCCACGCTCCGATTCACCGCTGTCCCTGTCGTCGTCCTAGATATATGATTAGATAAGATGTTGAATGAAAATAAAACAAACTTACTTCATCACCTTGAATAATGTCTCTACCACGGCGATCAGGAGTGCGAACCTGTCCCGGCGGCACCCACTCATCGTCATAGTGACTGTGATCAACACTGTCTTCGTCTTGGCTGCCGCTGCCGTCGTTCAGACTCTAGTCGTTGTCGTTGTCGTCTGCGGCTCCGATGTCATCCAACTGCCCACACCGGTCCCAGGCCTTACGATAGAAAAATGGATGTCCACCGGAGGCTGGCCCCGGGGTTTCATCTCGGCCCTCTCCCTGATCCTGGCATGACTCCAGTACCAGGAGATCAAGACGATCTTTGCCAGGGTTAGCGGGCAGCCACACCCGCATGTCATTGTCTGTATATAACAATATGAGCTCCGAGAGGGGGAGGGGGTCCGACGGTCGCTGGGGTAACGCGCTGGCTCCTTGCCCAGTTGCGCCAATCAGATATGGGGGATATAGGATGTGGTCCTCCACATGTAGTCACTTGAGCACGCCGAGTAGGGATTGCAAGTTCGGCGATCCTAAGACTCGCCACTCAATCCCTCCGCCCGAGTCTTCGTCATCACAGTGGTAGTCCGAGAAGGGGTGCCCGGCTTTCATTGCACCTGTTCGTTGAATAATCTGGATCCTGATTGGCCTTTGGCAGTACGGAGAGGCCCAATCGTATTGGGCCACTGGAAATACTGTGAATAGTCGTCGTAGAATCGCATAATGTAAATGGGGGCGAACACTCACTCTGAATATCACAGACTTCGGCATCTATTGGATCCTCTGCCCGTTCCGCATACAGAGGATCCTTTGTCGCCTGAAGCTTCTTGGCTGTGTCCCTAACCAACACTCTTAATTGACGTTCGACTTCATTGTCGTGTTCGGGGCGGTGGTTTGTTTTGATTAATTTAATTCGGCCTTTGACACGCGTGAAGGAGCGTGCGCTGAGTACCGAGTCCATTTGGGTCCCAGTGAGACTCAGAGGGTTCCACCCAAGCACCGTGATGTATGCTTTGCCTGGTTCGCGGCATTCCTTGTACGCAGCGGTAGCCTCGTGAGCATTCAAGAACCCGAACCAGCTTTTAGCGTTGGATATCTGACCACAGCGCCCCCTCATTCCAGCTCTGGTCAGGTCGCAAATTTCTGACCTATGCGTAGTATGATTGACCCTCACCTCGAATCCTCCACGGCTGGCTCAACGGGTGGTCGTGCACCGGACATCAATGAACGACTATTGAAGTTAAAATGTTAGATCATATCTCGACGTTCTGGAATGTGTGTTCATTCTAAACAGAGAAGATTACTTACGTCCTTGATGCCTCACCGGCAATGGCAGCTGCACGAGGATAGCTTTTCCGGCGTTTTGCGCTGGTGGCGTCAACCCCCGGGCGCTGGATTGTTTGGTGTATGGGAATAACAGAAACGTGAAGGTAATGCGCTCTTAAATTGATGAAGAGATAGTCCTTACTTTGACCTTTCCCTTGAGGCATGCGTTTTTCTCAATGGTGCCATTTGAGATACGGACACAGGAGAAGAGGTGTGGAAGTGAACGCATGACGGATGGTGTAGATGGGAAGGATGGGCGGTAGGTGCCCTTGTTATACTGCGCGTAGACAACAACATGTGCGGCGCTGTGGGCATGTCGGAGTGTCGGAATTTCGCCAGGGGTTTGTGTGTGTGAGGTTCCTTCTGTCATCGCCCTATGGGGTACGATATGGTGTGTCGTCAATCGGCATGATACCCCACCCTGACGATTACACAAGGGTTTGAGCTGCGATAAGAGCCGCATCGGGAATGGCAGGAGTCTTGGCGCACAAACGTTGCCTGTTTACCGGAACATCACATTCTGCACGTATACCGGACGGGAACAGAATCTAGAAAGAACGAGACTAAACATCACTTTGAGCTACACACACAATGATTAAACGAAAAAAGGAAAGGAAAAAGTCAATGACCCTTTGAAATGATAGTCCAGACAACTAATCCACAGCTCATCTATGTAGACATCGCCGATAGTCGGCGCGCCATCGAATCCATTAGTTCTCCTGTCAAGTTCTCCTGACCAGCACCTGTACGCACTCTCGTAGACTTAGGGTCCTCAGTGCTCTCGGCGTCAAAACCAGCACGACGTTTCCCCGTCTCCTTGGATCTCTGATACTGCTTGATAAAGTAATTCAAGCGGCGTTTTTCGGGCCTATCCTCCATGCGATAATCCTCATGGAACTGTATGCTGTGCATGGGGTCATCTTCCCCTTGAGCCGGGCGATGGAGGACGTGTAATGGTAGCAGTTGATTCGACTCGCGCAACGATTTGGCAAGAAGGGGGATATGATTCGCCGGCCATTTAGCGTGTCCTACAGGCCAACGTGGCAATAGTGTAAAGAGGATCTCACTTCCATGCGCACGAGGACGACGCGAATAAATGAGAGGTATCATTCTCAACCGCGTTGTCCATATCACTACCCTCCCGAGCAGCAAGGCTGTCGTCCGATAATTCTCGGGAATGCCTCTGGCCTATACGTTGTGCCGGATCACGGGCCGAGTTTCGGACATCATTTTCATTGAGAGAGTTTACTCTCCTATGCGCCGGCGTGTCTTGCCGCTCTGAATCCCGAGCACTGTAACAGTAAACCATGAGATCAAGCAGGTCGTTGAGCACGGGATGTCAAAGGAGCCAAGCTCTTCCGTTCTCATCGCTGTCAATAAAGACATAATCCATGCTATCCAACTCTCCCATAGGAGACCTACGTAACCTTCTACGCCCTGGGCCTGTAGCGCCAAGTGTGTTGCGGATTCGGTGGTGCTGTATGTATCTGTAAATCATAGCTGACATTCGAGGGATGTCATAGGAATCCAACTCGGCGAACACTACCTCATTGATATGAGGGGGACGCCACTGGAGTAAGTTATAGTTTGGGGTGACGTTTACCTTATTCCCTTCAAACTGGGATAGTGCTAGACCACATCTCGACGGCAGGACATATATGATACGCACGGCGCGTGGACTGCCCACTAGAGCGCTCCAATCTGTATCTCATAAGTCAGTTAGTAAAAAGCTGAAAGAGGCTGATGATTTAGGAAGTGACTAACCTGTTGGGCTAGGGTTGGGTGCTGGGCGAAAACCCTGGGCAACAGGTTGGTTTTGGACTGCCGCGGACCATTATGCAGTGGATCAGGTAACATTTGCACCGGCGCAGGGTCATTATCCCGTTAACTTGAATCACGTACCATTTGTGGGTGCGCAGGATCATTACCAGGTTGAACAGGTACATCCGGACCTGCCCCAGGAACATCACCCGGGGGAGCCTGTCCGAGCTGCCTGGCAGCAGGGACGTTGACTTGTGCAGCAGGTACATTTAAACCAGCCGCACGCGGAGGAGCCTGTCTGAGTTGTCTGGCAGCAGGGATGTTGGGACCAGCTGCACCCGGAGGAGCCTATCCGAGTTGTCCGGCAGCCGGGACCTTGACTTGTGCAGCAGGTACTTTGGGACCAGCTCCACCCGGAGGAGACTGTCCGAGTTGTCCAGCAGCAGAGATGTTGACTTGTGCAGCCAGTACCTTTGGACCAGCCGCACCTGGAGGAGCCTGTCCGAGTTGTCCCCCTGCAGGGACGTTGGCTGGGGGAGGATTTGGAGAATGTTGACCTGGGTTCCTTATAGTCGTCGCAGCCCCACACTGATTTGGGGCCCCTGGCGGTAGTAACGATGCGTGCACGACGACCTGCCCAGGGAGGATTGCGGGATTTGGCACTACCGTTTTGCCTTTCTTATTTGTGTCATTCACCTTCCGGCAACTGTCCTTAACCTGTTCCACGACTCCCTCCTCGATATCCTCTAGACGATGCATATCACTGGGTGCCACTGCGGAGAGGATCAGATTTCAGGCAGGACGCAAGGTCCTCATGCCTGTGTATATTGGCAGGAAGTCGCCGTCAGGGAAACCGTTGGCCGTTCGCCCTGCTGGGGCAAAGCCCCTTCCTATCATCTGATCCTTCGCACAGTTCCGCCACTCTGTGTACATTTTCTTTGGAGCATGGACTTGTGTGAAGCCCATGTTTAGCTTATGATCGCTAATCGCTCGACCGCCTGGGTTGTTGCGATGCATGCTGATTGCCCCTTGAAGCGAACTCGGCAGGAGTTGATCTGTCTGTCCCGGCGTAAGGACTCCGGCATTTTGCATGAATACATACTGCATGTTGATATTTTGCGCCATGTCCTTTGAGGGTTTGTTTATATTGATAGTTGATTAGGAGCTTCTAGTCTTGTGAATATAGAGGATGTTTTGGATGTTGTAGATGTTGTGGATGTTGTGGAGGTTGGATTATCCTTGGTATGAACTTGCTGCTGTCGTGTTCAACCCACATTATATATACAACTCTCAGACATGCAAGATGGTTTGAAAGAATAATGAATTGTTTGAATTGTTTTCAAGAATTAAGATGCATCAAGAACTGACACCTCAGGCGTCCATTAGTGTTTCAGTCGCTGTCAGTGAACGCTAGATGATAAGCAGCTGATACAACATGACGTCACGACACACAACGCTAAACCTGTTCAACAGCTGGTGATAGATCAGTGTGCACAGCGCTAGGCCCACATCATCAAAAATAATACCTTGCGTCCTGGGCGCCCCGTGCGTCTGACGCCCGGGACGTCGGAATGCTAATCGCGAATCAGGACGTAACGTCGGATCGACGTCGCGTCCTGACTTTGCGTCACCTAGCGCCATCCGTCCTGACGCCATCCGGACACGGACCCCTACGTCCTGTGCGTCCTGACTGCGTCTGGTGCTCCTCTATTACCTCCTGACTCCCCCTGATCTACGACTCTTCCGTTCCTACTGCGTCGGGTCCTGCGCTATTGCGTTCTGACTGCGTCGGATCTATGACTCTGCCGCCCTGATGCCGGTTCCTTCTCAGCGAACGTCAGGGCTTCGCTCATCTTCAGATCTCGCGTCCTAATGTTTTCACACCCTGCCGACCTCGTCCGGATCCCACGATCCGCATCTCTCCCTTCCTGACGCCTGCTCACTTCTTCCTGATCTTACGCCCTATATATGCCGC